>WNGG01000572.1_pt1 | contig 40763 bp, 44 predicted proteins | sample 5400661 | NCBI WGS metagenome assembly WNGG01 (sample SAMN13153372, study PRJNA577476) | soil metagenome | isolation source: 100 cm soil or saprolite under Garry oak tree replicate 1 | place: USA:California | collected 2016-06-15 | reverse complement strand
CAGGTACAGCAAGCGCATCGACACGGCTGATCATCATGCCCGACGGCCGCACAGCATCTGTATCCGCAGGTCACAAGCGGTGGCCGACTTTTGGCACCCCACAAGCTGGCCGCCTCCAGCCCTGTGCCCTCAGCCCAACCTTGCCCCAGGGTGGCCGGGGCCTGGTGGGCCGGGGTCTGGGCCGGGCAGGGGTCAGCGTGGCGGGCTCGGGTTTTCGGGCTGGGTATGGCGCTGCTCGGCGAGCGTGCACAGCCCGCCGAGGAGCTCGTCAACGACGCTGCGGAACCTGCGTCGCATGACCAGCCTGTTGAGCACGGCGGCGACCGGGTTGGCTGGCGTGTAGAACGTCTCGATCCGCACCGTGGTCTGGTCGCTTGCCGTCGGGCTGAAATGGGCGGTGAACCCGTAGTCGGTGAGCATCTTGCTGAATCCGAAGGAGTCGTCAACAACCAGGAACGACGCGCGCGTCTGTGGCACCGCCTCGACGCACCGCTCGACCATGGTTCCCTTCTTGCCGTTCATGGTTACCGCGCAGGTGCGAGTCGCGCCCAGGCCGGTGTCGTCGCCGCCGTGTTTGTCGGTGACGGCGTCAACGGCAGGCGCCCAGCTGGCCAGCTCTGCGTTGTCCATGAACAGCTGGTAGACGACATTGACAGGTGTGTTGACCGTGGTGTCTCGTTCCAGTTGCTTCATGCCCTGCATGTGCATCTTGACCTCCTGGAGTCCTGTTCTCGCAACGTACCTCCCATTGGTGACAGGAACTGTCACTCATCGCCGGTACGGTTGGAGCCGATGCGCATCATGGACCGGCACGACCAGCTGTTGCGGATGCTGCGCCGGCGAGCCGACTGGACCGCCGCCGGCCTCGCCCGGGAACTCGGCGTCTCCCGCCGTACAGTGCTGCGGGACCTCGGTGCCCTTCGCGAGGCCGGGTTCGATCTCGACACGTTCTCCGGGCCAGGCGGTGGCGTGCGACTCAACCCGGCCTCGGTGATGATCACCTCACAACTCCGCGCCAGCGAGGTCGTCGCACTCATCGTGTCCGCAGAGATTGCCCGCGCCGCCAAGACGGTACCCTTCGCCGCTGGCGCGGAGCACGCGCTCGACAAGATTGAACGCGCCCTCCCCGCCGCCCGGGCAGCCGAGTTGCGGGCGCTGCGAGAGCGGATCCTGGTTGGTGAACCCGCGGGGGATGCGAGGCTCGCTGATATCGACCCGAGTCTGGTGGAGGCATTCGAGGCCGCTTTCAGCGCCACTCGGCTGCTCGCTTTCACCTACCGTGATCAACAAGGCCGGAGTACGAATCGGCAGGTCGAACCCCACGGCCTGCTGGTGCGCCAACCGCTGTGGTACGTGATCGCCTGGGACACCGCCAGGAACGCTCCGCGGCTGTTCCGCGCGGACCGTGTCAGCGCGCCAGCCGTCAGCGACCACACTTTCGTCGCCCGGCCCAGCCAGCTCGTCACCCGAGTCTGCCCCGATGCCAGGCCAGCAGCAACCCTGTAGCTACTTCGGTCCCGGCGCCACGGTCGCCCGGCAGGTTCTGGCAGCCGAACTAGCGCTGCTACGCGACCTCGACGCGGAGATCGCCGCAGCCGAGGCCGGACTGGCCCGGCTGCTGCCCGCCACCGGTTCGCCACCCTCACGACCCGCCCGCTGGCAAGGCCGCCCGCGGATCTACCGGGCCACTGGGCTCTCGCCGGGCACGACGAGTCCGCCGATAAGCGCCGCGGCGGCGGCATCAGGCGAGAGGGCTGCACTGCGCCCTGATCGGACTCGGGCTCGCGCTTCGGTTCCTCGCCATTGGCCGGCTGAGCGATCGGATGGACCGCCAGGCCCGCCAGCACCAAGGCGCTGCGCCCGGGATACCCCACTCGTCGGCGACAGATCGACCTTATCTGGACGCCGCCGCTACCGGCGTCGGAGCTGGGCCGCCGACAGGCAGATCGAGCCGTCGTTGCTCTGGCTGATGGCATGTGTACTATCTGGCGAGATGGGCGCCCTGCCCTGCTTCTGGTCGAGTTCAGCGCACGAAGCGAGCCCATTCGTCGTGCGATCTGCGGGTGTATTCCATGTCGCGGTGATCTCAGTCAGGCGGCCCTCGGCGCGGAGCTGTACATAGGCTGGGTGGCCTTCTTCTGCCTTGCGGGTGATCGTGTCGCGGATGGCCAGGTGGCGCCGCCGGAGCATGTCGAGCAGGTCACCGCGGTCCTGGAGGCCGTACGCGTCCAGTAACAAGGCGATCCGCGGGCCCCTGGGCCGCAGGGGCCCGCCGAGCGAGGCGCACTGGTCGTCCTAGAGCGGCACGAACCGCCACATCGCGTAGGCGATGTCCCGTTCGGGTGGCGCCGGGGCGGCGCAGTCCCAGTCGATGAAGGCAACCGGGCGGCCGCCGCGGTAGACGGTGTTATACGGGCCGACCTCGTTATGGCAGATCACCGGCCGGTCACCGGCGCGCCGGCCTGGAACTGCCAGCCCTCGCGGAGTACAGGGGCGAGTCCGGCGGTCGCGTCGTGGAACCGCCGCAGCAGGCGGGCGGGCGCCGGTCAGGGCGGCGTCGTGGTAGAGGCCGGCGGGAACATGGCCGGCGGTCACCTCGCCTTCGATGAAGCTCAGCACCTCCCGGCCGTGCCGGTCGATGCCCAGGAAACGAGGCGCCCCGCCGAACCCGGCGTCGGCCAGGTGGCGCAGCAAGGCATGCACGCACGTACTCCACGGCCCGGTCACCCGGCGCACTGTCGCCCCGATCCGGACCGCCGGCGTGACCGTACCGCCGGGCAGGCTCTCCCCGGCATCGCAGGTATGGTCGCCGGCCGGCACCCGGCCAGTGTGCCAGCACCGGCACCGTGCTCTCGAACTCCGGCGGCGCTCGCCCGTTCCGCGTGCCCCGGCACCGCCTGAACGATGCTCACCGGCGGGCGGTCCTGGCACCGCAACTGGCAGCATGCTTCACCGCCGGGCCACAGCGGACGGGTCGTGACCGTCACGTGTCATCTGCACGCCGAGCCAGCCAGCCTCCGGCAGGCGATGCCGCGCCACCCATCCATCGCGAACACCCCGAGTGACCGAGTGGTGAATCACGTGACCAGCCGAAAAGTGCCCGGATCGCCGAATCGGCGCGGGCAGTCAGGTCGCCGGATGCAAGGAGGACCGCATGCAGATCGATGCTCCGATTCGGTGTGCTGGCCGGGGTATAGCAGCAAGTCTGGGGCTGGCTGCAATCGCGTGTGTTTCTTCCTCACAATGGGTGGGCGTGCCGAGCTTGCGATACCCGGCTGGCTACAGTCGGCCGCCTGCCTCGGCTATTACGGTCAAGCTCCACGACGCCAGGACCCTGTTCGCTGCGCACCAGAAGCCTACGTTGTCGTCACTGGTGTTAGGCGGGTTGATCGCCGTGACCCACCCTGTCACCAGTCGGCTCCGGTTCAGGATCACCTCGACGGTGGGAGCGTTCCTCTTGAAGCTGCTCGTCCCCCCTGCAGGCCGAAGTCCCTGGTAGCTAGCGGGGGGTGAAAGATCCAGCCGCCCGCCGGGAACCGGTGGACGCGGGTCCCGATGAAGACATCTCGTGAGTCCCACAGCGTTGGCGAGTCGTGCATGGAGGACAACATCACGGGCTTGAACGCCTCCCCCGGGCGGTGGTCCAGCTTTACCGTCCCGGTGACATTCGCAGAAACGTGCGCCACAAAGACGCCCTTGGCCGGGGGCGTCAGCGTGACCTTCACTGCGACCGTCAACGTGGCGATCGTCCCGTGCACCGACAGCACCAGATCAGCACCCAACCGCCGCCATGAGGCTTTCACTGGCGCGCCCTGGCAGTAGTCCGTCGGGCACGAGGCCTTGCTCCACAGGGCGGGCAGCAAGATCACCGACGTCCCCCAGCCCGACGTCGTGCTGTCGACCATGCGGAGGTAACCACTGTCCAGGTGCAGGGCGCCATACTGGGGGAAGCTCACGCCGCTGCCGTAGCCGATCTCCAAGACCGAGCCGTTCCGGCTGACGCTCCAGGATTTCGCGCCCGCACTCGCGCGGCTGGGTGAATCCGCTGAGACGGGAGCGCAACTGGCCACCGTCAGCAGAGCGCAGGCCCATCCGAATCGGGCAGCTCGCCTGCGGCCGTGTCCATTCATCCTTGTCAGGCGATCACCTATCCACATTCTCGGGCGAACGGCCGCCCGGCGCCTCGCGTCCCTGCCGAGGGCCAAACGGCTCAACAGCGTGTGGCCGCCTCTCGCGCTTACCTAACATTCATCGCCGGAACCTGTCAAACGACTCGGGGCGGCTTCGCTGGTCCTGGTGTGTGGCAGGCGAGGCCGGCCCCTGCCGACGGCGCCCCACGTCAAATGACGTCTCCGGCCCTGCTCGCTCCGCCGGTTCCGGCACGCGCGCGAACGGCGGTCTTGATGCCGCGGGGGCGGGACGATGGCGTGTCATCCCTGCCGCTTCGCCATTCTCGCCGGGCTGGCCGACAGCACCTCAGGCCACGCAACCATGCCAGCACGTTTGCCATTCGCCCGGACTGTTGGCCCGGACGCCGGATTCGGCAGGGTTGCGTCCGGAAAGGCCAAGCCGAATAATTAGGTAGCTTGCGCTCAACGGCCTCCAGAATCTCCCGAATGCTGACGCCGTCCGACGCGAGCGGAACGATCAGCCGGCCCGGCGGCGTGGGTACTGGAGGTTTAGTGGCTGATGCTCCTCCTAAGAATGAGGGTGTGGGCGATCCGCCGCCAGGGTCGGCCGCGCAGAGAGCACAAGTTGAACTCGGCCTGTTCAGCGCCGTGCTTCCGGCCTACATCAGCATCGCCGCGATCCTGGACACGGAAACCCACCACTGGCTGCTGGTCGGGCTGCTGCCACTCGCCGTCTGGGCGTATCGCATTCCCCGCCTGGGGCTGCACGCAGTGAAAGGCGACCCGAAGAAATACTGGTGGAAGGGCGTCTTGCTGGTGCTCGCAGGAGTGGCCGCAGGGGTGGTGATTGGACTGGTCATCTCGTCCTATATCATCGGAAAGGCGCCGCCGCCCAAGGTTAGCATCGCCACACCCGCGTCCAGCCTTGACTGCCGGACTCAAGGGCCGCAGTGCCAGTTCCGGGTCACCGGCCGGTTGTCCAGAGCGGCCGCCGGCCTTGAGATCTTCGTTCTGGTGTCCCCGGTGGATCCCCCTGGCCATGGCTGGTACGTCCAGTTGCAGCCCGCCGGCATCGGCGGCAACGGCGACTGGGCTCAGTCCCCTTCCTACCTGGGAGCGCCAGGGTACCCGGTGAGCAATGGTGACACGCTCGAGGTCGAGGCCGTGCTTGTTTCAAGCAGCGCAACCTACAACGGAACGGCCCTGTCGTCACTCGCAAATCCAATTCCCGATCCAGAGCAGATCACAGGTATTGTCACTGAATCCAAGATTGTATTCCTGACTGTGCGTAAATAGCACAATTCAGGCAGCCCATACACTCGCCAGGCATGTCGTGGCAGTATGCCCGACCACCGCACAACTGTCGCCAGGCGCGCCGATTACCCAGATCTGCGCGCAGCCACACGCCACGGACCGGGGAGCGCCGGAATACATATCGAGCCCTCGGCGTGCGCCGAGCGCGGAGTCGCGGTCACTGAGGGTTGCGCCAATGTCGCTGGCGTCGGCGAGCGGTCAGCCCCGGCCTGCCGCCGAACGACGGCCTCGTGCCCGGCGCCGCAGACGCCTTGTCGCGGGGTGCGAACCGGCTCAGGCGCGGCATCATCACGCGGTTGAGGCGGCCGCCGGTAGCTCGGCGAAGGCGACAGTGGCCGGGGCCGGGGCCGGGCGCCTCACTCTTTGACGACCTTGGTCGCCCAGCGCGCGCTCGGCTGCCGTCGGGTCGTCCACGCATATCACGGCGTAGAACAGTTCTTCGGAGATGCGGACCGGCAGGAGCAGTTCCTCGTTGACGCCGGCGTCAGCGAGGTTGCGGAAGGTCGCCGCGCCGGCGGCGGGCCGGTTCGGCATCCTGACCGTGAGCGCCGGCTGCAACCGGTACTCGATGCCGGCGTCCCTGAGCACCCGCTGGGCGGCAGCCTCGTCGTCGGCGATCAACGCGACCACGCCGCTCTTCCCGTGCGTGGTCGCGCACAAGACAAGGTTGACGCCGCAGCCGGCCATGGCCCCACACAACCGGGCGATCCCGCCCGGCTGCTTTTCCGGTGCCACGGTGAAGGCGCTCATCTGTGCCCCCGATGCCGGCGGCGTGGCCGAGGACCTCCGCTAACCCCGAACTTACCTGCTGGCCGCGAGCAGCAATCTGCCTGCCGTCAGCTGAAGATCTTGCCGTGCCGCCTGATCCGCAGCGTGATCGGGGCGGCCGTGCCGGGTGGCAGCGGGTTCGTGCCATCCACGGTCAGCTTGACGCCGCCGGGATTACCCAGCCTCATATCCACCGCATGCCGGAACATCCAGCTCTTCGACGTGCCGCCGGCGACATAAGCCTGGAACAGGTACCGGCCGCTCGGAGTGGTGAACTCAACCCAGCAGTCTCCGATCGCCCTCAGGTGGATGACAACCTTGGCGGCGTAGGCACCAGAGGCCGGCGGCGGGGTGACATGGCGTGGGTGGCGGTGAACGGTCCGGTGAAGACCGGCCCCGGCCGCCGGGGCTGCCGGGGGGTGAGGTGAGCCCGCGATGACGTGTGCGTGCCGAGAATCTCGTCCACGGCTCTGACCAGCAGGTTTGCTGGCCCGGCTGGCCGGCCGTGATGATCACGGATCAGGTGCCTGCGGTTCGTGTTCCTCCTGATTACGCGGGTCACCGCGGGCTGCGGCTGTCGCGGCGTGCGGAGATGCGGAATACCGCGGAGATTCTTGATCGTGCGCCACCGGCTCGCCGTCCTGGAACGGCGGCAGCCATCCTCGCCCCGGTCGCCGTCACCTGGCGGCATACCGCCAGAGGCGCCCTGACCGAACAGTCATGGAGCCAGGCCGTCGCCGAGCTGCCCGAACTAGCCGGCAACCGGCCCGACCTGCTCGCGGAACACGCGGGCGTCGCCCTGGGGCTCGCCGACGACGGCCGGGACAACTTCCCGGGCCAGCACGAGATGCGGGCCGAGCTGTGCATTCTCGCCGACGCGGATGCTGGCCAAATCGAGCGCTGGCGTCCCGTCGGATACTCGCGCGCTGTCGCGGCCAGGCAGATACCGCGCACGTGGTGATCAGCAACTTGCCCGGTACCAGGACGTGGCAGACTGGCAGCCATGTCGTGCTGGCAGTACGCACAGTTAGTAGTGGCCATCGATGAACGCCGGCCAGATGATGAAGCCCAGACGATGCTCTGGCTAGGACCTCATCAGGAATCTGCCGAGAACATCTCCCCTGGCGAGCAGACCATCATCCAGCTGCTTAACCGCTTCGATGCTGATGGATGGGAGCTCATCGCCGTACAGGAGCAGCGGACCGGCGGCGCCCGCAGCTTCTCGTTCTGGGATCCTCTTTGCGCCCTGACCACATATACCTTCAAGTACCTTCAAGCGGCCCGCTGCTCCTGCGTCCGGCGAGTGATCGCCGGCGAGCTGGCGGTACGGCGCCTGGCCGCCCGGCCAGACGTGGTGAGGAAGCAGCTTTACCATCTCGCCACGGCCTGCAACGGCAGGCGGGGCAGCACCGTGCGGGTGCTGCCGGTCGGCGCCCTTCTGGATGGCTTCTCTGTACCCGGGTGCGCGTTCTCGACTTACGCCTGCCCCGGTCCCGGGACCCGGCCGTGGTCGCCGTCGGCACGGTCACCTGCGACCTGGTCCTCACCGGGCCCGCGGGCGTGGCGCCCTGCCGTCAGCGGTACACCCGGCTGCCGGCCGTGCCACGCCAATCTCGCACCAGACGACCTTGTACGTGGAGCTGATCCGGCCGGCCCCCCAGCGTTTGCTCAGCGCAGCGACCACTGTGAGGCCGCGCCCGTGCTCGTCGTCGGGCGCCCCGTGCTGAAGGTCGTACCCTTCGGCCCGCTGGTCCCATGCCTCGATGATCAGCTGCTCGTCGTTGGCCAGGAGCCGCAGGACGATCGGCGCGGGTGCCGGCAACGCCAGCGATGCTCTGAGGGCATTGGTCAGCAATTCGCTGACCAGGAGAACGGCATCGTCGGCGAGGTGGCTTAACCCCCACTCGGCGAGGACGCATCTGGCGTGGTCGCGGCCGCAGCCGGCTGCGGTCGGCAGCGGGCCCAGCTCGAGCTTGGTGATGAGCGGCCAGTCAGCGCAGGCAGTACCGGCGCCGGAGCGTCGCTCTGCCGAACCCGGGCCTGCTCCACCACGCCCGGCCGGTACGGCGCCGGCACTGCCGCCCGGCGGCAGCCGGCCATGAAAACTGGTCACTGTCCGGTCAACCGCCTCCCGGCCCTGGTCCCTTGGTGGCATCATGGCTCGACAAGGTTCCAATGACAAGTGAATCGGAAAATTTCTTCGGAGAGTTTCTATGGCACCGTCATCCAGCCCGACCGTCCGGCGCAGACGCCTTGCCGCCGAGCTGCACCGGCTCCGGCTCGCGTCAAGGATGACGATCGAGCAGGTGGCCGAAGCGCTGGAGTGGTCCCCCGGCAAGGTCTCCAAGATCGAGAACGCCCGGGTGTCAGTCATGCCGAGGGACGCCCGCAAGCTGCTCGGCACCTACGGCGTTCCCGAGGGCCAAGAGCGAGAGCTGCTGCTGACCCTGGCCCGTGAGTCGCGGGAGCGCGGCTGGTGGCAGCAGTACGGCGAGGCGATACCTGAGTGGTTCGCCACCTACGTCGGGCTGGAAGCCGAGGCATCGGCCATCTCGGCCTACCAAGCCGAGATCGTTCCCGGCCTGCTGCAAACCCGGAACTATGCGGTAGCGCTCCACCGGGCCGAGCTGATGGACGCGACCGAAGAAGAGATCGAGCGGCACGTGGCCGTCCGGATGGAACGGCAGGCCCGGCTGACCCGGCCCGACGCCCCGAAACTCTGGGTGGTGCTCAACGAAGCGGTGATCAGGCGGACCGTCGGCGAGCGGGCAGTCATGCACGAGCAGCTTGCCAGGCTGGCCGAAGCCGCCGACGCCCCGAACATCACGCTGCAAGTGCTGCAGTTTGCCGCTGGCGCGCACGCCTCGATGGACTCAGCGTTCTCGATCATCGGCTTCGACCCGCCCACCGATGGCGAGATCGTCTACTTCGAGCACCCCACATGCTCGCTCTACCTAGAAAAACCTGACGAGGTCGCGCGATATAGACTGGTGTACGAGCATCTGCGCGCGTCATCCTTGTCTCTCGATGAGTCGAGACGACTGCTCACGCGGACTGCCGAGGATCTGGCCTAAGGAGGTGCGAGGTGGACGTTGACCTGTCTCCTGCCATCTGGCACAAGTCCACCTTCAGCAACGGCAGCGGGGGAAACTGCGTCGAGACAGCCAAGACGCCTGACGGCGGACGGGCCGTGCGTCACTCCAAGCACCCCGACGGGCCGTCGCTGGTCTTCACCGCCAGCGAGTGGGAAGCGTTCGTCCAGGGCGTCCGTAACGGCGAGTTCGACTAGAGCAAGGCCAGATCGTCCCTGGCGGAGCCCGGACAGCCCCCTGCAACCACTGGGCGCCAGCCCCGGGCATCCTGCGGGGACGCGCGTTCCGGGCTGAAAATCGGGGGTGGTTGCTCGCCGACGCCGGAACCCTACGGTCGCTGGAGCCGTCGTCTGGCCGGGCGCCGGGAGCCACGCCTCCGGGGCCCAGATGTCCGGAAGTTGTTGCGGGCCGGCTGTTGAATGCTGACGGGGTGCCGGCCCGCGAGTTGTATGTGATGGGCCGGGAGTCGCCGGGCAGGCTGGGCGGGGCGGCGTTGATCTCGGCCAGGAGCAGGGCCAGGGCGCGGGCGATGCGGGGCTCGTCGGGCTGCTGGAGTTCGACGGTGAGCGCGCCGGGGTGTAGGTGATGACGCCGGCCAGGCCGCGGATGATTGTCTGGCGGGTGATCGCCCGGTACTCGCGGTCATCTCGCAGGTAGGCGTTGAGGTGGTTTGATAGCCAGTGCTCGGCGTTGTGCGCGAGCAGCCGCAGGATCATCTGCAGGCCGCGTCTGCGGGTGCGCAGCAGCGCGATCTTCGCGTCGGAGTCGATGACGCTGGCGGGGAGCTTCGCGGGGATCTTGTCCCGTGTCGCCTCGGCTGTGGCGAGGGCCCGCTCGGCCCTGGTGATCGTCTTGCCGGCCGCGGGGATCAGCTTCGCGTTTTTGGCGGCGGCGGGGATGGCCGGGTCGGCGAGCATGACGGCCATGTCCTCGCGGGCGGCGGCGAGCGTCTTCTGGGCCTGCCGGACGGCGGGGTTCCCGGTTTTGCGGGCCGGGTTATCGATGATCTTGGTGTTGGTCTCGATGGCGGCGATGTAGTCGCAGATCTTGTCGATGCCGTAGTTTTCCGAGGCGTACTTGAGGAAGTACTCCTCCCGCCACCGCGACTGACCCTGCTGGTTAATTCTTTGAGGAGCCTGGCTCTGCGGCGTGGCGCGGTCGTTTTGGATCTTGTGGCCGGCAAGATCGGCTTGCGGTCGCCCTCCCCTCGTATCGGCCGCAGGACGGAACCCGTGATGAGCGTGCAGCCGCGGCCGTGGCCGCAGCCCGCGCCGGAGATCGTTGCCGCGGTGCGGTCGATGTACAAGGGCAAGCGGGAGCGCCCGCTGCCAGTGATGGTGCGTGACCAGCTGGGTGAGTGGCTGTCCGATGAGCAGTTCGCGGGCGCCTACGGGGTGCGCGGCAAGCCGGGCTGGCCGCCGTCCCGCCTGGCCCTGGTGACGGTCTTCCAGATGGCGGAGGACCTGACCGACCGGCAGGCCGCCGAGGCGGTGCGCACCCGGATCGACTGGAAGTACGCGCTGGGCCTTGGCCTGGCGGATCCTGGCTTCGACGACTCGGTCCTGAGCGAGTTCCGGGCCCGTGTCGCCGGCGGCGGCCTGGAACAGGTGGTGCTGGACACGCTGCTGGAGCGGCTCGCCGGCGGCGGGCTGGTGAGCGCGGGCGGGAAGATGCGCACCGATTCCACCCATGTGCTCCGCGGTCCGGGACCTGAACCGGCTGGAACTGGCCGGGGAGTCGGTGCGGGCCTGCCTGGAGCAGCTCGCGATAGCCGCGCCGCAGGTGGTGGCGCAGATCCTGGACGACTCGTGGGGCAAGCGGTACGCCGCGCGGATCGACACCTGGCGGATGCCCGCCTCCGCGGCGAAGAAGGACGAGTTCGCGCTGGCCTACGGCCGCGATGGCCGCGCGCTGCTGAAGGCGGTGTACGCCGCCGCGGCGAGCGACCCTGACCTGGCGTTCCTGGCCCGGCTGCAGCAGGTCGAGGTGCTGCGGGTCGTGCTCTTGCAGAACTACATCACCGTCGAAGACGAGCAGGGGCGGGAGGTGATCAAACGGCGGGAGGCGGAGGTGGAGGGTCTCCCGCCGGGCAGGTCCCGGATCACCTCGCCGTATGACCTCGATGCCCGGTGGGGCGTCAAGCGCGACACCTTCTGGAACGGCTACAAGGTGCACGTCACCGAGACCTGCGGCACCAGGGCCGCCGGCGGTGACGGTGACGCTGAGGCCCCCGCGCCACCCCACCTGATCACGAACGTCGAGACCACCGATGCCACCGTGCCCGACAACCAGATGACCGAGCCGATCCACGCCCGCCTGGCCGGACGAGGGCTGCTGCCCGCCGAGCACTACGTGGACTCGGGCTACCCCTCGGCGGAGCTGCTGGTGTCCTCACTCGCCAGCTACGGCATCACGCTGGTCACCCCGATGCTGGCCGACACCTCACCGCAGGCCAGGGCAGGCGCCGGGTACGACCGCGCCGCGTTCGCCATCGACTTCGATGCCCGGCAGGCCACCTGCCCGCAAGGCCACGCCAGCAGCCACTGGAACCCCGTCACCCAGCGCGGCACCAGCACGATCGTGATCACCTTCGCGAAGAGCACCTGCGGGCCCTGCCCCGTCCGGGCCCAGTGCACCACCTCGGCATCCGGGCGCCGCCAGCTCACCGTGCACCCCCAGCAGGTCCACCAGGCCCAGATCACCGCCCGGGCCACCCAGGAAACCAGGGACTTCCAGGCCAGGTACGCCCTGCGCGCCGGCGTCGAGGGCACCATCCGCCAGGGCGTGGCCGTCACCGGAATGCGCCGCGCCCGCTACCGCGGGCTGGACAAGACCAGGCTCGAACACGCCAGCGCCGCGGTCGCGCTCAACCTGATCCGGCTGCACGCCTGGTGGAACGGCCACCCGCTGGACCGGACCCGCACCAGCCATCTCGCCCGCCTCGAACTTGCCCTGGCCTCATGAACACGAATTAGCAATACATGCGCCACTTCGTGGCTCGCCCGCGGGGTGTGAAACTGGGTCGTGGGCTGGCTGCGGGCCGTAGCGGGCTGGTGTTCTTGCGGGATCGGGCGGTCACGGCGGAGGCGGAAGGTGCAGGGTTGAGCTGGCGTGGCGCCCGCTGTCACCGCTTGGCTATGGCCCGTTCGAGGCCGTGAATTAACACGGTGCTGGAACCCCGTGCTGGGTACCCCCCGCTGCTGCTGCGTGCGCGTGTGTCAACTTCCTGTTGATCTTGGGGTTCTGCGGGCGGCGCGCTGTTCCCATCCGCTGGGGGATGCCACTGCAGGAGGTGGACAGGCCGATGAAGGTGCTGTATGAGCGCGTCGCCGGGATCGACGTGCACAAGGACATGATCAAGGTCGGGATCCGGTCGCCGGGGGATAAGCCCTGGACCCGGAGATCGGAGGTGCTGCAGTACCGGACGTTTTACGGGGTGCTGCAGCAGATGGCCGCCGACCTGCGCAAGCGGGGCGTCACCCATGTGGTGATGGAGGCCAGCGGGGCCTGCACCGAGCCGGTGTATTACGCGCTGGCCGAGCGGGACTTCGACGAGGTGGCGGTGATCAACCCGGCGCACGCCAGGGCGCTGAAAGGCCACAAGACCGACCTGTTAACCGAACTGCTTGGACATCGGGGCAGGTCAGAAGGCTAGGCGACGAACATCGCGGGCTACGAACCTGACCGGAATGTCGTGCTCGGCCGGTCATTCCGGTCACGAAGGGCGCTGGTCGCAACTGGGACGCCACGTAAAGCGGACTTCCAGTGCTTAACTGATCTCCTAGCTTCTCCTCGCTGCCGCTTGTCGGCATCAGCCGCCGTTGACCCGCAGAGTCCCTAGAGCCCCACTGACCTGCGACGACATCCGAACCTTCAACCCCAGGTTGATTGTTCGGAGAAGACGCGAGGGACTGCCTGCGGGTCGCGGAGCTGTTCGAGTGCGGGCTGCTGCGCGGCAGCTACATCCCCGTGGCGGGCCTGAAGGAGGTGCGGGACCTGACCCGGTACAGGATGAAGACGGTGCAGGCCCGCACCTCGGAGATCCAGCGGCTGGGCAAGGCGCTGGAATCGGCCGGGATCAAGCTCGGCTCGGTAGCCAGCGAGCTGACCGGCAAGTCGGCCACGGCGATGATCGAGGCGCTGATCGACGGGGAGCGCCGCGGGCGGGTGCTAGCCGACCTGGCGATCGGCCGGATGCGGACGGCGGGGAAGCTGGCCGACCTGTCCCAGGCCCTGACCGGCCGGTTCACCGAGCACCACGCGCTGCTGTGCCGGCTGCACCTGGACCGGATCGCCGTCTTCGACACGGCGGTCGCCGGGCTGGAGGACAAGATCGCGCGCAGGGCCGCCCGCTGGCAGCGGGAGCAGGACCTGCTGCGGACCGTGCCCGGCTTCGGGGACGTGGTGGCGTGCGCGTGGCTGGGCGAGATCGGCCCCGCCCCGCACACCTACTTCGCCAGCCACGAGAAGCTCGCCTCGTGGGTGACCCTGTGCCCGGGCAACCACATCAGCGCCGGGAAACGCAAGCACGGCCGGACCGGTGACGCCGGCACCTACATCAAGCCGATGCTGGTGCAGGCCGCCTGGGCCGCGATCCGGGTCCGGGGACGGCTGCGGGCCCGGTACAGCCGGCTGGTCCGCCGCTTCGGCGGGGAGAAGAACCCGGCCGCGAAGAAGAAGGCGATCACCGCGATCGCCCACACCCTGCTGAAGATCGCCTACCAGGTGCTCAGGAGCGGCAGGCCCTATGAGGACCTGGGCGCCGATTTCTACACCCGGAGGGAATCACCCCGGACAGCGCCAGGCCCACCTGCTGCGGCAGCTGCAAAAGCTCAACCCCGGCTGCACCATCACCATCACCCCCGCGGAGGCCGCCTGACCGCCCGGGGCTGACTGTCCCCATCGCCCGCTGACCCTGGAGCCCCCAGCCCGGCCCTTCCCACCGCCGGCCCTCCGGACGCCATCCCAGACCCTCGCCGACATCACCGGCCAGGGTTCGCTGCCGCGCGCCCAGCGGGGACCCAGTTACGTGTCAACCAGCAGGGTCGCGACTTGAGCCAAAACAAGATCGCGGCGGGCAGGCTTCGAAGTCGGAGGTGAGCATCTGCAGCGCCACCCGCCCGTGCTCGAACAGGGTGATCTGGCGGGCATCGCCGTAGTCCTTGATCTGCACGGTCTCCTCGGCCCAGGCGACCTGGCGCTGCTTCTCGCCGGTCGTGATGGCGGTGAGGACCGGCAGGCGCGCGGGGACCGCGAGCGGGGCGCGGCGGTAGGTGACCCAGTTCACGTTCTCGGCGCGGCAGTGCGTGAAGACCTGCGGGTAGGCGCCGCCGCGGTCGAACCCGAGCATGATCGCAGCGCCGGGCCCGGCGGCTTTCTTCAGCTCCGCCAGCGCTAGTGGCAGGGTCTTGGTCAGCCCGGACGGCTCGCCGGTGACAAAGCACACCGCCCGGCCGTCATGGGCGGTGACGTGGGTATCGGCGCGGCCCTTCTCCGCGCGGCCCGCGCACCGGCACGGCCGCCCCCGCGGCCGGGGACCCCGGGCGGCCCGCTGCCGGGAGCAGCGATGCCGTCGCGTAACGACAGCCGTGACGATACGGGCGTCCCGTGCCCGGCCTGCGGCCAGCCGTTCACCCCCGGGCGACGGCGCCGGTGGTGCTCGGATGCGTGCCGGCAGGCCGCCTGGCGGCGCCGCCACCCCGCCAGCCCGGCGGCCGCCGCCCAACTCCCCATCACGCACGGGCCGGCGCGAGAGCGCACCGTGTACGAGTGCCCGGCCTGCCAGGCCCGCTACCTCGGCCGGCAACGATGCGACGACTGCGGAACCTTCTGCCGCCGCGTCGGGCCCGGCGGGACCTGCCCCCACTGCGACGAGCCCGTCGCCGTCAGCGACCTCACCGCGCTCACACAATGACCACGCCAGCCCATCAGGAGGCCACCACGAAATCCCGCGACACCGGCCGCCGGCACCCCGAAACTGTCAGACCCGCCGCCTAACCTGACCATGAAGCCCGAACCTCGCCCGTCGATTTACGCCGGATTCCGACCCGCCAGCCCTGGCGGGCGAGCTGTTCGATGAGAATGCCACGCAGCTCCGGGTCCGGGCCGGAGTGAAGACGGTCATCAAGCCACCGACCGATGAAGCTGCGCAAGATGCGGCGTCCCTCAGCGCCCCACTGGTCAAGAGCGACCAGGACGTTGTGCACGGTGTCGATGCGGTTGTCGACAGCGACAGCAGGAAGGTCACCCAGGGGCACTCCTGACTCGCTCAGGAAGGTGACGATCTGCGCGCGCGAGTAGTTCTGCTCTATCGCCTTGCCGACCTGCTGGAGGATGAGGCTGCTGATCAGACGGCCATCATCCTCCGCAGGGTCCGGGACGGGCTGGACGACTACCCGGCCGCGTGCCCGGTCCTGCCCCGTCACGGTCAGCGCGAAGTCCAATAGCGCCTGGAGGTAATCGTAGGGGTAGGCGTCGCGAGATTGGGCCTCGAACTGGGCTCTGCGCTGAAGGTGAGCAGGCCGAGGTCACGCGCAATGTGCAGCTCCTGGATGAAGCCGCGCCACCGCTGATCTTCCACCACCCGTGAGCCATTGATCAACCATGAGGTACATGCCGTTCGAGGCCCTGATGACACCTCCGGCATACCGCTCCTGCTGGATGCGGTCGATCGCGCGCAAGATCTCGATGTTGTCCCACCGCGCCGTCATCGTCGTTCTCCCTCTCGATCTGCTTACGACCAGTGAGAGTAGACCTCGGCCAGACATCCCCGCACCAAGGCTCGGTGTCACTACTGAGCGGTAGCCTGATCGTCGCCGCAACCAGTTCGGCCGCTGCCGACCACGCGGCCTTCGAGAACACGGTCCGTCAGAGAGCACGTCATGAGCGCCGAACCCTAGTATGTACGCAAAGCCAACTGGGCGGAGAAGCACCTTGTGGGGCTCAGCGAGCGGGTGCTCGCCTTCATGGACAGCGAGCCGTACACAGTCATGGACCCGGTCGAGGGCAAGCGCGGACAGCGTTTCGCCCAGCTAGTTTTCACCGAGCAGCCAGACCATGGCATCGCGCTGATCGCTGGCGACGTCCTCTACAACCTGCGGACAGCTTCGACTACCTGATCGGGTCCTTGGTTCCACCTGGCCAGCGGAGCAAGGTTCTGTGCCCCCTGCTCCACGAGCCCGTATGGGACATACCGCAGGCCGAGGGCGAGAACAACGAGCGGACGACTAATCGGGAGAAATGGGAAAGCCTGACGCGCCGCATCAAGTCGGATGACGCGATTGAGATCATCAAGGATCTAATGCCGCTCGACTCAGTCGCCCAGCCGCCAAATATGCATGCGCTCGACCTCCTCAACCGACTCTCCAACAAAGACCGCCACCGGGATCTGTCTGTGATCGCCTGGGGACTTGGCGCGGCGCGAGCGAAGGTAGTCATGAGGGGAAGCGGGCAAATCGTTCCAGCACAGTTTCCCAGCTTTGACTTCACCCACAGGGGCTTCAAAGACGGCGCAGACATCCCCATCGACAAGAACGTCGCATACGTGAAGCTCAGAGGCACCCCGGTCGTAGTCATCCACGTCGGCGATCAATGGGGGAACGTACTTATGCCTGCGGCCTTCTGGACAGTTCTCGAATGGCTGAGGAAAGAAGCCATCGCCAAGCTCGGGCCGCACTCTCTTCCCACGTGAGCTGCAGCCCTGGGGTCGATCTCCCGCATGTTCTGCACCGTGCGGCGGTTCGTGATCGAACCAATGACCATGGCCAGAATGATCGCTGAAGGCCTCCGAGCGAAGGCGAAGTATCTGGCACCTTGGGGACATCACTATTTTCCGGGCCACGATAACTGTAGCGCCCATATCTGGCTGATCTGTGCTTCGACACCACTGCGATGTACCCCGAACGTACGGGCGGAATCGGCGATCCGGGATAGATATCGACCAGCCGATACGGTCACCCGCCGTGGGCGGCGGCATCGGGGTCGAGCCGGGCGGTCGGGTTGAAGCTCGTGGACGCATCGATCAGCTGGGCTGCTCGCCTGGCCGTTCGGCAAGTTCCTGGCATGCTGCCCGTACCGGCACGCCCGCCCGGTGGGCTGCGGCGCGGACATCGGCAACGGTGGCGAGGAGCGCGCACTGCCAGAAGTTGTCGGCCTCCCAACCGGCGACCTCATCGAGCAGCTCCAGTTCGACGCCGCCGTGCAGCGCCGCGGCCCGCCAGCACCGCGCACTGGAGCTTGCGCCGGCCCCGCCCCGCCCGAACTCGGGCAGGGCCGGGACCGGCCCTTCCAGCCGCAGCGGACCACCCGGGGCTGACGCATGACCAGGCGAGCGCGTCGGCGGTCAGCCCGAGGAACCTCCCCCGGCAAGGTGCGTTGCGCCGGTGTAGCGGCGCCAGTTCGCCGATCAGATCCGCCAGCGCGGCGTCCTGGGCTAGGCCGGTGACCAGGATGCGCCGGGCGCGTGCCAACGACCAGGCCGTAGCTCAGCGACGGCGGCCCGGTGTGACGGGTATCTGACAGATGATCTCCGTGTGCGTCGATGAGGAATCCATCAAATCCACCAGATCATGGCAGGTCACTGATACTAAGGTGTCTCGTATCGTTGGCATCGTCTATTTGGTCCCAAATTTCCCTGAAGACTGGAATAAGGCGATGACCGGGATCGGAGATCTGAAGCTCGCCCCATAGCCTAAACACGTTACCCTCTCCGCAATACTCTTGTAGTTGGAGTATCAATCCAGTATTGTCAATCAAGACAAATTTGAACGGGAAGCGACGATTCGCAATCCTTAAAGCGGAACGGCGCCCGCCTTGTTGGCGCAGTCTTAAAATCTCTTTACAATGTTTTAGTAGCGTCTCGTTCTCTACGCTATGCAGACCAGCACTGGGGTTGCTAGCTTGAATAATTCTTCTATAGGTGATGCGATGTGGAGGCGTCTCTGCGCGATGAATTATCTGTCGAAACACGCTATCTAGAATGTCTTGGTTCATCGAATCGTCAGGCCACGAACCGTTTTCGGCGATGACGTCCAAGATCCGCAGCTCCTCTTTGGCTGAAAGAATCATTCTTGCGCTCGTATCTTCATCCATTGAGGAGAAGGAGTTGACCTCTGACTGCAAAAGCCTACCCACGCGCAGACCGAATTGGGACTCCAAAGCGTACATGCTGTTTATGAGGTTGTCGGACAAGTTACCTAGATCTACTTCATATTGACTCAGGGATAGCCTAACGTCTGTTGCTATCGTCTTTGTCTGATCCCGAATCTGTTCATCGGCACGACGCCTCGAATCATCCCTCGACAGTTCACTTGCCACAAGTGCGGCTACAGCAAGAGACAGAAGCCCCACCATCGCCATCAAGAAGCTCAGTGATGAACTTAATACATTCTGCACGACCGCAGCCAGGACGGCTCCGGCTAGAGCACTCACAACCGCAAGCACGATCTTGTTTTGCTTGATAAGTCTCTTGATCATTTGAGGTCAAGCCGTCAATCTCTTGGACAGTACGACAAAATACAATTCGTCTATCAATGGACGTGCAAACGTTTCATCTGCAGGGAAGGACCGCCTTTCGCCAGTATGGCGATAGCCCATCCGCTCATACCAAGCAATAAGCTCTCTCTGCTGTGCTAGCACGGTCATTTCCAAAGTCTCTGCCCCGAAGATCTCTACCGCCCATCGTTCTGCCCCAGCCATCAGGCATCGGCCGAAACCCCGACCCTGTTGGAAAGGCGAAACCGCAAAGGTGCCAAAGTAAGCCAACCTATCGCCGCGGTCTTCTAGCTGGCAACAGGCCACAATGTTTTCCCCATCACCTAGTACCAGTATGACCGAATTAGGAGCTCTAATTATATTCTTGACCCGCTCCACGTCGATCCGATCACCTTCGACCAAATCAGCCTCACTCGTCCATCCATGTCTACTTACTTCTCCGCGGTATGCCGATCGAATCAGCTCTACCAGCTTCTCTGCATCAGTACTTGCAGCAACATGGAGGCCGCTCACTAGCGAGGCTCCCGACGATGCCATGAGGTCATGTGATTATTTTTGCATATCCAATCGTGATTTGACTAGCTGCGGGATGCGGATGTAGTCAGGAAGGCGCCTAAAGCGCGGCCGAGCGTCAACTGGCAGGGAAGGTTGCGTATCGGCTACGCACGTCATTCTGCGGTGCGCATGCTGGCCATGGGCCATGGCACCTGCCTGGGAGGCTTGACATTTCGTCAGCTCAGCTGACTTTGCGCGGTACATGCAATCATGGCTAGTGCGACGTCGCGCTCAGCTAGCGGCTTGGCCCTGCTATGGTTGCCTGCCAGCCGCTCGTGCCGAACTGACTCATCTGTGCGATCTGCTGGCTCATGCGGCATGCGGCGATCGTTGTTACTAACTCATAGTCGGCGATCAGGTCGCCGTCGCCTCTCCTGGCGAACTCACTGACAGTGATCGACCGATCCTCGCCAGCTCAGCGCGCGGATGGGCGTGATCTGCGTATGTGCACGCCGGTGAGGTTATCGAGGCGATCCCCGGTTAGCCTCGCGCCGCGAGGTCGAGCGCGAGGACGTGCTCGCCCCACATGACCCGGCCCGTGTCGGTGAAGCCGTAGCGGAGGTAGAACCCGCGCGGCGAGCCGGGGCCGTCCGCGCAGCTGGTGTAGAGCACGCCGGGCCGCGTCCACCGTGTCGGTAGCCGCATTTACCATCGCGCTCCCCGCTCTGGTGTTCGCGGCCTTGACCTTGCCGATCCGTGGAATCACCTCAGATGGCCACGACCTGCCATTATGGCTGATAGCAGTCATCGGGATTGGCTCAATGCTGATCGGAGCCGTCGCAGGCGCCGCGGGAGCCCGGTGGATCTCAAACCGGGCACGATGAAGCCCCCTACGGACTTCGGGTCGTTCCTGCAACCCTCGGCGGAGCGATGCCTTGCCGCCTGCATCCGGGATCCGGGGAGGCCAGCCTCGTGGATCAAATCGTCAAGGGCACGGGCGGCCAGTCAGATGAGCACATCACCTACTACCTGCGCGGCAGGCGCGCCAGCATCGGCTGCTCATGGCCCGCTGCGCGCCAGATCGGCCTCGGCCGCCTCGATTTCGCGCAGCTTGCGGGCGAGCGCTTTGGGGTCGTGGTCGACCACCACGCGGAGTGAGCTGCCGACCCTGCGTTCGGCGGTCCAGGCCAGGCCGAAGGCGATCATCCACCGCGCGGCGAACGGCGCCAGTGATGGCGGCATCCGCGGCTGTTCAGGTTCGGCCATCGCGGCGAGCAGACCGGCCAAGACCGCGCGGCACCGCGCGGCCCGGTCGAGCAGCACCGACGGTGGCGTGCCCGGATCGGTCTCAAGGCTCTCAGCGAGGTGACGCTCGGCGGCGCGGCGGGCCGCGGTGATGCTCAGCGTCTCGTCCGCCGTCATCGCGGCTGCGCTCCTTCGCCAGCCCGCCACACCTGCCGGTCATCAACGGGCAGCCTGGCCGGCGATCGCCGCCGGGGCGTAACCTCTCGTAGCCGCGGCCGGTCCTTCGCCTCCGACGGCAGACAGCAGGGCAACTGCGGCGACGTGGCGACCGCTTGCCCGGCGACGACCCTCACCCACGATGACCTCGAACGACCCGTCGCAACCCGAGCGAGTGCGGACCAGCGCATCAACGACGAGTTCATCGGCGAGGAGGACGGCCGTGTCTGCACGCGGGCAGCCGTCCAGAGCACCGGCAACGAACCAGCACGCGTGCTTGACTTGATTGAGGCCGCCCGGAAACATGTGGCGCTGCGGCGTGGCCGCAATCGCGGCTCCGGCGACAACAGGCAACCGGGCGACCAATCTGCGGACCATTCCAGGCCCTCCTGCCTAGGATTGCCCGACCAGCGACGAGCCAACGCCTGCCTTACACAGCGCGGATATCCCTGCGGCTGTAGGCCCTTCGGCTGTTGCCGGCCGCCCCCGTCCGGCCGGGGTAGCCAACATCGTGATCGAACTCTTCAAGCACGCCAAGTCCGCGGTCAACGGGCGCCCGGAGCGGCACAGGCGATCACCGACCTGAGCTGTCGCGGCGCCCCACGTCTGGGGCGCGGCGGATGTGGAGGCTCGGTGCTGGGCGAGCAGTCATTAGGGACGTGACCCCGGGCTTTGACCTCAGGGCCGTGTGCTCTGGCCCAGATGAGCAACTCCGCGTTGCCGACGCCGTTTGCCGGGTATTGCGCCCCCTCTAGCTTTGCCCGCCGTGCGGTGCCGGCTGAGCGCGCCCGATTTCGAGGTGATCATCCACGAGCTGGCGGTACGCCGCCTGGCCGCCCCGCACGACGGGGCCCGCAAGCAGCTCTACCACCTCAACCTGGCGACGGGCGTGCAACGGCGGGGCAGCGATCTCCTTGCGGATGCTGCCGGTCGATGCCCGGATCGACAGCTACTCATCCCGCTGTTTGCCGGCTTTCGGTCGCCTTACTTCACATCCGCCGCGCTCCGGACCTGGCTCAAGGTCTCGCCAGTCGGGAACGTACGCGGACAAAAGCGCCCGGAATCGCTTGCCGTGCGATCGGATACGGAGGTGGAGGAGTTCGTGGACGATGACGTAATCCTGGAACCGCCCGTCCTTGTCCACGAGGTCCAGGGCCAACGTGACTTCCCCGGCGGGCGAGCAGTAGCCCCACCTGTCCTTTAGGTCTTCGAATCGCAGCGCCACGGGATTCACCTTGAGTCGGAGGGCCCAGCTCATCGCGCGCCGTTTGAGTTCCTGTTCAGGGTAGAGGTGCGCTCTCACGGCCGGACCAAACGAGTCAAGACGTGCATCGTGTCGTCGACGATCCTTGCCCTGTCGTCCTTGTCGAGAGCGAGCAGCGGTTTGTAGAGGCTCAACCGCAGTCGTCGCTGCTCGTCTGCGTTCTCCGACCAGTTCGGGAACCGCTCGATCAGGGTCTCGACCTCGCCTGCGACCTGTGCAGGGTCGATGCCGGCCCGTTGGATGGCGTTGGTGCTCCTGAGATTCCAGAACACGGCGAACCCGGTGGTCGACAGGCCGCTTTCTTCCGCCGCCTTGCGTGCTGTGGCCTTCTCCTCTGCCAGCAGTGCGAGTTCGTCGATCGCCGACAGGCCAGTGATCTTGCGTTCCTCCATGTCCTTGAGTACGCGCTCCGCCCGGTTACGCAGAGAATCGAGCACGACAGCACCGGCGGGATCGTTGTCCATCTCGTTGCGCAGACCCCGGACAAGATTGTAGGCCTTGCCCTCCTCCGGCCCGTCCTCGGCGCGTAGCGATTCGAGCGTGTCGACGTCGAACGTGACCACGCGTGCGATCCGGCCGAGGCCTTCCTGGCTGGCGCTTTCCTGTACGAGTCGCTGGGTCTTGTACGCCAGGTCGGCAACGAAGCCGCCAGTCTCGGAGTAGGCGTTGCGGACCGCCGCGTACAGCTGGCTCAGCCGCTTGTAGGTGGCGATGTGGTCCCGAAGCTCGGCCGACGGCGAGAGGATCTCCCACAGCGACTCGATGTCCTTGTATGCGGTGAAGAAGGCTTTGCGCGCCTCGGGATCGAGGAACGGTCCGTACACGACCGCTTCGAGCTGCGCGTCCGCGCCGCCAGCTGTCGTGACGGTCAGATAGTCCGTGGCGGCGGTTGCGATCTCGGCGTGCAGGTCCGCCATCAGCACCGCGATGTCTTCGAGCGCTCCTTCGATGGACTCCGAGTCGAAGCGCAGCGCCTTGGTCAGGTTGCCGAGAACGCTGACGAAGTCGACGATCAGACCGACGCGTTTGCCGACGTTGTTCGCGTCGACGTAGGGCCGGTTCACCCGTGCCAGGGCCTGGAGCAGGACGTGGTCGCGCATCGGCTTGTCGAGGTACATCGCGTACAGCACCGGAGCGTCGTAGCCGGTCAGCAGCTTGTCGGTGACGATGAGGATCTTGGGGTCGTCGGTTGGGCGCTTGAACAGCCGACGTACCTCTTCTTCCCGGTCATCAGAAAGCTGCAGCTCGGCGACCAGCGGCCGGTCGACCACATCAGCGGCGTTGCGGCTGTACACCGGAACCGACCACTCGGGCGGAAGGTGACGGTCCAGGGCACGCTTGTACTTCGCGACCGTCTCGCGGTCGACCGCCACGAGGAACGCCTTGTAGCCCAGCGGCAGCACGTTCTCGCGGAAGTGGGTCGCGACGAACTCGGCGACATCGGCGACCCGTTCGTCTGCTCCGAGGAACGTTTTCAGCCCCACCGCGCGGTCGAGGACCCGGTTGAGTTCCTCGATGTCGGTGATCTCCTCGCCTTCCGCGAGCGCGAAGAACTCTTCGTCAAGGCGCTCCGTCGGCAGCCGCAGCGATGACGGCGCCATGAGGTACTTGATGGGAAGCGTCGTCTCGTCGTCGATCGACTCAAGGATCGAGTAGTGGTCGAGGTACTCGTCCTCGTCTTGAGACCCGAAGATCTCGAACGAGCCCTGCCCGACCTTCGACGCGGCCACCGGCGTTCCGGTGAACCCGATGATCGTAGCGTTCGGCAGGGCGGCCATCAGGTAGCTGCCCAAGTCGCGCGCCACGGACCGGTGAGCCTCGTCGATGAACACGAAGATGTTGTCGCGGGTCGAGGTGGCTTGCGCAGCTTTGGTCTGCGGATTTGGCTTTCGTGTCAAAGACCGCCTTCCTCGCCGAAGACATGCGCGTAGAGGGCGAACCGGATCTGAGAGCTCATTTGTGTCATGCTTACTCACTCGACGAGCTACAGCGCGCCTTGGGGGAGATCGGGCCAGCCCTCAGCCGGGCCAACCGAGCAGTCAGGCTAGCCCGCGCCGAACGCACCGCCACGGCGGAGCAGTTGAGTGCAGCCAGGCAGGTTCGGGAAGCTCTCGAAGAGCGGCTAGATACAGCACGGCTCGAAATGTCTGCAGCACGCGGACGGCACACGCAAGCTCAGCGAACTGCCGAGCAAGTGCTGGCCGCGCAACGACTACGTGCGGCAGCGGCCGCATGGGACGAACAGTGCACCACGCTTCGCGAGAGCATCGAAAGAGTTACCGGCCCCCTGGGCGATTACATACCGCTGCCGCGGGCGGTACGGCAAGCGAAGCTGTCGGTGAGCCGGGAAGTTGAGGCTGCTAGGACTGAGCAAGCTCAGCTCAGAGCGCGCCTTGACTCGCTCGAGGAAGCGCTCACGAGCCTGCGAGCAGCCGACGGCCAATGCCCGGTGTGCCTGCGTGACCTTGACGATCAAAGTCGTGAACGCGCAGAACATCTCCATTCAGAAGGCCTTTCGCGCCTGCGCGAGCGACTGCAGGTAGTCGACCCGCAACCGCTTGCCGAACGCCTCAGCCGCATTGATGCGCTGGAGTTGCGAATGGCTGCGATAGGCGAACGGCCTGTCTCCGAGGAAGGAGGCAACCTCGACGCCGCCAACGCCGACATTGCCGCCACTCAGGCAGACCTCGAGCGGACGGCGGGAGCGCTCAGAGAACTGGAGCTGGCAGCCCAGGATGCAGACGGAGACATCGAGCGCATAGCAGCCGAGCTTGCTGAAGCCGAGCAACTCAAGAGGCTCTACAGGGAGGTTGCCCTGCTAGAAGCGGCGGACAAAGCCCTCGACCTGACGATCAGCACAGTCCTTGGCGAGCAGTTGGCCCCGCTGACAGCAGAGGTGAATCGCCGCTGGCAGGTGGTGTTCCCCGATCGGCCGAACCTGACCCTGACGCCAGATGGGACGATATCGCGGGATGCAGCTGGCTCTTCTCTCGCGTTCCCCGCGTTCAGCGCTGGCGAGAAGCTGGTCGCGAAGCTGATGATGCGGCTGACGACGCTCCTGGCCACCACCAACGTGCCGTTCTGCTGGATCGACGAGCCCCTTGAGCATCTTGATCCGCGGAACCGGCACCTCGTCGGCTCGATGCTGGCGCACATGAGCACCGCGCCGGGACTGGAGCAGATCTTCATTACCACCTACGAGGAGCCGCTCGCTCGCCGCCTTGCCGAGTTCCAGCCAGGGCAGGTGCGGGTCGAGTACCTGCGAGTCGAGCACGTGAGCTGACGGCCACGGAGCCGCCGGGCCGCGTCATCTTTGCTCTTGCCGCCTGATAGGCAGCGGACAGGATCGCACGATCCGACGTACGCACAAAGTGGCAGGAGAGGCAGCTGATGCTAACGGATGCTGTCGAGGAGACTCTCCTATTGCCTGCCGCACGGGTGAGTGAGGAGCGAGATGACCGAGCGAGATTTCGAGGTTCAGGTGAAGAGTCTGGTTACAGGCGAGACGGTTCGTTTCAAGATGGACGCCACTGCCACGGTGAAGGCCACCTGGGACAAGGCGTACGAGGAGCTGCAGGAACACCCCCGCCAGGGTGAGACGTTCCGTTGCGCCAACGGGACCGACCTGACGAACCGGCTCGACGCCACGCTGGAGCAGCTGAGGCAGGACGGCATCTGCCCGGACGCGCACTTCGAGATCCGGGGACCATCTGGGGGCGCCGAGGCCGGTGCCTGACCATCCCCTGCCGACACCGGCATCCCCTGCGGTCGCCAGGGCCGCCGTCCTGGCCCATCGGCAGGCGGCCATGGAGGGCTTGCGATGGGAGGAGGAGTCGGCGCTCGTGACCTACGCGACCCTCCCGGCCCAGCGGACCGACGGGGTGACGGACAGCTATCTGGCCCGGTTCTCGTTCGTCTACTACCCCGACTGGCCCCCGAGCGTCACCTTCGTAAGCCCGGCAACCCGGGCCTATGACGCGGCGCATTGGCCCAAGATCAATAACTCCGACCGGATGGCGTTCCACCCCGTGTACGGCGACGCCCCGGCCGGCCTGATCTGCAACAGCATGTTCTTCGAGTTCTACTTCTGGGGCGGTCACGCAAGGCAGGCCGGCCAGTGCTGGGAGAAGAGTCTGCACACGATGGCCGCCACGGTGGCGGAACTGCGGATCCACCTTTCGCAACTTTACTACGTAGGACCGAACCGGTGAACCCGCTGTGCCTCACCACGCGGCTGTGGGAGCTCACGCTTGACTTGATGGCGCCCTACGCGGAGCGCGGTGTCGAGGCCGGCTGCTTCTGGTTCGGCACCAGAACGCCCGAGGCCGGCTTCGCCCTGGTCGCTGGCATCCCACGCCAGATCAACCGCCCTCGGAACTTCGAGATCCCCAGCGACGCCCTGGCCGAGCTGATCACCGCGCTGCCGCCCGCCGGACTGGTAGCTGTGGCCCAGATCCACACGCACCCCGGAACCGACACCGGGCACTCGCCCTGGGATAACGACCTGGTGGTGTCGCGCAAGCTGTACTCGCTCGTCCTGCCCGGATACGGGAGACGCCCTTGCCCGGTGGACGCCGTCGCTGTCCACGAGTTCAGCCAGGGCCGGTGGCAACGGCTGAGCAGCGACGACGCTACCCGCCGGATACTGCACACCCCCGAGCTGGTGGACACACGGGGATGAGCCTGCCAAGCGGTGACCGGCACCTCCGCCGGGAGCCGACCGGCCGCATAGCCCGGCGGCCCGGCGCGCTGGCCACCATCGGCGTGATGGCGGACGATACCTTCGCGGCGACCGTCGCCGGACAGCATCTGCTCCTCATGCTGGTCAACCTGCTAGCCCGCCAGTTCGGCGTTGTCGGCACGATCGCGGTGAACGTCCCGAACGTCGCGCTCGACGAATCTATCTCGTGGCCCGGAGTGTCATCGAAGCAGCTCGCAGCTGCCGTGATTGAAATGGCGCACTTCGTTGCCGGGCCTGAGATGGAGATCCGGGCGTCGGCTGGCCAGCCGGATTCTGACGTACTCGTGCTGGCTGGCAGCTTCGACCCCACGGTCTATGACGTTCCGGCGGTCGCCGCCGTAGCCGACGGCTGGCGTTGCGCGGTGTGCAGCACCCACCTCGTGCCCCCTGTGTCGGCCGCGACTCGGAACCCAGTTGGCCCTTACCTGGCGGCTTGCATGGCTGCCTGGTTCGTCTTCGACGTTCTCTGCGGCAGCGGCCGACCAGTCGACGCAAGTATCAGCCTCTGGGACGCGAAACCCGCGCAGTGGCCCGCATTGGCGGTGGGAGCCGAGCCCGAGGGGTTGATCCTGCCCGACTGCTACCTGATTGGGGCTGGCGCCGTGGGCGCCGCGCTGGTACGCACGATCGCCGCCATCCCCCGCCTGCGCGGGCGAATCGTGGCGGCCGACCCACAGGAACAGTCCCGGACCGACCGGAACCGGCTGGTCAGCGGAGGCTACAACACCGTCGGCATGCGGAAGGTGGATCTGGTGGCCGCCGAAGCGCGGCCAGGCCTGCAGATCTACCCGGTCCACGGCCGGTGGCCCGACGATTACGTAACCAGGGCGGACCGCGCCGTCCCGCCAAACCTCCGGGAGCGCGAGGAAGCCTTCAGGTACGAGTGGGTCCTGTCGTGCGTGGACCGCAACCGTGACAGGCAGGGGATCGCCCGCTATATGCCCCGTCATGTGATCGGCGGCAGCACTGACGGCCTGGTCGCACAGGCCGTCTACTACTCGATGATCGGGACATGCGAGTGCCTGGCATGCAACCACCCGGTCCTCCGGCCGGAGACCCTCGAAGAGTTGACGACCATGCTTGCTGGCCCCGCGGCGCGGGCGGGGTGGCTCCAATCACACGGAGCTGACGCCAAGACGGCAGCCGCCGTCGAGGAGTACCTAAACGCTCCGCAGTGTGGCGGGCTCGGAGAGGCCGAACTGGCACGGCTCGGACGGGAGGGAGAGGTCGACTGGTCGGTTGGCTTCGTCTCCGTCGCTGCCGGCGTGCTACAGGCCGCGATCTTCATTCGATGCGCGCAGCTCGGCGTCGTCTCGGTGACCGGTGATAGGCCCGAGCTTCGCCTTCTATTCCACAGCCTGGAGTTGGTTGCCAGCGCGGCGCGCCGGGGGGAGGACTGCGGCCTCTGCTCCGACCCGGAGATCCTCGATCAGTGGCGCGAGCAGTGGGAGCCCGGGTCCGGCACGCCCCTGAACTGACCCACCTCGTGGCCCTCAGGCCTGTCGCTATTCCTCCACCTGGGCAGGCGCACATGCTCCATTTCGCGGGCCGGAGAAACCACACCATCACCAAGCTGCGCCAACGGTCGGCAAGGCACTGACGTGCCCGGTCGTGCCGACCAGCTTCCTGAGTCCTGAAGCGCCAGTGCGGTCTTATAGAACACCAATGCCGCGGCTACCTCGGCGGCGCTCAGTCTGATCGAATCTGCCGCCGCCTGCCGGGTGTGCTGCGACCGCTCCGCAGATCAAGCGGCGCCAGGTCTGCCCAGTCCAGCCGTCGAAGTCCGACATCATGTGCCTGATCGGCCACGACATAGCCGCGTGGCGACGGGAACTCGGGCCTGGCGACTTCGTTCAAACAATCAGTCTGAACCGGCACGCGCAGGTAGCCGGAATCTAGACCCGTATTTCGCACATGGGGCCAGGTGAGCCGGCCAGCTTTCTGGGGTCGATTTCGAGCAGGTCGAGCAGTTGCTGCTGGACAGGGTCTGGCTCGGGTATCTGTGGCGGCCCGTCGTCGGCCCCGGCGCGCAGGCGCAGGGTGGCCAGGGCGGTGAAGATCAGGCTGGCGGTGGGCTTGGCCGGGCGGTCGGCGTAGAGGCCGTCGATCCGGACGGCGGGTGCGAGGTTTCGGCGGGCCTGGCGTTCGATGAGGCTGCAGGTGAGCAGGGCCATGCAGATGACGCCGATGATGGCGGTGATGCGCCGGTTGGCGTGCAGGAACATCGGCGCGACGGCGAGCGGTGTGCCGGCCCACCGCCTGAACCGGCCGCTCGGCGGTCGCGGCGCTGGCCATCTGACACCGGCAGCGTGGTCAGGACTGCCGGGCAGCGGGCCTTCTTGACCTCTCGCGTCACCGGTGCCGTCCCGGTCCAGGTACCTGAAAGGTCCACCGCAGGTACATCGCAGGTCAGTAAGAGGCCGGCGACGCTGGCCATGGCACGGCCTGCCAGGAGCCGGTTCGCCCATGGCCGGTCATCGCATTCTGCAGACCATGCGCGGCCAGGCAGGCGCGGCCTGCTGCCCGGCGTGGTATCGCAATGAAGCGCCACGCTGCCAGGCGGCACAGGTTCTCCCCGGTCCGAGGCGATACCCCGATATCAGCAGGGTTCTCGCGACTGCCCGCGGATCTCGTGGTCCATGCGTGAGCCAGAACAGGTCGGCCACCAGTGATCGCCCCGGGCGCCGGGCGGGCTCTTCACCGAGGACGGCGGGCCAGCGAAAGCCAGGAGCAAGCGGTTCGGCGAACCGCTTGCTCCGGCCGGAATCCGTCCGCCATATGTCCGTAACCAGCGTGGCGCGCTGACGTCTCCTGACCAACGATGACACAAGACGACACAATGCACGACGGCCTGCGAGACCAGGAAAACCCCAGGCCACGGGCCGTTTCCACAGGTAGTGGCAGGTGTTGGGTTCGAACCAACGTAGGCTGAGCCGACGGTTTTACAGGGAGCCCATCGGCACTCATCGGAATGGCCGCTGACCTGGCGTTTCTTCATTCAGCACCGCGTGGAATCCGTGTTCTGTCCGCCCGGCGTCCGTGCATTCTGAGTCGCCCAGGTCAGTGGGCCGGGGCCGCCAGGTGCCCGTCCAGTGAAGTCCACCAGAGTCCCATTGTTGCTGTTCATGCTTGGCATCTGCACGGCCGACAACCTGCCGAACTCGGTTGGCAGAAATCGGCTTGCCTAGCACCGGGCCAGCTTCTTCTGTTCCCTGAAGCCAGCGTACGCGGCTCGGCGCGTTTGCCGGACAGGGGTACGTGGCTCCTCTAGTCTCTGGATATGGATGATCTCAGCGTCGCAAACAGCACGAAACCGGGCATCGGGCCGGCTGGCATCTCTTGGCGGAAGAGTTCGTGGAGCACCTTTAATTCAAACTGTCTCGAAGTTGCCGAAATGGGTAACTATGTACTTGTTCGTGACTCAAAGGATCCGGGCCCTATGCTGAAATTTAGCTGTAGTGAGTGGGCTGCTTTCATCGACCGTATCAAGCACGGGAGTCTTTAAGATATCATCGCGCCCTGCGGGCCTGTTGACTAATTTTTCGCCACGCCAGTACGCCAGCTATCAGTGCTGTGCCTACCAGCGCGAACTGCTGAAGTTCCTTCTTTCGATGAAGGGCTGAGTTGTCGATGCGGCCGGTAACTTTTACAGGATCAGCCACTGGAACTTTACTTGCCACTACCTTCTGGTATTCCTCATCGACGATGCGGGCGAAGTACCAATATCTACCTTCATTAGTACTAAGTACATTATCTCTGATAGCGGCCCAATATGTTCGTCCTGCCCTGCTATTGAATAGCTCACCTCTCGCCATCTTTCTGACAGTCGGGGCCGTGATTTCTCCAACCACGTAATTTCCCGCCCAAAAAGACGTCCACATGTGAATGTATAAATGTTCACGAATTTTTGCGCTCTCCGCCGGAATAGGCAGACCCCATGGTGCCCCCATGGCGGTCATTAAGGTAGGATCTTCCATTTGCATCATTATCAACTGTTGTTGAAGGGTCCGGATTGTTTGTTCCCTAGCAGTATGTCCGGCACGTGCTTGATAGAGAAGAGAAATGACGACCCCAGCCAAAGCCAGGGAGCTGACCAAAGCTGAGATCGCTCCATAAGCTTGACCTATCTTCGCAAGCTTTCCCCAGTCTTTGCTCAAACCCTCTAGCCCTGTCAAGGCGAAAGGGAGCAAGGCTATCAAACTTATGGCAATCAAAAACGCGACTGCTGTAAGAGTGATCAGAGCCTCATGGCGTATGGACAACCTTCGGTTCATCGTTCTTCACCGGCCTACAAAGTTCTAGTCGTTGAAGGTCTCCTATGGGCTCCATAGGAGACATGACCTCAGGCGCCCAAACTTCGACTTGCCTCGTTCCTGGTCATATGCCTTGCCGGGATGTCACGGTACAGGATGGCGCAGTTGCAGCGCATCAGCTAGGCGGCCGTAGGTCGCGGCGACAGTACAGCTATGGACGTGATCACTCGCAGCCTGTACTGCTTCAGAACTCGATGCATGGTCCGTGAGCTGCGGTTTGGCACGATCGGCGGGCTGGGGCAAGATCGCGGTTCGTGTCTGTCCGCCTGTTGTCACTGATCATGATTCGGCTCTTCGGGTGGCTGGTCCTCCTGGGGCGCAGCCAGGCGTCCAAGGAGGTGGAGATCATGGTCCTGCGTTACGAGGTGATGGTGCTCCGCCGTCAGGTCGCCCGCCCGAGGCCGGACTGGGCCGGCCGGGCCGTCCTGGCGGCATTGGCTCGGCTGCTTCCGGCCGCATTGCGTGGCGGCCGGCTGGTTACGCCTGGAACCCTTCTGGCGTGGCATCGTCGTCTCCTCACCCGCCGACGGACGTACCCGAGCTCGCCGGGTCGGCCGCCGGCGGGCAAGGAGATCCGCGAGCTGGTGCTGCGGCCGGCAGGTGAGAACCCGGCCTGGGGATACCACCGGGTTCACGGCGAGCTGAGCCGTCTTGGCCATCATGTCAGCGAGGCGACCGTCCGCCGGATCTTGCGGGCTCGCCGGTACCGGCCTGCTCCCCGCGGCGTGGATACCTCCTGGCGGACGTTCCTGCGCGCCCAGGCCGAGGGCCTGCTGGCGTGTGACTTCTTCACGGTGGACACGGTCTTGCTCAGGCGTGTACCGCTTCAAAACTCGTCGCATGGTGCCTGACCTGGGGTTTTAAGGTTTCGGCTAGGCGGCCTGGTAGTACTCGCTGATCACGCCACCAAGTACCGTCCGCCGCTGGATTGGGAGGTTCAGCGGAGCGGCGGTCTGGGTTTCCTGGTCGGGCGGACGCTGCTGGCGGGACTGGTGGGGCCTGTGCCGGTTGTAGTGGCCGGCGTACTCGCCGAGGACCGATCGGAGGTGGCAATCGTCGTAGATGAGCATCCGGTCAGTGCACTCGGCTCGTGCTGTGCGTATCCATCGCTCGGCGTAACAGTTCGCCCGCGGCGTCCGAGGCGGGGTCACCATTATCTTCAGGCCCACGCTGGCGAAGATTTCGTCGAAGGCGGTTGTGAATTTGGCGTCGCGGTCCCGGATGAGGAAGTGGAATGCCTCGGTTCGGTCGCCGAGGTCCATGATGAGGTTGCGGGCCTGCTGGGCGGCCCAGGCGCCATCGGTGTGGGCAGTGACGCCGAGGACGTGGACGTGCCGGGTTGTCACTTCCATGACGAACAGCACGTACAGCCGGCGGAGGAAGATCGTGCCAGCATGGAAGAAGTCGCAGGCCAGCAGCCCGTGCGCCTGTGCGCGCAAGAACGCCCGCCAGGAGGTGTCCTGCCCGCGAGGAGCTGGCCGGCGGGCGGCGAGGAGGATCCGCCGGACGGTCGCCGCGCTGATGCGGTGGCCGAGCCGGCATAGCTCGCCGTGCACGCGGCGGTATCCCCAGGAAGGGTTCTCCCCTGCCAGCCGCAGGACCGGGTCGCGGATCTCCTTGCCGGCTGGCGGCCGGCCGGGCTTGCCCGGGTACGTCCGCTTGCGCTGGATCAGGCGCCGGTGCCAGGCCAGCAGCGTGCCGGGCGTGACCAGCCGATGGCCGCGCAGCCCCGTGGGCAGCAGCCGGGCCTGCGCGGCCAGGACCGCTCGGTCGGCCCAGTCCGGTCTGGGGCGGGTGACCTGGCGGCGCAGGACGGCAACTTCATGGCGCAGCACCATGATCTCGGCGTCCTTATACGCCTGGCCGCGGCTCAGCAGGAACAGCCAGCCAAAGACCTGGGCTCCGAGAGGTACAGAAATCGAATCGGCACAGTGCGGGATCTTGCCTCATCACGGTCAGCGGGCCAAACCGCAGGTCACGGCCACCGCATTGAGTTCTGGAGCGGTACAGGCCAGTGGCTGTAGCACTGGCCCTGGGTGCCGCCGGTGTTCGGGCGTCGGTGGCGGAGGTGAGGGCGCCGGCCGGGTTGTAGGTGTAGGCGATGGTGTCCGCGGCGGATGACAGGGTCTGCAGGTTGGTGGTGACCTGGGTAAGCCAGCCGGTGCCCGGGTCGCGGGTGTACGTCTGGACGAGCTGCTTGCCGTAGAGGCCGAACGTGGTCCGCTGGATGTGGCCGAGCGGGTCGTAGGCCGCCTGGTCGAGCAGGGCGGTGGCGCCGCCGTCGGACGTCAGCTCGCCTTGCAGGTCATAGGAGTAGTTCACGGTCTCGTCGGGAAGCCCGCCATCATCGGAGTATTCGACGGAGGACAGCAGCCCGGTCAGCGGCGTGTAGCTGTTGGTGGTGGTGAACGTGCTGGTACCGGTGGCGCCGGGGTCGAGGTCGCTGGCCGGGATGGCGGTGGAGGTGCCTGTGGGCTGGTAGCCGGTGTCGTACCCGGTGATGGTCTGGGTGTATGGGCCGCCGCTGGCGCCGCCGGCGGTGTCGTAGGAGGTGGCGGAGGCAGGGCAGCCCAGGGCCTTGGCCGGGCCGCCGTTCAGCGGCGCGGTGTCGTAGGCCCAGGCGGCGAGCCTGGTGCCGGCCAGCGTGCCGGCGAACTCGGCGGTCTTGCGGCCGAGCAGGTCGTAGGCCCAGGAGATCTGCTGGCCGCGGGGGTCCGTGGACGAGGCCACGTTGCCTGCGTTGTCGTAGGTCCAGTGCGATGCGGCGGTGGTGCCGGGATCGGTGGCGGAAGTCTTGTCCCCGGCCAGGTCGTAACCGTAGGTCCAGGTGTTCCCGGCGTTGTCGGCGACGGACGCCTGCTGCCCCGCCGGGGTGTGGGCGTAGCTGGTGGCGTCCGCGTGCGCGGAGTTGCCGTCGGGGGCGGCGGTGGTGTACTGCCAGGACGCAGTGACCTGGCCGAGCATGTTGGTGAATGCCGAGGTGGCAGTGCCGCCGACGGGCGGGGTGACGTCGGTCTCATTGAGGCCGGGTAGGCGGTGCTGGTGGCCCATTGCCTGGTGGTGCCGGAGAAGAACGCCGAGCTTGTGACGCGGCCCTGGCCGTCGTAGCCGGTGGCGGTCCAGCCGGGGATCGACCCGTCGTCGGCCAGGAACATGGTGGTGCCGGGCGCGGTGGTGGCGTCGTGGTACGGCTTGCGGGATTTGACCACCCAGCCGTGCGAGTCGTAGAACGTGTCGGTGATCACCCGCCCGGCGGCGGCGTTGGCCGGGGTGGCCTGGTCTTGCCGCAGCTGCAGCATCCCGTCGTAGATCTTCACGTCGGTGCTGTACGACCCGTCTTCCCGCAGCGTCGAAGTGGTGACCGCGGACGGGTCCGTGCCGGTGATGGAGTACGCGAACTTCTCGCTCTTGTCGCCGGATGCCTGGTCACGGGGGACAATCACCGAGGTGAGGCGGCCGAGCGGGTCGTAGGCCTCGGTGGTGGCCTCGCTGTTCGGGTCGGTGACGGTCAGCGGCAGCTCACGGCCCTGGTCCAAGGTGGTGGCCGTGACCCAGCCCAGCGGGTTCGTGACCGTGATCCTGGTGGGGAGCTCGGCGGCGGCGCCGGCGGCGTAGGCGGGGGTGTAGGCGGTGCTGGTCCTGGCGGTGCCGCTGGCCCCGGCGGGGGTGGGCGCGACCGCGGAGGTGACCCGGCCGAGCGCGTCGTAGCCGGTGGCCGACACCGCCTGCCAGGTCTCGTTTCCGCCGCTGGCCCAGGAGATGGCGCGCTGGGTGCCGGTGACCAGGCCGCCGGGGTAGGACAGGGTGCCCAAGGTCCCCATCGAGGACAAGGTGGAGGACGAGTCGTCGTAGAAGGTGCGGGTTCCGGAGACGATGTTGCTGGCTGTAGCGGCGGGGCACGATCCGTTCGTGTAAGAGCCGGTGACGGTGGCGACCTGGTAGGGGTAGCCGGTCATCATCGTGTTCCCGGTTGGCGCGGTCGCGTAGGAGGTCGTGGTGCAGGTCTCGGCGGACCCGAACGGGGCGGCGTCGACGGCGGCGACAAGGCCGTGACTGTTGTAGTAGGCATTGACCTGCGCAGTGCGCCAGGTGCCGCCAGCGAACAGGTCCACGGTGCGGCCCTGGGAGGCGGCGAGCATGTGGGCGGTCAGGTCGGGCAGGCCGCCGGGCTGGGACTGGTCGGCGGTCTGGTTGTAGGTCCACGGCCCGGCGACCTGCTTGCGGACGACCGTCCCGCCGGCGACAGAGTAGGTATCGGTTTCCAGGACCTGTCCGGCGAGCCACTCATGATCGGTATACGAGTCCCCGATGGTGTCGCTGACCTGCACGGACCGAGCCGAGGATAGCGTGGTATTGCTATTCCGTGTCATTGTTGGATCGTTCGGCGAAGGGCGTGGGGAATGGACATAGCCAGTCTGGTGGCGCTAGCGGGTAACACGTTAGTGGCCGCTGCGGTCACGGATGCGTGGGAGTCGGCTCGGCGCGGGTTCGCCGGCCTGTTCGGACGCGGTGAGCCGGACGGTGTGATGGAACGCCGACTGGATGCGACCCGCGGCCAGCTCACTGCTGCGCCCGCCGCCGATCTGGAGCACGCGCAGGCCGGCCTCGCCTTGCAGTGGGCCACGCGGCTGGCGGACCTGCTGGAAGAGCACCCGGAGACCGAAGGCGAGCTGCGCGCGCTCGTAGCGGAGATCCAGGCGCTGCTGCCGGCCGGTGCCGTATCCGGTGCAGGCCATTCCCTCGCGGCCGGGCGGGATATCAACGTGAAGGCGACTGGCGGCAGTCTTGCCGCCGGGGTGATTCACGGGAACGTCGGGCTGCCGCGCCCTTTCCTCCCGGGTCCGGCCGTCAGCGGGCTGGGCCCGGGAGGGAAGGGCGCGGCGGCATAGGGCCGGGCTCAACGGTAGCCAGCGACGGCGGTCTCGCTATCGGCTGGCTGGAGTACCAGCTCCCGGAGGCGGCAGGTCGGCCAGTGTCACTGGCACCACGCCCAGCGATGCTGGCGGGCCGGGAGGAGCTGCTCGCCGAATTGCATGCTCGCCTGTCGCGCGGCGACGGGCAAGGGCCGCGGATCGTTGCCCTGCACGGCCTGGGCGGGGCGGGGAAGACCAGTGTCGCGGTGGAGTACGCCCACCGCCAGCTGGCTGCGGCCGGGGTGGTGTGGCAGTTCCCGGCCGAGGACCAGGCCGTGCTGGCCGCTGAGTTCTCCCGGCTCGCCGCCCAGCTCGGCGTGGCCGGCGGCCTGCTCGATCCCCGCGACCCGGTGGCATCGGTGCACGCGGTGCTCGCCGCCAGCGGGGTGCCGTGGTTGCTGGTGTTCGACAACGCTCCGGACCAGGATTCGGTGCGGGCATTCCTGCCCCCTGCCGGGGACGGCCGGGTGCTGATCACCAGCCGGAGCGCGCTGTGGCCGCCTGGCCAGGACCTGGAGGTCCCGGTACTTGATACCGACGTTGCTGCCGGGTTCCTGACCGCCCGGACCGGAGACTCTGACGTGCAGGCCGCGGCGGGCCTGGCCGTGGAGCTGGGCGGGCTGCCGCTGGCGCTGGAGCAGGCCGGCGCCTACATCCAGGCCGCGGCCGGCAGCCTCGCCGGGTACCTGGCGGACTTCCGGCAGCGCCGCACGGACCTGCTGGCCCGCGGCGAGCCCGCTGGGTACGGCAGGACCGTGACCACCACCTGGAGGCTGGCTTTCGAGCGGCTGGAGCAGTCCGCGCCAGCCGCAGCAGGGCTGTTGCGGCTGCTCGCGTGCTGCGCTCCCGAGCCGGTCCCGCTCCTGCTGCTGCAGCCCTGGCACGGGATCGAAGATCAGCTCAGTACGGACGTCGCCCCGGTGCTGGCCCTGCTGCAAGGCGATCCGCTGGCCGCCGGGGATGCCGTCGCGGCGCTCCGGCGGTACTCGCTGGTCACGCCGGCCGAGGACGGGCTGGTGCTGGTGCACCGGCTGGTGCAGGCCGTCACCCTCAACCAGATGCCTGATCCGCTGGCCGCCGGGTGGCGGCAGGCCGCCGCGGCGGTGATCGAGGCCGCCATCCCCGCCGACACACAGCCGCCCGCGACCTGGCCGGCGTGCGCGGTGTTGCTGCCGCACGCCCAGGCGGCCCTGGCTGATGAGAGCAGCGGGATGGCGCGGATCGCCAACTATCTGGGCGTGAGCGGCAGCCGCGCCGCCGCCCGCGACCTCCTGACGGGAGTCACGGACGCTCGCATCCGGGTCCTCGGCCCCGAGCACCCGGACACGCTGGACGCCCGCGTCTTTCTCACCCGATGGACCGGGGCGGCGGGGGACGCGGCTGCCGCCCGCGATCAGTGCGCCGCGCTGCCACCCGCCTATGAGCGGGTGTCCGGCCCCGAGCACCCGGACACGCTGGACGCCTGCGCCAGCCTCGCTCACTGGACCGGGATGGCCGGGGACGCGGCCGCCGCCCGCGCCCAGTACGCCGCGCTGCTACCCGCCTATGAGCGGATCTCCGGCCCCGAGCACCCGGACACGCTGACCCACCGCACCGGCCTCGCCCGATGGACCGGGGAGGCCGGGGACGCGGCCGCCGCCCGCGATCAGTACGCCGCGCTGGTATCCGCCTATGAGCGGGAGTCCGACCCCGAGCACCCGGACACGCTGACCGCCCGCGCCGGCCTCGCCCGATGGACCGGGATGGCCGGGGACGCCGCCGCCGCCCGCGACCAGTGCGCCGCGCTGCTGCTGCCCGCCTGTAAGCGGATCTACGGCCTCAAGCACCCCGACACGCTGAACGCCCGCGCCGAACTCGCTTACTGGACCGGGAGGGCCGGGGACGCGGCCGCCGCCCGCGACCAGTACGCCACGCTGCTGCCCGCCTATGAGCGGATCTCCGGCCCCGAGCACCCCGACACGATGAACGCCCGCGCCAACCTCATTATTTGGACCGGGGAGGCAGGGGACGCGGCCGCCGCCCGCGATCAGTTCGCCGCGCTGCTGCCCGTCCGCGAGCGGGTGTCCGGCCCCGAGCACCCGGACACGCTGGACACCCGCGCCGAACTCGCCCGATTGACCGGGGAGGCAGGGGACACGGCCGCCGCCCGCGATCAGTTCGCCGCGCTGCTGCCCGTCCGCGAGCGGGTTTCCGGCCCCGAGCACCCGGACACGCTGGACGCCCGCGCCAACCTCGCTTACTGGACCACGAAAGCCCGCAGACAGCTCAGATCAAGGCGACGGCACCGCGGAGGCACCTAGCCTGAGTTTCCTGGATAAGTTGATCTTCGTTGTGTGTGCGCTGGTCAGCGTGGCGCTGGGGCGGGTTCGGCGTATTACCCATGTCGCCGTCTGGGGCGTACCGGCTGAGGCTGAAGATCTTTGCGAGCTTGTCCTGGGTCGGGGTGGTGTCGGTGAGCATGCGGTGGGCTTTGGGCCGGCCCCGGTCGCCGAGGTAGAGCAGGACGGTCTCGCCGATCCCGGCGAGCCCGCCGAGCAGGGCGCGCACGGACAGCTCCAGCCCGGCCCGGTGAGCTTTCAGCCGCATGAGGTGGGCGAGCTGGAGGGCGAGCACGCAGGTGAAGGCGTGGACGCGGATGTTGTGCTCGGTCCAGTGGAACATCGGGCTGAAGGAGGCGGTGCGGGGGTCTTTCATCTGCCGGAAGGAGGACTCGGCCTCGGACTGGGACCGGTAGGCGGCGATGACCTCGGCGGCGGGCCAGTCGTCGTGGTCTGTGATGAGGACGTGCTTGCCGAAGATCTCTTCTTCCAGGGCGGCGCGGGCGGCGGGGTCGATGTGCCAGGTGAGGCGGTGGTCCTTGGGGGTGTCTCCGGCCAGCTGCCAGGCGGTGACGCGGCGTGCCCAGGTGTCGTGCAGGATCGTGCCGATCTCGGCTTCGACCTTCTGGCGTGGCCGGCGGGTCTTGCCGCGGGCGAGGGTGGCGGCCAGCTCGTCCAGCTTCCTGCCTGCCTTGGCCAAGGTGGTGCCGGCGAGCCCGCGGGCCTGCTTTTCGTGCAGCTCGGGTGAGTGGGTCAGGATCGCCCGGCGCTCGGCGCCGTAAACGTTGCGGCGGGTGTCGCAGGCGGTCAGCCCCCCGAAGCGGTCCTCGCCGGCGACGGCACGGGCGCTGGCGGGCAGCCCGGTCAGGCCGGCGCAGTCGGAGGCGGGCACCGACCCGACGTAGCGCAGCCGCGTCCCGGCGAGCTGGGCGAAGTTGGCGGCCGAGTTCTGCCCGGCGTCGAACACCACCGTCATCTCGGCCGGCTCCTGGCCGCTGGCGGCGCAGATCGCGGCGTGCCGGCCGGCCAGGATGTCGATCATGGCGGGGAACTGGGTGACGTCGGGCTTGTCGCCGGGGTAGGCGTGCCAGGTCAGCGGGATGCCGCCGTCGCGGGTGACCACCAGGCCCAGGCCGGCTCGCCGAGTCCTCGCCCGCCTGCGGGCACTCCCCGCAATGCCCTGACCGTCTGGCCCGCACGGCCCCGACCCGGAACCTGGAACCCGCGAACCCGGCGCGAGGTTTCTGTGATCGCCTGTGCGTGCCGGGAATCTCGTCCACACGGCTCTGACCAGCGGGGTTGCTTCCTGACCGTCCGGCCGTGATGATCACCGACCATGTGCCTGCGGTTCGCGTTCCGCCTGATTGCGCGCGTCGCTGCGGGGCTGCGGCTGTCGCGGCGCGAGGAGATGTGGAACCGCGGAGACCTTGATCCTGCGCCACCAGCTCAGCGGACATCGCCCGCCGCCGCCGGGCCGCCCGGTCCGCGTGCCGCAGGGCCGGCCGGCCAGCGACCCGGCGCAACACCCGGGCACTGGACCCGGCGGCTGGCTCGCGAGAACCCCGGCTGGGGATATCGCAGGGTCCATGGCGAACTGGCCGGACTCGGCATAAAGGTCGCAGCGTCTACCGTGCGGAAGATCCTCAAGGCCAGCGGCATCGACCCCGGCCGACGGCAGACCTGTGCGTGCCGAGAATCTAGTCCGCGGCTCAGGCCAGCAGGGTTTCTTCTTCGGTCCTTCTGCCGTGATGATCATCGCTCATGTGCCTGCGGTTCCTGTTTCTCCTGATCACGCGGGCCGCCGCGGGGCTGCGGCTGTCGCGGCGTGAGGAGGCGTGGAAGACAGCGGAGATCCTGATGCTGCGCCATCAGCTTGCCGTCCTGCAGCGGCGGCAGCCGGGCCGGCCGAAGCTGAACTGGGCGGACCGGGCTCTGCTTGCAACCCTGCTCAGCGTGATACCGAAAGCACGCCGCCAGGGGCTGCGGCTGCTGGTTACCCCGGACACGATCGTGCGCTGGCACCGGGACATCGTCCGCCGCCGCTGGGGCGCCAGGTCCATGCGCGGCAGAACGGCCGACCGACCACCCGCAGGCACATCAAGGCCCTGGTCCGTCGGCTGGCCCGCGAGAACCCCGACTGGGGGTACCGCAGGATCCACGGCGAGCTCGCCGGGCTCGGCGTAAAGGTCGCAGCGTCCACCGTGCGGAAGATCCTCAAGGCCAGCGGCATCGACCCCGCCCCGCGGCGGACCAGGCCGACCTGGTCACCATTCCTGCGCTCCCAGGCCGAGGCGATCCCGGCGTGCGGCTTCTTCACCGCCGGCCTGCTCGACGGCACGCAGGCCTACGTCCTGGCCGTGATCGAGCACGCGACCCGCCGCATCAGCATCCTCGGACTCACCCTCCATCCAACCGGGGAATGGACCACCCAGCAGGCCCGCAACCTGATCATGGACCTTGGC
>WNGG01002063.1_pt1 | contig 40769 bp, 33 predicted proteins | sample 5400661 | NCBI WGS metagenome assembly WNGG01 (sample SAMN13153372, study PRJNA577476) | soil metagenome | isolation source: 100 cm soil or saprolite under Garry oak tree replicate 1 | place: USA:California | collected 2016-06-15 | reverse complement strand
GTATTCACGAGGAGCGCCATGCCCGGCGCCGGTGAAACCGGATCCCGGCTCGCAGCGGTCCGATGACACAGCGCTCAATCGCGGTCAGCTAGCTGTTTAGCTGTACTGCAAGTTTACCCATCAGTAGTGGCCACGAACCATTCGTCTCGGCCGACCCGGAAGCACCGTGACCGCCCGAGCGCGTGTCTGCGCCGAAGCAAGGGCGGGCGGTGTGATCAGGCGTCAATCCGCCGCTCATTAATTAATTGTCAAGCTGTCAATGAGATCCACCGCCGTTGATCAACTTCGCGTCAGGTGGACGTAGGCGCCCAGCTGGGGTCGCGGCCGGCGAGGCCGATGACGCGATCCAGCAGGGGAGCATCGGCGGGCTGAAAGATCGGCGGTCCGAACAGGCCCGGCGTGCCCTGCGGGTTCTGCTTGGCCGCGCCGCGAACGAATCCGTAGACCGTTTCGAGCAAGTGCGGCTCGACGGCGTAGGGCTGACCGGTGGCGACCGCGAGGTCCCAGCCGTGCACGACGACTTCGTCCAGCGCGATCACGCCGGCGATCTCGCTGGGCAGGTCCTGGCCTCCGGCCTTCGTCATGCCGGACCACGCGGCCTCGTCACGCCACGCATCGGCCAGCTCGGCGAGCCTGGCCGGTATCAACGTGCGCCAGTCGTCGGCCAGCCGGGACGCCCTGGCCGACGGTGGCCGACTGCCACCGGGTGGCTCGGTGTGGTGCGCGGCTGCGGTGAACGCGAGCGCGAATCCGGCTGTGTGATCGAGCATGGCGCCGACCGACCTGCCCGGACACGGCGTCGGCCCGTCGAGTTGATCATCACGGACGCCGGTGACGAGATCGGCGAGCGTGCGGGTCGCAGGTTCCAGATCAAGCATGTCTCTCCCTCAGGAATGCCAGACCGCCGTCGCGCTGTGCGCCGTCAGCCGGTAGACGTGCCACGGCGGTGGTCCGGCCGACGGCGCGCTGTACTCGGCAGTGAACGCCTCGCCGGTGTCGTCAGGACGCGCCGGCCAGCCGCGCCCGGCCCAGACCGCGGCGAGCTTTGCCACCGCCGCCGGATCGATGACTTGCTCCGCCGTCCCCTCCACGACGAGGTCGAACCCGTCCGTCGAAACGCTCATCGCGCACCGCGGATCGCGCGCCAGGTTACGCCCCTTGCGGCTGCGTTCACCGGTTACGAATCAGAACGTGCCCTCCACCCCACAGGGTGCGCCGTCGATATATGCGTCAACGTTCGACCCGAGTCGGTACCGCCGAGGCATCATCCGGCGGCACTTGGCGTCAACGTCCGTATGTTCATTGGCCTTGGGGAGTGGCTGCGCGAGCGGTGCGACAAAGGATCCCGTCGTGGGACAAGCAAGATCGTGCAGGGCGATGCCACTGACGGTGTAAGAGCGTCCCGCGAGCGTTTCCCGCGTGCGGTACGCGGCTGCCAGGCTAGCGGTGGTAGCGCGGACGGGCGAGGTCACGCCGTCCGCGCTACGCGCCGGTTGATCAGAGCACAGTCGGTGGTGCGGAGAGGTTGCTGTCCACGCCGCTGAACAGCACGGCTGCGGATCCGGCGCCGACGCTGCCGCCGCTCACCGGCTCCAGTCCGGCGAACATCGGCTCGTTGAACAGCGTGCCGCTGGGCGGGAAGCCGATCGCGAAGGCGCCGACAGCGCGCTGCGCGGCGACGAACGACGTGGAGATGTAGTCGCCGACCATCGCGCCCTGGGTGGTCGGGGCGAGCCAGCCCAGCTGCATCGGGTTGCTGAGCGCCTGCGGCGAGCTCCAGGTCTGCCCGTTGTTCAGCGAGGACACGAACCCGACCTGGATCGTGCAGGTGAGGCCCACGCACCCGGCCGGATGCTGGAAGTAGTACGTCAGCGCGAGCGCGGTGCTCGCCCCGGCGGTGGTGCGGTCGACGGCCAGGCCTGGAATGACATGGTCGACGTTGCTGCCCACCGGATCGATCGGGATCCGGCTGACCGGCGACCACCTGGTGCCGTTCGTGGACGAGCTCAGCACGATGTCGTTGGCGGTGCCGCCGGGCTCGAAGCGATTGTCCTGCCAGGCGACGTACACGACGCCGTCGCCGTTGATCTCGGCCGAGGGCAGCGGCGAGGTGCGCAACCCCGGCACAGCGTGCGAGGTGCGCGTGGAGATCCGTACCGAGCGGCTCCAGGTCAGGCCGCCGTCGTTGGAGGTGAAGGCCCGGATGCCGCTGCCGCGGGTCAGCCCCTCGAACGGGACGACGACGCGGCCGTTGGGCTGCACGACCGGTTGCCCGCCCAGCCCGTGGCTGCGGTCCGCGGTCGGCGTGGGAGTCCCCCAGGTCAGCCCGCCGTCGGTCGAGGTGGACATCTGCTCCAGGTCGTTGAGGTTGGCGTTGTCGAACTCGGTGTAGCAGTGGCCGTAGAACGGGCTGGAGGCCGTGTTGTCGCAGACCGACCAGTTCTTGTCGTAGAACACGCCGGCGGCGGCGATGACGACCGGGGCGCTCCAGGTCAGCCCGTCGGTGGACCGGCTGGCCATCACGTCCACGATGCCGCCGCCGGACTGGTGGCCGCCGAGCCAGGAAGTCAGCCACACCCCGTGGCGGGCGTCGAAGGCGATTGACGGGTCGCTGACCGAGAAGAACGGCCCGGTCGGCGTGGACGCGGTCGTGGTAGCCGGCAGGAAGCCGTGCGTCCACGAGCCCCCGCCGTCCAGGCTGGTGGCCCAGCCGATGTCGCTCGAGCCGCCGTTGAACACCCGCCCGGTCTGGAACACCGCGACCACGGTGGATCCAAACACGAAGGTGTCGGGTTCCACCTCGGTGGCGTGCGCCGCCGTGGGCAGGCTGTCCGGTGCGAACGGGTCGGAGCTGATTTGCGTGATACTCGTCTGCGCCTGCGCGGGAGCAGCCACCGCGAACGCCGCCGTCACCGCGGCAGCGAGCAGTGCGATACGAATTGAAGACATGACATTCCCCGTAGATTGCTGGGTAGCTATGTGATCCGAGGCTCCGCGCGTGGCGGCACCTCGTCGTCGAAGCGGGCGCACCGCGCGGGCGGCGCGGCCCGCACGTGCACCACGAGCCATCCGAGCGGCCAGGAGGCGCGCGCGGAGGCCCGGCACACGACGAGCCGGATGCGCCGGCTCTGCGCCACGGCACAGTTGCCGCACACCCTTCGCGAGGCGCTACCGATGCACTGGGATGGCCAGCGTGGTGTACCACCGGTGACGGTGAGCGTCAATGGCGCGTCGGCGCGTCATCGACGCAGTCATCGCCGATTCGGCGACGATGTCGATCTCGACGATTGTCAACGGTGCCGCCGGAGCCGTGGCGGGCGATCCGGCGCGTCCTATGACGATGCGCGGCTTCACCGTCGTGGACGGGCGGACGATCGCCGGGCACCAGCGAGATGAGCGCGGCGATCGCTCGGTGCTCGACCACTTGCGGTGGCGGTGTCGACGTCGGTGACAAGCTCACCGAACGGGTCGACGCTCACTCCGTGTCACTGGCCTGCAGTTCGCGAGCGGCCGTCAGCGCGTCGTCCCAGCTGCAGTCGCTCTACAAGGCTTGACAACACGCCGCCAGGGTCAGCTGGCTGCCTACAAGGTTTTCGACTGGCGGTGAAGGTCCGCATGTTCATGATGGGTGTCGCGGTGGGTGGGGTGAGACTGGTCGGGATCGGTATCTCGGTAGATCGGGATTTCTGAGTGGGTGCCGGGAGTCGACGTGCGACACCAGGGCGTCGCCTCCGCGTGAATCTTGGGACCGCTGGTGCAGCAAAGGTCCGGCGCTCGATGTCCGAGGTCCCCGGGCGGTCCGACGTCAGCGGACGGTAAGACCTCCGCTGATGACGAGCGTTTCGCCGGTCATGTAACTGCCGTGGCAGAGTTTCCAGACCCAGTCGGCGATCTCCTCCGGCTGAGCCGCCCGGCCTAGCGGGATGGTCTTGATCGCTTGCTCGATCCGGCCTCCGGCGCGGGTGCCGGGGGTGTCGACCCATCCGGGGGCGACTGCGTTGACGGTGATGTTGTCGTCGCCCAGTTCGATCGCCAGCGAGCGGGTCAGCGAGACGACGGCGGCCTTGGACGCGCTGTAGATGAGTTGTCCTCGGGAGACTGCGAAGGCGTCGATGGAGGCGAAGTTGACGACGGCGCCGCCGCCTGCGGCCCGTAGGGCGGGGACGGTCTCGGCGATGAGGTTGAGTGTGCCGAGGACGTTGACGTCGAAGATCCGGCGGTAGGTCGCGGCGTCGTAGCTGGCCAGCGTGGTGGTCGGGTAGATGCCCGCGGCGTTGATGACCGCACGCAGTCCGGACGGCAGAGTGCCGAGGGCGGCGGCGAGTGCGGTGCGGTCGGTAATGTCCACGGGCACGGGGCGATAGACGGGCCCGTGCGGTGCGGCCGCTAGGGCGAGGGCGGCGGTGTCCCGGTCGACGCCGACGACGGCCCATCCCTCGGCGAGGAAGCGGTCGGCCACGGCCCGGCCCATGCCGCTGGCCGCTCCGGTCACAACCACCGTGCGGCGCGTGCGGTTCGGCGGCTCAGTGGGCAAGGAAGCCGCCGTCGACGATCAGCTCGGTCCCGGTGGTGAAGCTGGAGTCGTCCGAGGCGAGGAAGGCGACGGCGCCGGAGATCTCGCTGACGTGGGCCCGTCGGGCCAGGGGCGTCTGCGGGATGACCCCACCGTCTTTCTCGTTCTCGTTCATCGGCGAGCTCACCCCGCCGGGGCAGATTGCGTTGACCCGGATGCTGTCGGTGGCGAGCTCGAGTGCCGCGGTCTTGGTGAGCGCGATCAGGGCGCCCTTGCTGGCGCAGTAGGCGACGTAGCCCGCGGCGCCGACGACGCCGAAGATCGAGGCGACGTTGATAATGGAGCCGCCGCCGCTCGCGCGCATCCGGGGCACGCTGGCCTGGATCCCGAGCAACGGCCCGGTGGTGTTGACGGCGAGCGTGGCGTGCCAGTCCTCAGGTCGCTCCTCGACGAGCGGGTTGACGTGGATGATGCCGGCATTGTTGACCAGCACGTCCACTCGCCCGGTGGCTGTCCAGGCCCGGTCGACGGCTCGGGCCCAGTCGGCCGGCGACGTCACGTCGAGGTGGAGGTACTCGACGTCGAGCCCGGCGTCCTGGAGCCGATGCGCGGTGGCCTTGCCCTCGTCGTCGAGTATGTCGCCAGCCAGGACGCACGCGCCCTCGCCGGCTAGGCGTTCAGCGTGCGAGGCGCCCTGACCGCGGGCGCCACCAGTGACGATGACGGTCTTGCCGCTCAGGCGGGGCCCGCTCGGCCGGGTGGTGTGCGTGCTCAACGTCGACTCCTCAGCTCTCGGACGCGGGGGGCGGGTCGGGCCGGTGTCCGGGCTCCGCCGGCCGCGCCGAGGGCGTCCAGCAGCCGCTCGGTGTCGGCCATCTGCTCGAGCCACACGTGCCGGACGATGTCGATGCGCGTTTCGGGTTCCTGCAGATCGGCGAAGTACGTGCTCAGGGCGATGTCCGCGCCCGGGGTCTTGTGCAGGGCGATCATGCGGGCGATGAGCTTGGCCTGGACGCCGTAGATCGGGATCTGGGGTCCGCGTGGGGCGATCAGCCCGACGAAGTACAGCTTCTCCGCTCCCTCGGGGAGGATGCCGCCCGCGTACCGAACCGGGACGTCGTCCCGCCAGGTGATGAGCTGGTCGTCCAGGAACGGCAGCCGGACGTTGAAGCCGGTGGCCCAAAGGATGCTGTCGTACTCGCGCGCCGTGTCGTCGGCGAAGTGCACGGTGTTGCCCGCGAACCGGCTGATGCCGGGCACGACCCGGACGCGGCCGTGGTGGATCCAGTAGAGCAACAGGTCGTTGACCGTCACCGGACCGCCGGCCAGGGTGCGCGCCTCGGGGGTGGGCAGGCCCGGGTAGTCGCTGTTCTGCCCGATCGCCACCCGGGCCAGCAGCCGATTGATGAGATCCTGCTCCTCCGGGCTGAAGTCCTGGAGGAACGGCACCTCCTGGCGGGGGCGCCCGAAGTACATCTTGGGCTGGAAGTACACGCCGTGGCGCATCACGATGTCCGCCTCCAGACGGTGCTGGGCGACGTCGACCGCGAGATCGCAGCCGGAGTTGCCCGCCCCGACAATGAGCACACGCTCACCGTCGAGATCCCCGACGTTGCGGTACTCGCCGGAGTGCAGCTGCTTGCCGGTGAATTCGCCCGGTATCGCAGGCAGATGCGGATCCCACAGGTGGCCGTTGGCCACGACGACCCCGTCGAAGGTGCCTTCGTCGCCGCGCGAGCTGATCACCCGCCACCCGGCGGAGCCGACCGGGCCGTGCGCGGTCGGCTCGGGGCTGACCGAGACGATCTCCGTGTCGAACGTGATGACGTCGTCGAGGCGGAAGTGGGTGGCGTAAGACTCGATGTACGCCCGTACCTGGTCCCGCCGCGGAAAGTGCGGGTAGTCGGCCGGCATCGGGAAGTCCTCGAAGTGGGTCATGTCCCGCGAGGTGATCAGATGCAGGGCCTCGTAGTCGGTGTGCCAGTGACCGCCGACCCGGCCGCTCTTCTCGAAGCACTCGACGTGATAGCCCGCCCGGCGGAGCTGGTGGAGAGCGGAGACACCAGCAGCGCCCGCCCCGATGACGCAATAACGCGGCGAAGTCATGAGGCGAGGCTCCTCTAGTCGTGCCGGCGAGTGAAGCCTTGATCTGTGAGGGAACCCATAGGACATTCCTTTAGCAACGGTGAGACCCGGACCGCAAGCGAGGGCGCCATGACACTGCAACAGCTGACCTACTTCATCGCGGCCGTCGAACACGGCTCCTTCTCCGCGGCCGCCGAAGCCATGTACATCTCGCAGCCCAGCTTGTCCGACCAGATCAAGCGGCTGGAGAACGAACTGGGCGTCGCGCTGTTCGTCCGGACGAACCGGCGCCTGGTCCTCACCGAGGCAGCCCAGGTCCTCCTGCCGCAAGCGCAGCGCACCCTCGCGGCGGCGCGCGAAGCCGCCGACTCGGTGCGCGGCGTGCGCACCCTCACCGGCGGCACAGCGGTCTTCGGCACCTTCAGCAGCGCCCACCACCTGCTGCTCACCGAGCTGATCGCCGACTTCCGCACCCGCCACCCGCACGTGCGCGTCCGGGCGGTCGGCGTTAACTCCTCCGAGGTCGCCGACGCCGTCCGCGACGGCACCCTCGAAGCCGGCCTCATCGCCCTGCCGGTCGACGACCGGGGACTCGATGTCAGCCCAGTCGTATGGACCAGCGAGGCGGTCTACCTCAGCGCCGACCCGGCACGCGTCCGCCAGCCGATGACGCCCGCCGAACTCGCGAGCGCCGAGCTGATACTGCCCGAAGCCCGTTGGGGCAGCGCCGACCCGACTCGTCACCAACTGCTCGAACGCATGCAGAAAGCGGGGACCGCGCTCGCTCCGGTAGTCGAGGTCGAGTCCCCGGCCTCGGCTCTCGCTCTCGCCGCCCGCGGCGTCGGCGACACGATCATCTCCCTCCCGCTGGCCCAGTACCTGGGCTACACCGAACGCCTCCACTGGGTCTCGCTCGACCCGCCGCTGCAGGAGACGTTCGCGTTCGTCACCCGTCGCGCGGCCCACCTCTCGCCCGCGACCCGCGTACTGATGCAACTCGCCCGCGAGCACCTGCAGAATCTGCCCAGCGGCGAGCGCGCCCCTAGCCGCGCCGCCGACAATCGGTAACGGTGCCAGCTCCGCTGTCCTCTGAACGCCCACCGCAGCCTGATCACAACAAGGTCTTCGACTGGCGGTCAACGTCCGTATGTTCATTGGCCTTATACCGGCCGGGGCCTCACGTTGAACGGCCGAGAAGGTCAAACGGTCTGTTTCACGGGATCGCTTATCGATACAGCACTGGGGTCTGGTTGCCGGCTGGCGTCATGCGCAGAAGGTCGCGGCGACTGCCGTGAGCGTGCGGGCGCATTCGACGGTTCCGGAGATGCTGACCCATTCGGTGTGGGCGTGCGCGCCGTCGCCGTTCGGGCCGAAGAGCACGGTGGGGATGTCGGCGGCGGCGATGAAGGCGGAGTCGGCCCAGTAGCTGACGCCGACCGGCGTCGGGTCGGCCTCTGTGAGCGCGTGCCGCACTGCTTGGACGATCCGCTCGTCGGCGCCGGTCTCGAACGGTTCGCGCGCTAGTTTGGTGCGCGCGGCGACGGCGAGTTCGGCATCGGCGTCGCAGCATCGTCGGATCAGTTCAGCGATGTCGGCCTCGACGTCGGCGACGCTCTCGCCGGGCAGGGTGCGCCGCTCGACGGTCAGCAGGCAGCGGTCGGGAATTGTGGACTCCTCCCGGCCACCAGTGATCAACGAGGTGTGTAGTGTGCCCGGCCCCAAGGTCGGATGGACCCGGCGGGTGGCCAGTTCGCCGTTCAGGGCGTCGAGCGCTAGCAGGATCGGTCCGGTTTTCATGATCGCGTCGATGCCGAGGTGGGGGCGTGAGCCGTGTGCGGAACGGCCGGTCACCTCGATCTCGGTCCAGACGAAACCCTTGTGGGCGGTGGCAATCCGCAGTTCGGTCGGTTCGGTGACGATGGCGGCGTCGGCGCGGACGTGCCGCAGCGTCTCCTGCACTCCTAGGCTGGCGTGCTCCTCGTCGGCGACCGCCGCGACGACGACCTCGCCGGTGATGCCGCTGCGCTGGGCGTCGCGGCAGGCGATCAGCGCGGCGGCGAGCCCGCCCTTCATGTCGTAGGCGCCCCGTCCGTAGAGCCGGTCCCCGTCGACGCGCGGGGTGAACGGGTCGGTGACGCCGTCGACGCCCACCGTGTCGAGGTGCCCGCACAGCAGCAATGTCGGCCCGTTGCCGGAGCCGCCGCGGACGATGACGCTGGGCCGGCCCGCGGTGTGCTCGACGCGGTCCGCGCTCAGGCCGTTCTCGCGCGCCCAGGCCGCCACGTGCTCGGCGATGCGCGTCTCACCGGCGGCGCCGGCGATCAGCGCCGGGTTGACCGAGTCGATCGACACCAGCGCGGTGAGCAGGTCGACGACGTCCTCACTCATGGAGATTCTCCTCTCGGTATGGGTTGGCCGCCCGGCCCTCGGTGCTCAGCAGCACGACTACGGACTTGTCGCTGACGCCGAGCTGACCGGCCCGATGCCGGTCGGTGAGTACCACGCGGGCCGCGGCCAGCGCGGCTGCCGCGCAGGGGCCGGCCGGCACGCCCAGCCGGGCGAGGTCGGCGGCGGCCGTCGCGGCCGCGCGGTCGTTGACGCTGCACGCGGCGTCCAGCCCGGCGCGCAGCACTGGCCAGGCCAGGCGCGAGATGGTGCCGCAGTTCAGCCCGGCCATGATCGTCGCGCCGGTGGCGACGCGGCGCGGCCGGTCGCGCGTCAGGCTCTCCAGCACGCAGGCCGCGCTGTCGGGTTCGACCGTCAGCAACGCCGGGGCCGGCGTCAGCCCAGGGCGTCGATAGTGGGTGACGGCGGCCTGCGCCAGCGAGCCGACGCCTGCCGGGACGATCACCAGGTTGGGGGCAGCGCTGAGCTGGGCATCGAGCTCGGCGAACAGGGTCAGGTAGCCCTCGACGATCCATGCGGGAACCTCTTCGTACCCGGCCCAGGCAGTGTCCTGGACGAGCACCCCGCCGCCGGCGTCGGCGTCGGCCGCCGCTGCAGCCACCGCGGTGTCGTACGAGCCGGGCACATCGACGACCGTGGCCCCCTCGGCCGCGATCGCCGCCCGGACCGCCCGGTGCACGCCGTCGGGCAGGTAGACCTGCGCATGCAGCCCGCGCTGGGCGGCCACGCGCGCGAGAGCCCAGCCATGGTTGCCGTCGGAGGCGGTCAACACCGCGCGCGGCGTGCCGGTCTTCAGTATCTGATGCACCGCCCACGACACGCCCAGGATCTTGAATGCCGGCAGGCCGAGCCGCTCCGATTCGTCCTTGACCAGCACCCGGCCGACGCCCAGCTCGGCAGCCAGCTCGGGCAGCTCGACCAGGGGCGTCGGCGCGTAGCCGGCGAGCGATGCGTGGAACGCGACCGGCGCGGTGGGGCCGGCCGGGCTGCGCCAGGCCCGGGCCGCGGGGCGGAATGTCCAGGTCACACCGCTACCGTAAGGACGCCACGACCATTCGGTCCAGCGAATGTTTCCGACGATAACCCATCGGACTAGGTGACGTATGTATGACCTGCACAGGCTCCGGTTGCTGCGCGAGTTAAAGGTGCGCGGCACACTCGCCGCGGTCGCCGACGCGCTGTCCTACAGCCCGTCGACGGTGTCACAACAGCTCTCCCAGCTGGAAACCGAGGTGGGCACCCCGCTGCTCGAACGGGTCGGCCGCGGGGTGCAGCTGACGCCGCAGGCCCGGATCCTGGTCGAGCACGTCGAGGCGGTGCTGCGCCAGCTCGACCTCGCGGAATCCGACATCGCGACATCGCTCGGGCAGGTCACCGGCGAGCTGCGGGTAGCCACCTTCCAGACGGCGGCACTCGCGCTCGTCCCAGCCGCCCTGGACGCCATCCGCGCCGCCCATCCGAGCCTGCGAGTACAGGTGCGGCACCGCGAACCCGAACTCGCCCTGCCCGCTCTGGCCGGCCGTGACTTCGACGTCGTGCTCGCCGAGGAGTACCCGGGCAACCCGCTGCCGCGCCAGCCCGGGGTCGAGCTCGTGCCGCTGTGCACCGATCGGCTGCGGCTGGCCGGCGACGGCGAGGCGTCGCTGCGGGCGCTGGCCGCCCGCCCGTGGATCATGGAGCCGCAAGAGTCGCGTGCCCGGCAATGGGCGCTCGCGACATGTCGCGACGCGGGCTTCGAGCCCGACGTCCGCTTCGAGTCGATCGACCTGCTGCTACACGCCCGGATGGTCGAGCAGCACCACGCCGTCGCGTTCCTGCCGGACCTGGTCTGGGCCGGCTCGCCGCCGGCGTTCCCGCTCACCAACCTGCCCGCGCGACGCAGCATCCGGCGCATATTCACCGCCTGCCGCGCCGGCGCGCGCCACCATCCGGCCATCACAGCGCTGCGGGCCGCGCTCGCCGACGCGGCCGCATCTGCCGGCGCAACACGAGCCCAAGCCAAGCCATCTCCACGGCGACTCAGCAGCCAAAGAGTCGTTCTGAAGTAGCAGAGACAAGGCCCGTCCGCGCCGGACGGCCCTCCTTGCATTTCAGCCGCAGGTGCCGTCGGCGTTGTAGAAGCCGGGGCCGTCGAGACCCGGGCCGGTCAGCTGCGGTCGGTTCGCGCCGCCCCCGGGCGGGTACGCGGTGTCGAACCACTGGGTGAAGAACTGGTCCAGGCGCGCGCTGCACGCCGCACTTTGATTCGGCATCCACGCGTGGAAGCCGGCCTCCAACTGTTTCTCGGTGATGCTGGAGAACCGGTAGTCACGTTGGATCTGCTGCATCGCGCTGGTGAAGTTCGCCTTGCCCAGGATCTGCCGGAGCGCGATGTACGCCGTGCCGGGGCGGGTGTACGTGAAGCGGCCCGAGAACAGCGTGGCCGGTGTCGGGTCTGAGGGCGCGGCGGTCCAGAGGTGGTTGTTCGCGTAATTCGTGTTGAACTGGTCGACCAGGCTCGCATCGAACGCCGCCTGCCCCGCCGGCGTGTCCAGGCCACCCGCGGCGGTTGCCGCATTGCGGGCGTCGAACAGGTACTCGCCGAGCGTGGCCATACCTTCCTTGAAGAAGGTCAGGTTGTAGTTGGCCTCGGTGACGTTGTCGCCCCACCACTGGTGCATGTTCTCGTGATGGAACGTATCCAGGTCGATCTGGCCGCCCTGGAAGGTGATCATGGTTTGCATCTCCTCCTCGAAGCCAGCCTGGGGGATGCCGACGAGGACGCCGTCAGACGTGAACGGGAACGGCCCGTTGAACCGAGTCTGGAAGTCGGTGATGTCCTGCTGCTGGTCCATGATCGCGAGGTTGGCCTGCTTCTGCGCGGCGTCGATCGAACTGCTCTGGGCCTCGTAGTAGCGGATCCCGTCGCTCGCGTCGCGAGAGGTGAGGTCGAACGCCCCGACGCTGTTCTCGACCAGGTAGCTCGCGATCGGGGCGGCCGACTGCCAGTGCCACGCTGTCGATCCGCCGGGGAACCGCGCGTCCGGCGGGTTGTGCACTGTGGACAGCAGCATGCCGTTGGCGATCGCGGTCCGGCCCGCGTTGACCGTGTCGTAGAAGTCGTAGGTCGGCTTCGCGCTTGGATGGTCGTTGAGCGGCATCCAGTCCTCGGTGCCGACCGGCTCGGTCGTGACGAAGCCACCGTCGCCCGGCGGTGAGTCGTTTCGGAACCAGCCCTCGGTCGTGCCGTCGCCATCGGTGTGCACACCGGGACGGCCGGTGTAGAACACCGTGACGGTGAAGCCGGTGCCGGCCGAGATGTGCTGGGACGGCGTGATCACCAGCTTGTTTGCGGGGCATTGATCGCCGTTCTGCGCGTTCACACCGCCTGTCACTTCCGGCGTGCAGGCCGGTGGCAACGGGTTCTTGTGGGGTCCGCCGACCGGGTTGACCTGTGATGCCGCATGGGCGAGTGGGTTGGGGTCGTCCTGCCCGTTCGGATCGCCGGGGTAGGTGGGCTGCACGAACTTGTACGCCGCTGACCGGCCGTTGACGAGGATCGAGTTCACCGTCATGTCCGGGCCGTTCACCGGGTCGACGCTCGTGCGCTCGAAGTCGAGGCTGAGGTCGGTGAGGCATTGCGTCGCGCGCGCACTCAGTACGACGTGGTTGCCCGGCAGGAACTCGTTGCTCGGCGCGTCATAAATGATGTGGACGTCGGTGTGCAGGCTGGTGTACCCGCCGTTTCCCGTTTCCGGGTACACGTGGTCGCCGAAATGCGACAGCGTGTGAGCACCCGAGGCGCAGGTCGGCGGCGCGGCGAGTCCAGGACTCGCGGCGGCGCCCGCCGGAGTGACTGCGAGCGCGGCCAGCGTCAGCCCTGACACGGCTGCGACCCGCACACGACGACCGTTCATGATCGACCTCCTCGGATGCCTCCCAGCGGGGAATCATCTCACCGGGGGCATCACGTCGAGGTGTCGTTCAGGTCTCGGCGAGTGCGGGCATCACGTCGCACGCATATCAGATCGCACGCGGTCGTCACCACTGCCATGGCGGGCAAGATCAGCCCGAGGCTGGCTAGGTAGGCCTGCCGCAGCAGTTCCAACTGGGGCGCGAGTCATCGTTGGCATCTCTGCCACGTGACGACAAGCAACGACGCCGACGGGAGTTTCACGGCGGAGGCTGTGACGGCTTGACGTGAACGCCGCCCTGCACAGCAGCAGCCGAGTGCATGCTCGGCCGCCTGGCCGTTAGTGATCTCGGCGGTCAGCGTCGACCAGTGCGCGCGCGGCGTGCGCCCAGCGGCGACAACCCGGCCCCACCGCGCCAGTAGATTCCCGTACACAGGAGGGTTGCCGAGCAGGGAGGACAGGCCGATGGTCGACGAGACCAGGATCGAGCAGCTACGCCAGCGGCTTCGCGACATTGACGCGGAGATCGCGGAGCTGCGTGGATCGACCGACGGGCTCAAGGGGGACGGCGACGGGGTGGAAGACGCGGAGGAGATCGCCGCGGGTCTCACCAACGTCGAGGAGCGGGAGGCCGTGCTCGGCATTCTCGCGCAGCGCCGTGAGGCGCTGATGGAACAACTGAAACAGCTGAGCCACGACGCCTGACCCGACGGCTCAGCCGGCGTCCGCGGTTGACGATCTGCCGACCACATCTGCGATGTCGCCTCCGACGCTGTCCGGCTGTGGGCCGATCGGGCTCATCACCATCCCGCGGACGCCTGTCTGGCCGCCACCCGAGCGGAGCTGCCTCGATGCCGTGCACGACGCACGGCCGCCAGAGGCCGACTACACGGCAGTGCGCCGCGCGGTCGGGCAGCGGCACGTGACGAAGTCATACAGCACTACTCTGCAGCCCATGACGATCGACCGGTTCATGATCGCGTTGCTGCTGCGCAACCTGGATCAGCCGGCGGCGGAGGCAGCGACCGGGGCCGCGTTGCAGGATCTGCGCATGGCTTGCCCGGACGGCGATGCCTAGAGCGGTGAGTCGATGACGGTCAGTCGCGCCGCCCTGGATGAGGCCGCTGCCGCCCTGCTTCCTGGCTACCTCGAGCTGGTGCCGCTTCCCGGCGAGCGGGATCTGAACGCCCGGGTGCGCCGCGCGGACGGGCGTCTGGTCGTGCTCAAGCTCGCCGCGACGGACGCCGATCGGGCGCGCCTTGACCTCGAAGACGCCGTGCTGGGCCACCTCGCCGCGCGCACGCTCCTAGTGCGGACACCGTCGTCAATTGAGCGCCGCACGATCAGGGTCGCGGGCCAGCTGCGCACTGCCCGCGTGCTGACCTGGATCGACGGTGATGCCTGGACCGACCACGCCATGGACGACATCGACCTGTGGGCCGTGGGCACCGCCGTCGCTGCACTCGATGCCGCGCTGGCTGACTTCGACGATCCCGCGCTGGCCGTGCCGCATCGGTGGAGCATGCCGGCCGCCGGACGGCTCAGCTTCGACCCGATACAGCTGCCGGCGGAGTGCCGCGAGTTCACCGTCGACGCGCTCACCCGGTTTCGCCGCAAGCTGGCCCCGGCGCTGGAGCGGCTTCCGGCGCAGACAATCCACAACGACGCGAACGAACACAACGTGCTCGTCGACGCCGAGGGACGCCCGTCCGGCCTGATCGACTTCGGTGACGTTGATCGAGCTCCGCGGGTCTGTGGGCTGGCAACACTGTGCGCCTACGCGCTGCTGCACGCCGGCGACGACCTGCTCGCACCGGTGCTGCCGCTGGTCGCCGGCTATCACCGCGAGGCTCCGCTGACGGTGGCCGAGTTGGACATCCTGCCAGGCCTAGTCGCCACCAGGCTGGCGATGAGCGTGGTCAACGCGGCGCAGCAAGCCCGCGACGATCCCGCCAACCCTTATCTGATGGTCAGCCAGGGCCCGATCCGGCGGGTCGCCCGGCAGCTAGGCGACCCGCTGGGGCCGCTTGCGGTGTGCCGGCTGCGCGACGCGTGCGGTTACCCGGCGGTGCCCGCGTCCCGCAAGATCGTCACCTGGCTGTCATCGGCGGCTGCCGACCCGGCGCCGGTCGTGGCGGCGGCGCGGCCGGACGCGAAGGTGCTGGTCCTTCCTGCGGACACGGATATCACGGAGGCCGACGCCGTGGCTGCGCTGCTCGGCAGCTCCACGGCGGACCTGGCCGTCGGTCGGTACGGAGAGGACCGCGGCGTCTACACGGCCGACGAGTTCGCCGGGCCAGGCGGTGAGCGACGCACGATCCATTTGGGCCTGGACCTGTTCGTGCCCGCCGGCGAGCCGGTGTACGCGCCGTTCGGCGGCGAGGTGGTGGCGGTCGCGGTCCGCCCTGCACCTCAGGACTACGGCGGGACGGTGATTCTGCGGCACGAGACCGCCGACGGCACGCCGTTCTGGCTGCTGCTTGGCCACTTGGCCCACGACGTCGCGACGAGGGTCAGGCCGGGGCAGCGGGTTGCCCGGGGCGAGCGCGTGGCAACGGTCGGCACCCCGGACGAGAACGGGGGCTGGCAACCGCATCCCCATGTGCAGCTGTTCACCACGCTGCTTGGCCGCTCGCACGACCTGCCGGGTGTCGCGCTGCGGGGCGAACGGGACGTGTGGCTATCGATCTCGCCCGATCCCAACCTTGTGTGCCGGTTACCCATCAGGCCTGCGGTGGCCCAGCGTGTCAGCGACTGGATCGTGCACCACCGCCGTACCAACCTGTCCGCCACGCTCTCGTTGAGCTACGCAAAGCCGCTGCAGATCGTCGCCGGACAGGGTGCGGAGTTGATCGCCGATGACGGGCGCCGCTACCTCGACCTTGTCAACAACGTGGCGCATGTCGGGCACTGCCATCCCCGTGTCACGGCGGCGCTGTGCGAACAGGCCGGCGTCCTGAACACCAACACCAGATACCTGCATCCGGCGATCGTCGAATACGCCCGCCGCCTCGTCGCCCTGTTCCCCGACCCGCTCAACGTGGTCTTCTTCGTCAACTCCGGCAGCGAGGCGAACGACCTGGCGCTGCGCCTGGCTCGAACACACACCGAGCGTGACGTCGTGTTCGCGCTGGAGCAGGCCTATCACGGGCACACCGGCGCGCTCATCGAGGTCAGCCACGCGAAGTTCTCCCGCGCGGGTGGAGCCGGCGCCGGGCCGAGGGTGCGGGTGTGCAGGCTGCCCGATCCGTACCGGGGCGAGCACGGCGACGACGGTGCCGCCTACGCGGACGATGTCGCGCGCCACGTGTACGACCTGGCCGCCACCGGTTCGGCCCCGGCCGCGTTCCTGCACGAGTCGATCCCGGGCGTGGCCGGGCAGATCGAGCTCGCCACCGGCTACCTGGCTGCCGCTTACGCGCACGCTCGTGCCGCGGGCGCCGTGTGCATCGCCGACGAGGTCCAGTGCGGCTTCGGCCGCGTCGGCGACGCGATGTGGGCCTTCGAGCAGCACGGAGTGGTCCCAGACGTCGTCACGCTCGGCAAGCCGATCGGCAACGGGCACCCGCTCGCGGCGGTAGTGACGACGCCGCAGATCGCTAGGTCGTTCGTCACCGGCATGGAGTACTTCAACACCTTCGGCGGCAACCCGGTCAGCTGCACCGTCGGCCTTGCTGTGCTGGACGTGATCCGCGACGAGCGGCTGATCGCCAACGCAGCAGTGGTGGGCAGTTACCTCCGGGCCGGCCTGGATGAGCTGCGTCAGCGCCACGACTGCATCGGGGACGTACGGGGGCGAGGGCTCTTCCTCGGAGTCGACCTCGTCCGCGATCGTTCCTCCCGCGAGCCCGCTACCCAACGTGCCCGCGCCGTGATCGAGGCCGCGGTGGCGCGAGGCGTGCTGCTGTCCGCGGACGGCCCGGGCGCGAACGTCCTCAAGATCAAACCGCCGATCGTGCTGACCAGACAGGCCGCCGACCGGGCGCTGCGGGCCCTGGATGAGGCGCTGGTCGGCTGACCAACCCCGACTCAGCACCACGGTCATGTTGGTGACACTCGGCTGGCTCGCCCACGCGGTGAACTCGAAGACACGACCTCACGGTCAAGCCGACCCAGGGTGCCTTCAGCGGGCGCGAAAGACGTGGGTCCGGGCTTAGGGGGCCTTAGAGCCCCGGAACCTCGGGGCTAGGTGGAATCTGAGGTGATCACGACCCGGATCTAGGTGAGCTTCCCGATGCGGCCGCCCCGGCCTTACTCGGAGTCTTGTTGCATCAGGCCAACCGGGGAGCAAGAAATGAACACCTACCTGAATGCCGCAGTCGCCACCGAGCACCAGCAGCAGCTGAGCGCTGACGCCGCCGAGTTCCGGCGCAGCCGCACCGACCGCAATGTCAAGGCAATCCGGCGGCGCGCGCGCAGCCACCGCGTCTCCGCGTTCCTGAAGGACCTCGCCGCGGCGTCGCTGTGACTCAGACGCAAGCGCCGCCCGGGGAACGAAAAGGCGCGGCGCAGCGACGCTTCTTGTCGAAAGATCAGATCCGCGGTTTCAAGGTTCAGGCGGGCGTCGACCGCACACGCGTCCGAGGAGGCAGCCATGCAGGACGTCGTAACAATCGCAGGCACCCCGCTTGACGGCACGGTCGACTTGCACGAGACGCGGCAGCATTCAATGGACGAAGCCAGGAAGGCGAGCGGCAGCGCCACCGTGCACTCGAACAACATTCGGCCGGAATGGCATGTGAAGGCCCGTGACCTACACCCTGGCGATGTCGTTCAGCCAGGCCACCGTGGCGATCGCGGTCACCGAGTTCGAGTTCCCACTGCACTACGGGGCGGATGCGCAGGTTCAGCTGGCGGCTTGAGGATGCGCCACGGACGACGATGTCGAACCGTGTTCCACTGCGACCCGCACGTCGAACCGTGAGAAATGAGCGCCGACAGGTCGGCCAACGCCGTGATCAGCTCAGCGCGAAGGCTCAAGCAGCGACAAGGCTTTCGACTGACGGTGAACGTCCGTAACCGGTTCACGGCCGGGCGTTCAGCCAGGCCACCGTGGCGATCGCGGTCACCGAGTTCGAGTTCCCACTGCACTACGGGGCGGATGCGCAGGTTCAGCTGGCGGCTTGAGGATGCGCCACGGACGACGATGTCGAACCGTGTTCCACTGCGACCCGCGCGTCGAACCAAGCAGATCAGATGGATATCGAGACGCATGGGTCCGGCGGCAAAAGCGGTTGATGTCGTCGCTGCCGAAGCAGTCCTGCGCGCAGTCAGGTGTGCATGTCAGAAGTTGGCGTCCCGGGTTACGGTGACGAGGCCCGCGAGATCGGTGACGCGCCGGGTCACGGTCGCGGCGTCGTGGCCGGAGTTCTCCCGATCGACCCAGACGCGGCGCAGCCCGAGGATACGAGCTGGTTCCATGTCGTGCCACCAGCTCACGGCGGCATGTACCCAATTGGCCCGGGAAACGCCGGAGCGTTTCTCGAACTCGGTGAAGTGCGCCAGGTCCGGCTTGTAGTTTCCGACCTCTTCCGCGGTGATGACGGTGTCCAGCGGCACCGGGAATGTACGCCTGGTCGCCTCGAACAGGTCGGTGTCGCAGTTGGTCAGCACACCCAACTTCCAGCCGTCGTTACGGAGTTCGGTGAGCGCCGCCTCGGTGTCGGGGAACAGCGGCAGCTCCCCCCAGTGCCGGGCGAGGACGTCGAGGTCGCCCTCGGCGATCGGTACGTCGGCCTGTGCCGCGGCCCGCTCGACGGTGTCGTGCAGCACGGCCTTGTAGGTCGCGTCCGGCATCTCAGCCTGCACTTCGGGCTCGACCGTGTGATACCTGCCAACAAGATCGTCGACGCGGTCACCGACCGCGCGATGCAGGATCTGCCGGAATCCGGTCTGCCAGTCGACCAGCGTGCCGTAGCAGTCGAAAGTGATCCACTTGTCGCTCACGACGGGCTGCCGCCGAGATGCTCGCGCAGCAATGTCGCGTGCCGCGCGAGGATGCCGTCGAGTGCGGCCACCAGATCGGCGCAGTGAGCATCGGTGATTGGGAGGCTGAGTGTGAGCATCGCGCGCCGAGCCGTCCACTGGCCGGCGTCGATCAGCTCGAAGAACAGCAGTTCCCTGGCGAGGGCCTGCGCCCGGGTGAGGCCGTCGCTCGCGATCAGCGCGTGTGTGGCGGGGTGAATGGTCATCAACGACCCGCGCCCTGACGCGTGCAGCGCGACGTCGTGGCGGGCGGCCACCCGGTTGATGTCGCCGCGGAGGGTGTCACCCCGGGCGTTCAACCCGGTGAGCGCGTCGTCGGTCAGCACGCTGGTCAGCCCAGCGATGCCGGCGCTCATCGACAGCACGTTGTTGTTGAACGTCCCGGCATGCATCAGCGAGCCTGGCGAGGACGGGTCGAAGTGCCTCATGAGGTCGCGCCGGCCACCGAACGCGCCGAACGACATGCCGCCCGCCAGGTACTTGCCGACGCTCGTCAGGTCGGGCAGGAGACCTTCGAGTTGCTGCACGCCGCCGGGAGACAGTCGCGAGGTCATCACCTCGTCGAACACGAGCAGCGCACCGCAAGCCGTCGTTTCGTCGCGCAGCATGTGCAGGAACTCAGAGGTGCCCGGCACGCATCCGCCCGACCCGAGCATCGGCTCGACGAGGACTGCGGCGAGGGTGTCCCGGTTCGCGCGGATGAGATCACGCGTGCGGACGACGTCGTTGTAGTCGCCGAGCACGAAGTCATGGGGCACGTTCGTCGGACTCGGTCCGTCCCCGAACGAGAGCACGCTGCCGTGATACGCGCCTCCGAAGACGAGGATGCGCTGCCGCCCGGTGACGTGGACGGCCAGCGAAAGGGCCATCAGGTTGGCCTCGGTGCCGGAGTTGGTGAACCGGACTAGGTCCATGCTCGGGAAGCGCGCGCACAGCAGTTCGGCGAGGCGGTGTTCGAGCCCGTTGCTGCCGCCGAAGCTGATGCCCTGATCGAGCGCCGCGCGTACCGCGTCGAGGACCGTCGCTTCGGAGTGGCCGTAGATGCCCGCGGTGAACTCGCCGAGGAAGTCGGTGTAGCGCGCGTCGTCGATTGACCACAGGTACGGACCCTCGCCGCGGACGAACGTCAGCGGGAACGGGTCGAAGTGCAGGACTGTGCGGGTGTTGCCGCCCGGCATCACCTGCGTCGCGGCCCGGTGCCGGGCCTCGCTCGTCGGGTTCGCGTTGACGTAGCGGGCCTTGGCGTTGTCCACGGCTGCTTGCAGCGGCGTCAGGTCGGTCGTCGTCATCGTCATGCCGTGGCCTCCTGCTTTCGCAATATCTTGCAGAGGTGTTCGCCGTCAGAGGTGTTGTGGCTTCCGCCCAGCCGCTCGGCCTGCTCGATGTCGCCACGACGGATCGCTGCGGCGAGGTCCCGGTGCAGCTTCTCGATCGTCGGAAGTACGTAGTCCACGCTGGCAGTCAGGTTCAGATACAGCCGGGTTCGCGCTTGGAGTAGCCGGTAGTGCTCGCGTAGCCGCGCGTGGCCGGCCAGGTCGACGACCGCGACGTGGAAGTCGTAGTCGGCCGCGACCATCGCGGCACGGTCCTTGGCCTTGGTGGCGGCCCGCATGCGGCTGACGGTCGCATCAAGCTCGGCCGTCCCGAACGCAGAGGCGCGCTCGGCCGCGAGCCGGCAGGCCATCGCCTCCAGCGCGTTGCGCAGCGTGTAGGTCTCGAAGACGTCTTCAGAGCGCGGCAGCGGCACATGCGTGCTCTTGAACTGGTTCTGCACCAGCAGTCCCTCGAAGGTGAGGATCTGCAACGCCGAGCGCAGCGTGTTCCGGCTGACGTCCAGCTCGCCGGCGAGCTCGGCCTCGACGATGCGCACCCCCGGCGCGTAGACGCCGGACAGGATTCGCTCACGTAGCAGGTCAGCGACCTGTTGCGGCAGAGTTCCGGCGAGCATGCGGGTCCCGAATCGATGAGTTGTCGACAATTCAACGATAAGGAGAGTCCGCGACAGGCGTCAAGGGCGCGCACGCCCTCCTCGCGCACCAAAACTCACTGTCAGCGCTGTGGCATCCAGGAGCGCTGGTCGGGTTGAGCGCGCCGCTCGCGAGCTACGACAGAGCAGTTGATCCGCGCTTGGGACGAGCGAGTCGCGCATTCGCGTCTGCGTCCGGCGGTCCCATTACATGGAGTAGACCGCGACTAGGTCACGCCCCAGTCTCCCCCGATCATCGTCGGTGAGCCACGATGGTCGTCGTGCGGACCATCGACTGGGTGGACGACCACGTCGTCCTGATCGACCAGACTCGATTGCCGCGCGAGGAGCGGCAACTGCAGGTCACGACGGTCGACGAGCTGGTCGACGCGATCAGCCGCCTGGCCGTCCGCGGCGCCCCGGCACTGGGTGCTGCAGGCGCCCTCGGCGTGCTGCTCGCCGTCGAGGAGTCCGAACGATCGGGCTGGGACGAGGCCGCGCTGCTGGCCACCGTGGAGCGGCTGCGATCCGCACGGCCTACGGCAGTCAACCTCGCGCGTGGCGTCGACCGGGTGCTGGCCCGCCTCCAGGACGGTGCTGCCGCGGTCAAGAACGAGGCACTGCGCGTCCTCGACGAGGACGGCGAGGCGAACCGGGCGATCGGGGAATCCGGAGCCCAGCTGCTCATCGAGCTCACCCGCGCTGAGCACGTTCGGCTCTACACGCATTGCAACGCGGGAGCCCTGGCGACCGTGGAGTGGGGAACCGCACTGGGAGTCGTCCACTCGCTGTCGGAGCTGGGCCGGCTGGGCCTGGTGTATGTCGGCGAGACCAGGCCACTGCTGCAAGGTAGCCGCCTGACCGCCTGGGAGTTGGAGCGCCTCGGAACGGACTACCGGATCGTCGTCGACGGGGCCGGCCCCGGCGTGATCGCGCGCGGCATGGTCGACGCGGTCGTGGTGGGCGCCGACCGGGTGGCTGCCAACGGCGATGTGGTCAACAAGGTCGGCACGTTCGCGCTGGCGCTGGCCGCAGCCCGCGGGGGCGTCCCCTTCGTGGTGGCCGCGCCGGAGTCCACAGTGGACGCCGAAACCCCGAGCGGAGATGCCGTGACCATCGAGCTCAGGTCGCAGGACGAGGTGCTGTCCATCGGCGAGGTGCGGATCGCTCCGGACGGTGCGCGTGGCTTCAACCCGGCCTTCGACGTCACTCCGGCAGAGCTCGTGACCGCGGTGGTGACCGAGCAGCGGGTGATTCGGCCTGCTGCAGGGGAGAGCCCGGCGTGACCGATCGGATCCGCGAGAACGTGGTCGATCTCGGGCGTGCGGTGGCCCGGGCCGGACTCGTAGTAGCCGCGGGCGGCAACATCGCGGCGCGAACGGGTGACGACCAGCTGTGGGTGACGCCGAAGGGCTGGAGTTTTGCCGACCTCGGCGAGGCCGAGCTGGTGCGGGTCTCCCTCGACGGGCGCCGCCTCGAAGGTGCCAACCCCCCGACGAGCGAGCTGCTTCTGCACCTGGCAGCGCTGCGCGCCCGACGGGATGTCGCCTGGAGCGTGCATCTGCACCCGCCCATGGCGACTCTGCTGCACGCGCTCGATATCCAGATCCACACCATCACCACCGACCACGCGTTCTACCTGCGCTCGATCGCGACAGTGCCATACCTCCATCCCGGGTCGGAGCAACTAGCGGACGCGGCCGCCAAGGAACTCGCCGCCGGCGCCGATGTGGTATTGCTTCGCCATCACGGATGCCTCGTCGTGGCTGACACGCCCGACCTTGCGCTCTCCCGCGCGGTGAATCTCGAGGCGGCCGCGACAGCGACCTACCGAGCCCGGCTGCTGGGCGACGACGCGACCGCCTGCCCGCCGGAGTTTCTTGACCACGTCCGCGGCGAGGAGGCACGCGGACGCGGCTACGGCCTGCGCAGCGCACTGGGGTGAACAGAAAGGGGAGCCAGGTGCCACAGATCGCCGTCGTCACCGGAGCGGGAAGCGGCATCGGCGCGGCGGTTGCGCATGGGTTGGCCGGCGAGGGGTGGACTGTCGTGCTCGCCGGGCGCAGGCAGGAGGCGCTCGTTTCGGTCGCTGATCGCGGACGCGGCCTGCCCGGTGCACTCGACCCCGTCGCGACCGACGTCACCGACGAAACGTCCGTGCGCCGGCTCTTCGATCAGGTGGTCGACCGCTACGGCCGCGTCGACCTGCTGTTCAACAACGCCGGCGCCGGCGCACCGGCTCGTGACTTCGATGCGATACCCGTGTCGGAGTGGAACGCCCTCGTCGCGGTGAATCTGACGGGTTCCTTTCTGTGCAGTCGAGAGGCGTTCCGGGTTATGCGCCACCAGCAGCCGCGTGGCGGCAGAATCATCAACAACGGTTCGATCTCGGCGCACGTACCCCGGCCGCAATCGGCTGCGTACACGGCGACGAAGCACGCAATCACCGGATTGACGAAGTCGATATCGCTCGACGGCCGGAGATTCGACATCGCCTGTGGGCAGATCGATGTCGGCAATGCCGCAACCGACATGACCGAGCGCATGACCGACGGCGTCCTGCAGGCCGATGGCATTGTGCGCCCGGAGCCGCGGATCGCTGTCAGCGACGTGGCACGTGCGGTTGTCTACATGGCAAGCCTGCCGTTGGATGCGAACGTCGCGACGATGACGGTCATGGCGACCCAGATGCCGTTCGTCGGCCGCGGTTGAAGCCGGTTCGGCGCACTGCCAGGCCCGGCCGCCGCGGAACACCTGACTACCGAGTTCGGCGGGCGGTATCAACCATGGCTGCTGCCGCCGCTTCAAGAGCTAGCAGCCCGATCCATCCGCAGGCGGAACCGGCGTACGACGGTGCTTTGCGGATTCCACGAAGCCTTCCGCAATGGCGGGCGCTGCTTCACTCGATAGACATGGTGCGCGGCGGGTCCCTACCGTCGCTGCATGACTGCGCCTTCCTGGTTTGGGCCCGCTGCGACCGCGGCGACTGAAGTCGAAGCTTTCTGGTCCGATGTCGACCGCCATCTGGTCCGCTACTCGGGAGCCGGCGGGTTTACCCGGGAGATCATCGAACGGGCCGCGGGCAGTTTCGTGTACACGGCGAGCGGCCGCAAGATACTCGACTTTACGTCGGGGCAGATGAGCTCGATCCTGGGTCACTCGCATCCGGAGATCGTGGCTACGGTACGGCGGCAGATAGCGACTCTCGACCATCTGTTCAGCGGGATGGTCAGCCGACCGGTTGTCGACCTTGCCCGCCGCCTCGCAGACACCCTGCCGGCGCCGCTGGAGAAGGTTCTGCTGTTGACGACCGGGGCCGAGTCGAACGAGGCGGCGATCCGGATGGCCAAGCTCGTAACGGGTAAGCACGAGATCGTGTCGTTCGCGCGGTCTTGGCACGGCATGACGCAGGCTGCCGCGAGTGCCACTTACAGCGCTGGCCGGAAGGGGTATGGCCCGGCAGCTCCCGGCAACTTCGCGATCGCCACGCCGAACAGCTATCGCCCGGACTTCGTCGGGTCAGACGGCCGGCTGGACTGGCAGCGTCAGCTCGACTTCGCATTCGATCTCATCGACGCGCAGTCGGTCGGCAGTCTCGCTGCCTGCATCGTTGAACCGATCCTCAGCTCCGGCGGGATCATCGACCCACCCGCCGGATACCTCGCGGCGCTGCAGCACAAGTGCCGTGAGCGCGGAATGCTCCTCATTCTCGACGAGGCCCAGACCGGGTTATGCCGTACGGGCTCGTGGTACGCATTCGAACGCGACGGCGTGATTCCCGACATCCTGACGCTGTCGAAGACTCTCGGAGCGGGATTGCCGCTCGCCGCAGTGATCACCACTGCCGAGATCGAGCGAGCCGCGCACGAGCGCGGGTTCTTGTTCTTCACCACGCACGTCTCCGATCCCTTCGCTGCGGCGGTCGGGAACACCGTGCTCGACGTGGCACTTCGCGACGGGCTGGACAAGCGCGCTACAGAACTCGGCGCCCACCTTCGTCGCGGCCTGGCCTCGATTGGCGCACGCCAGGAAGTCGTCGGCGATATCCGCGGTCGCGGCCTACTGGTCGGACTGGAGCTCGTCCTCGACCGGACAACGAAGGAGAGCTCCGCCGAACTTTGCGCACAAGTCACCGAGCGCTGCCTCGAACTCGGTCTGCACATGAACATCGTCCAACTACCAGGAATGGGGGGCACGTTCCGGATTGCACCGCCCCTGACGGCCACCCAAGAGGAACTCGACCTCGGTCTCACGATCCTCGACCAAGCGATCGGCGAGGTATCCGGCCGATTCCTTCGCTGACGTGCAGATCAAGCTGAGCGGCGCGCCGACGCTTCTGACAGACATCGTGACGTCACTCGTAATGCGAAGAGACAGGTCTCGGAGTGGATGCTCAGCGCAGACCGCCTCGCGGGTATCCGACGTCGAAGCTTCTCTGCCGTTGTGGGGCTTTTGAACGGTCTGGCCGGCGACGAGCAACGCGCGCAGTGGTGGCCGGCGCACACTGGCGAGCATGGGCCTGCCGGTGATCGGCTCGACGAGGCTGTGGTTGCGGTGGCGTGCGACCGCGGTGGTCGCGGCAGCGCTCGGCTATGCGTGGGTCGGCGGCGGGTTGCGCCCGTTCAGTTGGCCGGCGATGGCGGCGACGACACTCGGTTGTCTGGCGATCTTGATCGCGGCATGGCGACGCGGGCGCGCCACTGCGAGCGTGCGGGCAAGTCGCGAGGGTCTCGTGGCATGGACGCTGTGGCTCGTCGCCGCGACGGGATGGGAGTTGTGGGCGCTGTCCATGCGTCCCCGTTCGACACATCCCACGATCAGCTCGCTACTCGACAGTGTGGTTGAGACCCATCCGGGCCGCTCGGTCGCGGTACTGGCCTGGCTTGCGCTCGGATGGTGGCTGGCTAGGCGGTAGCCGATGGTCGTGCAGGCGGCAATCCTCAGCGGCTACGCCGCATTGGTGGTGCTGGCGGTCACGCTCGCCCTGCACGCGCGTGGCACGGGCCGCGCGGGCTCAACCCCGACGGCGTATCTGGCTACGGTGATGAGCCACCCACTCGGACGGTGGCTGGTCCTGTTGCTGTGGATGTGGGTCGGCTGGCACTTCTTCGTCCGCTGAGCAAGCTCGCCGCACGCAACCTGGCGCAGCGCGGCGATGTTCGTGACAAGCAGTCGATGCGGGTCAGCGTGACGAACGTGACCGCATCCCTCGCTGGCGACCTCCTCCGCCACGAACTCGGCACGCGTGGTTCACACTCGGACGAATGGAGTTGGTGGCCGTCTGCGAGCAGTACCGGGTCGGCTTCCTCGGCCAGCCCGCCAGCGCGGTTACCAGTGTGGCGTTCGTGGTGGCCGGTGCGGGCATTCTCGTCGCGCGCTCGCGCGGCGTGGCTCGGTGCGCCACATCGGTCCGCGATCGGCAGACGGTCTTTGCGCTGCTCGTAGCGGGGAACGGCGCGGGATCGTTCATCCAGCACGGGCCACACCCGCCTTGGCAGGCCTACGCCCATGATCTCCCACTGGCGGCCGTCCTGGCTTTCGTCGCAACCGAAGCGGTGTCCGACCTCACCGGACGCGAACTGTCGCATGGGTGGTGGCTCGTCCCGTCGGTGGCGATGGTTCCGGTCGTGGCCTCGGGACCGAGGGCATCCACCTTCGTCCAGGCCGTGATGGCGGCGGCCGCCATCGGGCTGAACCTGCTGCGAACTCGACGGCGTCCCGCGTTGCGCAAGATCGCGATCGCGGCGCTGGTGACCGCGGCCGTTGGCGCTGTGATCGGCACGCTCACGGACCGGACCTCGCTGTGTCAGCCCGACAGCCTCATCCAAGGTCACGCACTCTGGCACGTACTCGCCGCTGCGGCGTTGTGGCGGCTGGCCCCGGCGATCGGCGCGCGCCGCCGTCCACCATCACCCACCGCTGAGTCACCCACGCAGCCCGCCCACTCCGCGCTGCGTAAACCCTGACTCAAACGTGACGAGCCGAGCCCGCCCGATTGCGCAGTCATCAGAGCGAAGGTCACAGATCCGTGCTCGTGCCCAGTGCCCGCGACACGCCGCCGCCCCCGCCGCGCCCAGCGCGACAGTGCCGGCGGCACCCTGCAGGAATTGCCTTCTGCTCGTGGACACTTGTGCCTCGTTCCCTCGATCGACCGCCAGTTGAAAGGCTTCATCCGGAGTTCTCCGGCTGGTGCACGCGGCCGACTGCATCGGGTCCGACAGCGTGCACGAGCCGGCGCTACCGCTTGCTTAGTGGACCGACTTGTAGACGAGTTCCGTGTCCACCGGTCGCAGCGTCACTTGTCCGCGCAGACCGTACGGCTGGCTCGCGGTCGACCTCTTGTTGTACGTCGACACCGCATTGCGCAGCGTGGTCCGCACCTCGACGCTCACCGTGTTCTTCCCGGCGTGGAGCAAGTTGGCGATGTCCCAGTCATGCTCGTCTATGACCTGCGACCCGACTGGGGTGCCGTTGACTGTGATACTCGCAGTACCGTCGACTGTGCCTAGGTTCAGCAACATCCCGAGCGCAGCGTCAGGCGTCCAGTCAGCGGGAAGCGTCGTAGTCGCCGTACAGGTTCCTACACCGGACTCTCCGTGCAACGACGTTATGTCGCGCCAGTCCTCCAGGTTGTACTGCTGGAACTGCGAGTCGCCCAGGCCGCTTGGTACCGACACGGTCTTGCTTCCCGCCGGCGTCGCGGTCTGCGCCGTGAGCGACCACGTGCTCCACGGATCGATCAGCGACGGTCGGCTCGACGGCTGACCGGACAGCGGAATGTCCTTGTCGTTGTCGACCATTGCCTCGATGTGGACGGTGTGCCCGTTGGACAACTTGAAGGTCTGCGCGCCGGACCGGGTGGCCTGGAACTGGACACCGCCGTCCGTCACGACCAGCTGGCCGCCCTCCGGCTCTGCGTCACCGACGACGTGCACTCCGGGAGTCGCGTTCTTGTCTATCTGGATGACCCGCGTCTCCTTGCCCTGCAGCGTCATCGGGATCGAGGTGTGATCCTTGCTGATCGTGTACTGGGCGATCGGCGTGATCGAGCCGTCCCAAAGGTCCATCTGCGACGGAACCCCCTCGACGTCGAGCGACGGGTTGAAGGTCACCGGGCTGTCGGACGGGTTGTACAGGTAGACATAGGCACCGCCGTTGACCTGCCGGTACTGGATGAGCACCTGCGTGCCGTTCGAAGCCACCCGTGGCGCGAGTCCGAGCTGGGCCAGGGCCGCAGCGACATCACTCTGAGCGGCGACCCTCGTGGCAGAGTGCTGCCGCAGCGTCTCGGCGACGTCCTTCTGGACCTCGCTGGCGCCGCCGGCACCGGACGCGAAGGTCGTGTCTTGGTCGGGCAGGGTCCCGACAAACACCACCCGGACGCCGGCCTTGGCCGCCTGCAGGATGGTCGCCGCGGCCTGATGCGAGATCGCGCGCTGATCGATCACCAGAGCCCGGTAGCCGCTGGTGCCGGGGAACAGCTCACCGTCGTGGGGGCTGCCCTGCTCAGCAAGGCCCACCGGATCGACGTACTCGACCGAGTAGCCCGACTGCTGCAGGGTCGTCTCGTCGAACGGCGATTGGTTGCCACGAGCGGACAGGAACGAGCCGCTGTAGACGGCGACATCGGCCTTAGCCGTGCCCGTCTCCAGCACGCGGGTTCCGCGAGCGAGGTAGCTGGTGAGCGACGGCCAGTTCGTCCACTGCGGGAAGTTCGTGTCGTTCCAGCTCTCCGTGACGGTCTCACCGAACCGGGTCGTTCCCGGCCAGGTCGCATTGGGGGCCTGCAGCGCGAACCCATGGATGAAGGGCTGGGAGACACCGGCCGCCCACTCCTTCGCCATCAGGTCCTGGTAGTTGCTGAGGTTCATGGTGTACGCGGGCCTGAAGATCGCGCCGAGCTCGGCGCTCAGCAGCGTCCCACCGCCCTGGTGTACGCCGGAGGCGATGGTCTGCTGGAACTGCAGCGAGTTCGCCCAGGACGGGTCGTCGGTTGAGATCGGCAGGTTCTCGCCGCCGTCCAGGGACTCCGTCTCCGACCGAGCACCCATTTCCTGCAGCGAGCGGAAGCTGCGGATCGGCTCGAGATCCTGCCCGTAGGACGCCTGAGCCTTGTAATGCATGCCGTACTTTTCGGCCCAGTCCTGAAATACCTGCAGGTGGTCGTCGACGTAGAGGTCTGTCAGCGTCTCGTAGTAGTCGTGCAGCAGCTTGCTGTTGCTTCCGTCGGAGAGCGAGAAGTCGGGTACCGGCAGCTTGGGCGCGACCGGGAAGTCCGACTCGCCTTGGACGAACATCAGAGGCAGGTACTTGGCCATGTCGTATCCGCGACGGGTCTTGAACTCCTTCTCCATGTTCGGGGTCCCGTAGATGGTCGTGGCATGGAGCTCGAGCGAATCCTCGAACATGTCCTGGCCGGACTTGCGCAGCTTCGCTGCGTTGTCCGGACCGACTTGGATCTGGTCGAGGTCCTGTGTCGCCTTCTGCGCGGCGGCGGCGTCGAACTCACTGGTGTACTCGCCGGTGTTGTCCCGGGACCAGAACCGAAACAGTCGCCAGTCGCCGGGGGAGGGCGCCGTCCAGTTGATCTGACCGTTGGAGACCTGGCTGGTGAGGTCGATCAATGATGTGGGGTCGAGGACGGTCGACGACGTCGGCGGAGTGCCGGGTGTTGTCACGTCTGGTCCGGCCTGCACGACGCGGCCGGCTGTCACGGCAACGAGCGTGGTGGGCTGCGTTCGCGTCGCCGCGTCGATCGGCGGCGGGACCGGCCCCGAGAAATTCTGGCCGGAGGTCAGATGCACGTGCCCGTACTGCAGTTCCTCTGACGCGTACCCCGAGCCTGCGCCGGTGCTGGGAGTCCTGATCGGCCACGCAGGGCCCATCGTCATCGAGACCTTGATGCCGAGCGTCGTGGCCTTGTCGAGCGCGTTGCCCAGGATGGTGCGTTGGTCATCGGTGGCCCAAGCGCCTGAGGAGAAGGCGATCTCCACCTCGCCAAAGCCCGCGTCGGCGATCGACTGCATCTCGCGCAATGCCTCGTCGTTCGTCAGTGGGGCCTGCCACCACCACCGGATCGACGGCTTGTATCGGGTGGCTGGGCTCTTGAAGTCGGAGGGTGAGACCCCGCCGGACAGGGCCGTCACCACGTCGGTGCTTTGTCGCAGGTCGCTCGACAGCAACTGGGTCGCCTGTTGACTTCGATGAATCGCCCTGGAGTCGCCCGGCGGAGCTAAAGCCAGTGCAGCGACGACCAAGGCGATTCCGGTAATGCCCACGGCTTGAGTCGCTGTCGACTGTCGGCGATATCTCGTGGCAAACAGTTTCATGTGGCGACCTCCGAGATGTGACGATTCAAACTGGCATTGCGGAAAGGCTGTGGTGTTACTCGGCCAGGCCCACACGGACCTCGCCGAGCCTCCCGGCACGCTCCGATCCGAAGGGCCGGAAGAGCCGGAACTCTGGCCCTCGACGCGGGGCTGGTCCCGGCCCACTACCGCCAGGCAGTTGTCAACAGCCTCGTAGCCGCTGTCCACGCCTTCGGCGACCGCATCGGCACCGGGTCGGTCGCCCTTGGCCCGCTGTTCCGGACGTTGCGCGACGCCGGCCAGGACGACCTGATCTACCAGATGGTCACCAATCCGACCGCGCCCAGCTACGCCGCCCTCGTGAACGAAGGTGCCACCACGCTCTGGGAGAGCCTCACCGGATCAGGCGGTTCGAAGGACCACCAGTTCCTCGGCGACGTCGCGGCATGGTTCGTGCACGACGTGGTCGGAATCGACCAGGTCCCCGGATCGAGGGAATACCGGCAGCTCCTGATCCGGCCGGCCATCGTCGGCGACTTGACTCACGCGGCGGGTTCCTACAAAACGCCAGCCGGACGTGCGGCAGTCAACTGGGCGCGAACCTCGCACGGGGGAGTGGCCATGAGCGTCACCGTCCCCGCGAACACGACGGCGGAGATCTGGGTTCCCACGCTCGGTCATCGTGTGACGGCACCGCGCGGAGCGTCGTTCTCCCGGCTCGACACATTCGACGGCACCCAGTACGCCGTCTATGACGCTGGCCCAGGCAGCTACGGATTTACAGCGACGGGGTGACGCCCGGCAGCAGCGGCTTTCGCCGACAGCAACGCCGGGCCCGCCGTCAAGTATGAACATCACCTTGTCACCCTCGTTCGGGTGCGGAGCGCAGTCGACCACGAGTAGCCGGCCGATCGGCAGTTCGATGCCGTCTTTGTAGGAGCGTCTACGACCCGGCGCGGTAGGCGTCGCATGGGTGCGGTCGCCGATGGCTTGGTGGGGGTCGGGTTCGATCCGTGGCGTTGGATCTCACCGCAGCCAACCCGGACCTCGAGCTCTACGACCGGTACTCCCGGCACGAACGATGCGTACGTGCTCCCATCATTGCTTGGGCGGCCTGCGGTACGAGGGGCGAGTGGGCAGCGATGCCAGAGCAGCTGGTCGGCCTGGTTGTCTCGCTGACTCGACACCGCCATTCTGAACGGGCGGTCGTCGGCCCAAGGCAAGGAGGAGGTCGCCATGGCAGCTCCGAACCAGCCGTTCGTCGGCCATATCGTCCTCGATGTGCCGGCGGAGAACCCCACCCTGCGCTTCGATCAGATCGCGCACGCGCTCGCGACCATTGTGCAGACCAGCCCGCCCCGCTTCGCCATTGGCGTCTTCGGCGGCTGGGGCTCTGGAAAGAGCACGCTGATGGACGAGATCCAGCGCCTGCTCGTAGGCCGCGGCACCATCGTCGTCCAGTTCAACGCGTGGCGCTACGAGCGCGAGCCGCACCTGATCGTGCCGCTGCTGGACACGATCCGCGCCGGCCTGGCCGCATGGGCGAATCGTCACGGCGCCGGCGCGAACGCCGAGAAGATACGAGCCATCGCGCGTCGCGTTGGGCGAGTGGTCCGCGCCCTCGTGCGCGCGACGTCGGTGGACATCGGCGTCCCGGGTGCGGTGTCGATCTCGGTCGATCCGGGCAAGGCGCTCGACGAGATGACGGCCGCTGCCGCCGACCCGGCGACATCGCCGCAGTCCCTCTACTACGGGGCGTTCGAGGAGTTGACGTCTGCGTTCGCCGGCGTCCACGACGCCGGCGTTGAGCGCATCGTCGTGATGGTCGACGACCTCGACAGATGCCTGCCGCAGCAGGCGCTAACCGTCCTGGAATCCATGAAGCTGTTCTTCGACATGCCCGGCTTCGTTTTCGTGGTCGGCTTGGACGAGCACGTGGTCGAATCCGCCGTCCGCACGAAGTTCGCACTGTCACCTGCCGCGTCGGACGGCTCGCGCGAGGCGCAACTGGAGCGCGACTACCTCAAGAAGATCTTCCAAGTGCCTTACACGCTGCCGGCGATGGTGCCGGGCCAGCTCGAGGAGCTGCTCGACTGGCTCTACGAGTACGGCGAGCTCAGCCCGCAGCAGCAGGATGACCTGCGCGTAAGAGTCTCGCGCTATCTCGGCTACGTCGCGCAAGACGGTCGGCTCAACCCCCGTGAAGTCAAGCGCTTCATCAACGCCTACACGCTATCCCGGATGATTCGTATGGACCTCGACGCGGACACGTTGCTCGCGCTGCAGACGATGGACTTCCGCACCGACTGGGAAGTGCTCTACGACAGCGTTGTTGTGGGCGAGCCGGAGATCTTCAGTGCAGCCTTGGGCAGGTTCGTCAGCGGCGACGACCACGCGTTCGAGGATCTGTGGCCCGAGATCGGTGTGCTGCCCCGCGAACTGTCGTCATTCCTCCGCTCCCCGGAAGCTGAGGCCCTGCAGCGCCCGGATCTGGGGCGCTACGTCACCTTCCTCGAGACGACCAGAACCGCGCAGAGCTGGGTCAACGAGGCGATGCGCGAGGTCGGGTCGCTGCGCGCCCAACTGCGTGCGGTAGGACCTGACACGCGGTTCGGCGGCCAGGCGGCGCGCGACATCGCCACCACGATGACGGACGCCGTGTCTCGGCTCAGCGGCTACCAGACGACGGTTGTGAGCCTGGCCGCCCCGCTGGATCGGCTGCGCACGCTCGCCGCCGAGCTTGCTCCGGCGGTGCCGCCCGGCGGCGATGCCGGCGACGCCGAGCCGTCACCAGCTCGCGTCGAGCGGTGGCGAACTGAGGCCGCAGCGCAGACCGACACGATCCAGCAGGAACTGCGACTCGTCCGCCGCGCCACCCGCTTCGCGGCCTAGTCCGCCAGGCCTCTGGCGAAGGCACGACGGTCGCCTGTTCGGTGACGCCGCGATGACGTTCCCGTGACGCGCCCGTCTCGCGAGCAGTAGGCGTTCGAGCTGAACCCGGAACGGAGCGTCGCGATGGCCGCTGCCCCGGTCGACATGGTCAGCTCGTCGCTGAGCAACAGGCATCTGCTCGATGTCCTCGAGAACAGCGTCGAGCGCGAACTGGACACATTGATCAACTTCAGCGATCGAGGCGGAGCACCGGAGGGCTCAGAATCATTGGCCTGTGTGCTGCCGCGCGCAGGCGTTCAATGACAGACTCATTGACAGCCGTCTGTCCACTGTGGACAGTCGGACCACCGCCAAGCACAACGTGGATAGTTGGAGAGCGGATCGGAGATCCGAGCGGATTGGGCCAGGTCTTGGCCGGTACCTACGGGGAGCGGGAAGCCGGCGTGAAGCTGATGTCGGCAGGAGCCCGGAGCGGTGCCGGCCGAAGCCATTTTCGGGGCGTCGTCAGGACGGGACGCCGGATCGAGGGTGAGCTCGCGGTCGGCACCGGTCGCGAACAGAGCGCTTGGGGATCAGCTCTGCGGGACTTCGCACTCCTTCGGATCAATCTGACCGAGGTTCTTGACCACCTTGAACCGGCCAGCCTCGGCTTGCGCGATGTACATGTTCATGCGGACGTGGTGCTGACCCGGGACCATCGCCGCGGGACCGCCTGGCCCTTCGGGAATCACCGCGTGGTCGAGCGCCGCGATGACGTCGTCCTGATTCAACGAACCCGCCTCGTTGACGGCGGCCTCCCAGAACTTGAGCGCCCGATACGTTCCTGAGCACGCGCTGCCGGCGGTGAACATCGCGCTGCCGGGGTAGAGCGCCTCGTATCGGTTGAGCAGCTGGATGCTGAACCGATCCTGAACGGATCGGTAATAGTCCAGGCATCCGTACAACCCCTCGACGTGCTCAGCGGGCGCAAGGTTGAGGAAGTTCTCGTCGAAGTAGGTGCAGACGAGGCGACCGCCCCGGGCCATGTAGCCGGCGTTGTGCAGCTGCTCGAGGAAGGGCGTGAGCCCCGGTGGGACAATAGTGTTGAACACGACCTCGGCGCCCGTCGACATGATGTCGGCGACGACGCGGTCGTAGCCGGTGTGATCGAGCGGGAAGTACTCTTCGCCGACGATCTCACCGCCGCCGGCCGAGACGACCTCACGGACCTTCTTGTTGAGCGTGTGCGGCCAGATGTAGTCGGCGGACGGCAGGTAGAACTTTCGCGCTCCCGTCTGCTGCATCAGCCAGGGAATGAAGGGATCGATCTGTTGCGCGGGCACCGGGCCGGTGCAGAAGATCAGTGGGTTGCATTCTTGCCCCTCGTACTGCTCAGGGTAGATGTAGAGCCGGCCGGCCCGATCGACCACCGGGCCCTTGATCGCCTGCCGGGTCGAGCTGTAGATGCCGCCGATGACGACGTCGACCTGCGCCTCTTCGATGAGCCTCGCGGCGGCGATCCGCGCGGTGTCGTCGTCGGTGGCGCTGTCTTCGATGAACAGCGAGATTGTTCGACCGAGCAGGCCGCCGCGCGCGTTGATGTCGTGGACGACCATTTTGGCGACGTTCGCGTTGGCGATCCCCATGAACGAGAGGGCGCCGCTCTGATCGGTGATGACGCCGATCCGAGCGGGGCGGTTGATCGCGGTTGTCATGACTCTGATCCGTTCCTACGCGCGGTAGCCGGCGAGTAGGTGCGCAGCCTGCGGTTTGCCGAGGTGGCCCGCCTCTCTCAGGATCGGTGGAACCTCGGGGTCGGAGACGAAGTTCGCCCAGCCCTGCTCGTCCCAGTCGAACAGCGCCCAGACCCGGTTCTGCTCGGTGGGGTCGCGGAACACCGTCGAGCCCTTGCAGCCGTGGTGGGCGCGCTTGTCGGCGCCCTTCGTGCCGAACACCTCGAGGAATCGGTCGACGTTCTCGACGGTCGTCGTTGCCAGAATCATCGTGGTTCTCCTTTGCCTGTGGGCGTCCTTGCGATCGCCCGTCCTCGCCTGCCGGTGTCGACTGACGTGGCGCAATACTCGAAGCCTGCCGCGTGAGCGGCATCGGTAGACCTACCTATTTAGCCGGAGTCAGCGGTGCGGGGGTCTCGGCCGGGCCGCCGGACGTCAACGCCTGGCGGTGACGTCGACTACCTGATGCTCGATGGCCCAGCGGGTCGCCGCGGCGCGACTGGAGACGTCGATCTTGGTGTAGATGTGCTGGATGTGGTGCTCGGCGGTCCTTGATGAGATGAACAGTTGCGTGGCGATCTCGGTCGCGGTTCGGCCGTCGGCGACCAGGCGCAGCACCTCGAGCTCACGCCGGCTCAGGCCGCCGGGATGGGCTCGGCGGGCTGTTGGCATCGGATCGCGGCGAGCGGAGCCGATCTGCTGCCGGGCGTAGTGCGCGGCGTCGTTGAGGTCGAGTTCTGCCCCGTCCGAGGTCAATTCGCGCAGACGGCTCTTGCCGAGCTTCACGGCGAGCCGATCGCCGACGTCGTTGAGCTCGGGGACGTGGTGGAAGCTGGACGGCTGTCGGCTGATCGCGCCGAGCAGCGTCGCCGCCGGAGCGAGGCGGTCGAGCCGTTCGAACAACGCGGGCACGCTGGCCAGGGTGATGATCAGCTGGGGTACGTTTCCCGCCCGGTGGAAGCCGGCAATGGCCTCGTCGAACAGTGCCAGCGCCGCCGCGGGCTCGCCGTCGGACGTGTGCAGGCGCGCTGCGTCGCGGGCGAGGAAGCCGTCGAAGAAGTGGACGCGATGCTCGCGCACGAAGGCGATGCCCTCGTCCCAGGCCGCGAGCGCACGCCGGGCATCGGCCTTGGACAGCGCCAGACCGGCGATCCAGAGCGCGTAGGAAATCCAGTACGGATTGCCGAGTTCCCGCGCAGCGGCGACCGATTCCTCGGTCAGTGCGAGCGCCTCGTCTGCCCGTCCGGCCGACTGGAGGCCGTCGACGTAGGCCGCCAGACCGTAGCCGCGCTCGCGTCCGTATCGGTTCGCGACAACGCCGGTCAGCTCCACGTAGCGGTCGAGGTCACCGCAGTAGACCTGTCCGAGGGCCTCGATGAAGGTGGCGTATCCGGGCTCGCATGCGTCATAGCGGGGTTCGGCTTCCAGCTCGGTGGCCCGGTGTGCGTTGGCGCGGGCCGCCTCCGCCCGACCGGCGAAGCAGGCGAGGCCGGCTGCCGTGTACAGGCGAGGGAGTCGGCGGACGTCGGCTGCGGCCGCGGCCTCGAGCAGCTCCTCGGCCCAGGCGATGGTTTCGAACAGCTGCACCGAGAAGCCCATCAGCGCCGCATGGGCGGCGATGTCCGTCGCCACCTCGAGATCGCCTTGGTGGGCGCTCCAGCGGGATCCGGAGCGAAGGTTGTCCAACTCCGTCTCCACCCAGTCGACGGCATCGCGCCACCCGGGCCCGTTCCAGTGCTCCCACCGGGCGGCAGCTGTCCGTGCGAAGTGCGCCGCGTGCCGGTCGCGTGCCTGGTCCTGCCGGGCTGCCTCGGCAAGGCGGTCCTCGGCGAACTGGCGGATGGTCTCGTACATCGTGTACCGCGTGCGCGGGGCCGCGTGGTCGGCGACCACCAGGGATTTGCGGACCAGCGAGTCGAGATGTCCGAGGACCTCGACATCGTCCGAAGCCCCGACAACGGCGCAGATGCCGGCGAGGTCGAAGCCGCCGGCGAACACGGAGGCAGCGCGGAGCAGGTGCTGCTCGTCCAGGCTCAACAAGGTGTACGACCAGTCCACCGCGTGGCGCAGCGTGTGCTGGCGCAGCGGTCCTGCGGTCGAGACCTTGAGCAGCCGGAATCGATCGGAGAGCCGGTCACGCACCTCGACTGCGCTCATCGCCGCCATCCGGGCCGCGGCCAGCTCGATCCCAAGCGGAAGCCCGTCGAGGGTCTCGCAGATCTTCATCACCGCCGCGGCGGTCCCCGGATCATCAAGTCCAAAGCCCGGTCGGACGGTTCGCGCCCGGTCGACGAACAGGGTGACCGCGTCAGAGGTCACCCCGCCGTCCAGCGCCAGCGGTTGCACCGCCAGCGTCGCCTCACCGTCCACCCGGAGGCGCTCGCGTGACGTGGCGAGCAGCCTGACGCTCTCGGAGCGGGCGAGGATCGCCTCGACTGCCGACGCCACCGCCGCGAGAACGTGCTCGCAGTTGTCGAAGACCAGCAACAGCCGCCTGCCGGCCAGCGCTTCGGAGACTGCGTCGATGAGCGGCGTGTCGCCCTGCGGGGTGATGCCTAGCACGGTCGCGATCGCGGCCGGGACCGACGCCGCGTCGCCGACCCCGGCCAGCTCGACCATCCACGCACCCTCGGGGAACTCGCCCGACAGCTCGGCGCCCACTTCGAGAGCGAGGCGAGTCTTGCCGACGCCTGCCACCCCGCTCAGCGTGACCAGGCGGGTGGACCGCACCTGTTCGGCCACCTCGCGAACCAGGTCCTCGCGTCCGATGAGGGAGCTGAGCTGCTGCGGCAGGTTTCCGTTGTAGCAATCCACGCTGCGCAGAACCGGAAATTCCGTTGGCAGTCCCGCGGCGACGATCTGGTGCACCGACATCCGTCCGCGCAGCCCCCGGAGCCGGTGCTCTCCCAGAGGCCGCAGCGCGACCGCCCTCCGGAGCAGGATCTCGGTCGTCTCCGACACGAGAATCTGACCACCATGCGCGAGCGCGAGCAGCCGTGCCGCACGGTTCACGTCGCTGCCCAGGTAGTCCTGGTCCCGGTGGACAACCTCACCGGTGTGTAGCCCCATCCGGACTGCAAACGTGATGCGAGTGTCCTGGGTCAGCTGCCGCTGAGCGTCGATCGCGGCCGCGGCGGCGTTCGCGGCAGTCGAGAACGCGGTCCGGAAGCCATCATCGCCGGTGGCGAGAACGTAACCGCCGTGGCGCTCGATCGCGTCGCGCAGGATGGCGTCATGCGCACGGACCGCGTCTGCGGTCTCCGCCGGGGCTTCCTCCCACAGCCGCGCGGACTCCTCGACCTCGGTGAACAGAAGTGTCACCGTGCCCTCGGGAGCCGTCCGCGACATGCCCGAACCGTAGCTGCAGGCGCGCGACATTTGCCATCGCCGTCGTGCCCGCCGGCGAGCTGAAATGACTGCCACGCAAGGCGATTCCGGCCATCCCGCACGCAGCGCGTCTCAGTTGTCCGCTTCGGCCATTCGCTTGAGGTTTTTCAGGGTCTTTTCCATGCCGGCCCGGATCACGCTGCCGCGCACGTTGTCGAAGTCCTCTCGCAGGCTGATCAGCAACGGGTCGTGAAGCTCACCGATGTCGAGTTCCACCTCGTGCGTCACCCTCGTTGCGCTGCCCTCGGGGACAAGATGGAACCACCACTGCACCCGGCGGAACCGGTCGGGTAGGGCGGGGCTGACAATCCACGAGAGCGTGGTGGGCGGGTGGCAGCTCACCACAACGGAATCGGAGGTCACGTCCAGACTGCTGCCGTCGGCGAGCATGAGCGTTTCCTCGGCATGTAGCCGGGTGCCCGGCCAGATCTGACCTGGCGGGTCTTGCTCTAGCGTGTTGAGCTCACCGCTTCCGGCCAGCTCAACATGTCGTGACGGATCGCTGATGATGTCGAACACGACTTGCGGTGAGGCGTCGATCAACACGTCGGTCTTGCAGGCGAAATCGAGCATCGCGGCCGCCCTTCGGCACGGACTGCGGCATTTTGTGACTGGCGGCCGCCAGGCGTGGGGCTTCTCGTTATCCGCAGATTGCGAGACCGTTCGTCGCCAGGTCGCCGAGACTACAGCCCACGTGCCGGGTCGGCGTCCTTTCAAGAAGCCCCCGTCGACACAGCGGGGCATCTGACCCGCTGTGCAGGCGCGCCGACCGAATACCCTGACCGGACTCCCCGGATGGGGGCAGCTTGGGGCAGTGGGCCGTTACTCCGCGTGCGCGTCGCGCTGGACGGCGGTGGAGTTCGAGTCGTCGATCCGATCGTCGCTCGGCGAAGACGCAGCACGACGCCGGCACGCTGGCTTGGCCGAGGGCCAGCTGCGGCTGACAATCAGGATGGGTGCGAATGCGCGAAGCGCCGCACGCGGTCGCCGGCGCAACCACGCCGCACGTGGTGACCCTGTCCAGTCGGCACTGCGCCCCCTTACACCGGGATGCCGTCGACCCGGCGAAGGTCTTGTCGGAGGTTCCTCTGGCATGCCACCACAGGCGCCGATAGACGCGCATGACGCGTTCAGCGAATGTAACGGTGTCAATGAACTGTACCGAGTAATAATCAACTGTAGCGATCTTGAAGGCGCTGGAGGCACAGGATCATTGGCTAGAGCGTGGTGCGCCGCCAGGGACTCGAACCCCGAACCCGCTGATGAAGAGAGCGCTGACCCGACCCAGCTCCACTGTCAACCCTGGCAATGCTGACCCTACGACTGCCTACGTATTCCGTCCTGCCTGCCGCGTGCAGGTGTTCAATGACAGATTCATTGACAGCAGTCCGTCCACTGTGGACAGTCGAACGTCCGCCGAGCATGGCATCGCACCGGGCGCGGCCTGCCCGGCGCAGTTACTAGCAACAGGTGAGGACGGCCTGGTTGCTGTAATTCCGCCAGGGCGGGCCCTGGCGGATCGCACTTGGCCGACGTGTGTCGGCGCCCGCCGTGCCTATGCCAGCCCGCGCCGTCTCGCGGAGCCTCAGTCACTGTCCACTGTGGCCGCCTAGCCGCGAGTATGACCCGGAGCTGCAGAGCCGCCGAACCGGCTTCGGTTCACAGGCATACCCGAGTGCGCGGCGTTGTGCCTCGTCGTTCTTACCGGTTCGTCGCGGCCGTGTCGCTGCCAGTGGGTGCCGCGTGAGTCGGTCCACGCGATGACGGCGACGAGGGACAGCGTGAAGTAGTGCGGCGGAGGTAGGGCGTTGCCGTCCGGGTCGTACTCGGCATGTAGGTCCGCGGACTGCGACCAGTGCCCGCCGGCGTTCCAGGTGCCGCCGGCGCGGAGCAGCGTTGAGTGCGAGTGGCCGTAGCCGTCTGCAGGTACCCAGCTCCACGGAGCGCACCCGCCGCTGACCAGTAGCACGTCGAGGATGGGCTGATCGCTGGCGTTGACGATCTCGATGCCGCCGTATTGGGCGGCATGGCCGCACAGGGTAAGCACGGTCCGCGCAGAGCGGTCCTGGTCAGCTCGCGCGTCTTGTCGGCGATTGCGCTCGCTCCACAGTGCGATGCCGAGCGCGAGTACGGATGCCGTGACGGCGCCGATCGCGGTGAGCATCGTCCAGGCACCGTGAACGACCTCGACTGTCAGCGCGGCCACGCCCCGGATTCTGAGCCGCTGCGGTCACTGAAAGACGCTGCCACGCCGCAAGACGATGAGCGATGTCGGCGGCTCGTTGCGCGATCGGCAGGATCAGCGCAGTGAGTAGTCAGGTAGGGCGATTCTCGTAGTAATTCCGTGCTGGAAGTCTCAACTTCTGGTTTCGAGGCGAGAAACCGTTCGACGCTGCGCTCGGGTTTCGCCGTCGCCAGGAACTAGCCGACGATGCGTGTGGTCGAGGTTTCGGTCACTGTGGAAATGGTCGCAGTCTGCGCGAGTGCGATCATGGTCGTCGGCTGTGTGGGCAGCCGATGACCGATCACCGATCCGGGAGGGTAATTCGTGCGTAGCAGGGTGCAGACGATCACGCCGGCGAGGGCGGCGGAGTTGCTGGAGGCGAATACCACCAACCGGCC
>WNGG01002469.1_pt1 | contig 40838 bp, 42 predicted proteins | sample 5400661 | NCBI WGS metagenome assembly WNGG01 (sample SAMN13153372, study PRJNA577476) | soil metagenome | isolation source: 100 cm soil or saprolite under Garry oak tree replicate 1 | place: USA:California | collected 2016-06-15 | reverse complement strand
CAACAGGGCTCAGGGTTGAGTCGGGTGCTCCCAAACCAGGCGCTTTTCCGAGCTAAGCTACCGCCCGCCTTTCGTGGAGGGCCCCGATAGTATCGAGCCGGCTCTGCCTATCGATAGGATCGAGCCGGCGCTGCCGATGCTCAGGATCGAGCCGGCGCTCCCGATCGACAGGATCGAGCCCGCGCTCCCGATGCTGAACAGGCAGAAAGCGCTGAACAAACTGCCGAAGCTGAGAAGGCTGTAACTGCTCAACCCACTCCGCAAGCTCGACCGGCTCCGCCAGCTCGGAAGGTCCTGGATGCGCCGTCCTCGGCGACCGACTGCAGCCATCAGGGCGATCATCGGTTCCGCTCGACGACGAGGCTCGGATCCCACCCACGCAGGCGGGCGCCCGCGGCATAGGTGCTCTCGAAAAACTTGAGCATCGCGTCTCGGGGCGACCCACTCCTGCGCACATCTTCGTACAGCAGCGCGAACTCGCCAAGACCCGCGTCCCAGCGCGCCCGATCACCTGGTCCTCGATTCCCTCTGGCTTTGGATACGTGTATGCATAGAACGCCGCTTGCTGGAACCTGTCGGACCCTGGCCAGAAGCCTGCGCAGATCTGCTCGGCGTCAGCGGACAGTCGCTCAATGATCCCGACGCCCGGAGGTGGCTCGGCAGGTCGGCCTGAGAACCTGGTGTAAGCCAGGTCGAAGGTGCCCCAGAAGAAGTGCACCGGCGAGGACCTACCTCGAAATCTGGATCGGTGCTCCTTGAGCACGAGATCAACCTGCGCCAAGATCCTCCAAAAACGATTCGCCCGCTCCGGTTCATAAGTCGCATGGACGGAATCCTCCGCAAACGGAATCGGATCGCTGACCTCGTCAGGAATCGGTCGAATGTCGGCACGGACGCCAAGCGCATTCAGGTTCGACATGAAATCGGCATAGAAGTCGGCGACTGCGCGCGCTGCGAGCGGTACCCGACGAGTCTCGCCCTGCGCCGTGGCGATCACAACCTGGTGATCGATGAGGTCGACGTCAATCTGGAAAATCAAGTCCGCGGACGCCATCGGCGTCGTGGTGAATCCGCGCGATGTCAGGTACAGCGGAACGTTGGCCCACTGAGGTTCGAATGGGCTGAGCGCAAGCCGGACCTTGCCCACGATCTGAAGGTTCATGTGCAGGGTGTCGAGAGTGTCCTTCCAGGCGTCGTAAGGCAGGTCTGGCCAGGCCGGGATGTCCTTGGTCAACGCTCGACGATTCAACCAGACAGCTGCTCCAGGACGCCGGACTCGAGGAGCTTGCGCACGGCCGCCGCCCGATGGCTGAACTTGTGCTTCTCCTCGGGCGCCATCTCGCCGAACGTGCGGCCAACCTCAGGAACGAGAAACACGGGGTCATAACCGAAGCCCGCGTTGCCTCGCCATTCGGGGACGATCTCCCCGCGGCATTCACCTTCGAAGAGCTGGGTGGGACCCTCAGGAACCGCTAGCGCGATCGTGCATACAAAGCGCGCCGGCCACGGTTGCGCCTGCCCCTGCAGCTTGTCCAGCAACGCCTGCGTGCGTTCCTTCTGCGTCGGTCCGATGCGTGCGGAGCGTATGCCCGGGAAACCACCCAGCACGTCCACCTCGACGCCGGCGTCGTCGCCGATCGCGGGCAGGCCTGTGCTGTCGCGAGCAGCCTCCGCCTTGAGGCGCGCGTTTTCCGCGTAGCTCTCCCCCGCCTCGTCGACATCGCTGTCGAACGGCACGAGAGTAAAACCAGTATCGGTAAGCAGGTCTCGATACTCGCTCAGCTTCCCGGCGTTGCCGGTGGCGATGACGAGACGGCGCTCAACCAAGCGCTGCTATCGCTCGCTTCTGCTGGACGATGAGCTCCTTGATGCCCTTGTGGGCCAGGGCGAGCATGGCGTCGAGCTGCGCGCGGTCGTAAGGATCGCCCTCCGCGGTCGCCTGCAGCTCGACCAATCGACCGTCCTCTGTCATGACACAGTTGAGGTCGGTCGAGGCCTGGTAGTCCTCGGTGTAGTCGAGGTCGAGCATCGAAGTGCCGTCGACGATGCCGCAGCTGACCGCTGCGAGGTACTGACGCACAGCGACCTGGTCGACCATGCGTGCGTCCTTCATCCGCTTGATGGCCATGTACAGCGCGCAGAACGCGCCAGTGATAGATGCCGTGCGTGTGCCGCCATCCGCTTGCAGCACGTCGCAGTCGAGCGTGATCGTCCGCTCACCGATCTTTCCCATGTCGACCGCGGCGCGCAGCGAACGGCCGATCAGACGCTGGATCTCGTGCGTGCGGCCTCCCAGGCGACCCTGGATCGCCTCGCGCGTGCCGCGATCGTGCGTCGAGCGCGGCAGCATCGAGTACTCCGCAGTTATCCACCCCTGGCCGGTTCCCCGCCGATGCATGGGCACTCGATCCTCGACGCTGGCCGTGATCCACACCCGGGTCCGGCCCATCTCGATGAGGCACGAGCCCTCGGCGTGCACGTTGACCCCAAGCTCGATCTTCAGCGGCCGCAGCTGGTCGGGCTGTCTCCCGTCGGGTCTCGAGGCTGCGCTCATCGACCCGTAAGTTTGAGGATCAGCGCGGTGCTCTCGTAGAACAGGTACAGGGGGATGAACATGATCAGCGGGGTCAGCGGGTCAACCCCCGGCGTCATGAAGTTGGCGAGCAGGCCCAGGCCCAGGAACCAGAAGGGCCGGTTCTTGTAGAGCCAGCGTGACTTGACGATGCCCAGCAATCCGAGGACGAACAGCACCACCGGCAGCTCGAACACCAGCCCGAAGCCGATGATCATGCTGAGGATGAAACCGATGAGCTCGCCGATGTCGGCGAGGTAGACGGTGTTCGGCGGCGAGAGCGCGTTCAGCACGTGGAGGTAGAGCGGCAGGGCGAAGATCGCGGCCGCGATGCCGAGCGCGAAGAAGAAGATCGTGGCCACGATGAGCGGGAGCAAGAGCCGGCGCTCGTGACGGTGCAGCCCAGGGCTGACGAACCACCAGATCTGCTGGATCACCACCGGCGCGGCGATGATCAGCCCCAGATAGAGGGCGACCTTCAACGTCGTCAGGATGCCGCCCGCAGGCTGGAGATAGATGGCGTTTCCCTTGATGCCGGCCCTGGCGATCAACCACCCGATGACCTGGCCGGAGACGAAGAACGCCGCGATGGTGGTCAGGACCCAGGCGACGATGATCACGATCAACGCCCGGCGCAGCGCCTCGAGGTGCTCGATGATCGACATGCGCTGCTCCTCGACCGGGACATCGGTTCGAGGGGCGCGCCGAAGCACCCTGTCTAGGAGGGCCACAAAACGAACCTGTGGACCGCCGAGGACGAACGGCCTGCAGATCGCGGCAGGCGACCGTAAGGTCGCCGCTCAGAGCGCCGAGACGAAGGAAGGGGTGGCACTAGGAGGAACGCATCATCTGGGGTCCCCGCGCGAAGCGCGGGAGAATGCGACGGGCCGGGCCCCCTGACGCACATATCGGGGCTCCGAGCCGCGAGATGCGGCCAGGGCGTCCGACGCGGGCCACTAGTTCTTGGTGGAGGAGGCTGACTCCGAGCCCGTGGTGGGGGCGCTGTCGGCTGTGGCTGGCGGTTGAGCCGGCGTGGAGTGCACTGCCGACGTCACCTCGTTCGTAAGCTCCGAGGTCGCCTTGCGGAACTCGCGCATCGCCTTGCCCACCGCACTTCCAAGCTCGGGCAGCCGGCCCGGCCCAAAGATGATGAGCACGATCACGAGGATCGCCACGATCCACAGCGGATGAAAGGGCATTTGTCTGGATTATATGCTTCCGCCTCCGCAGCCTCAGCCGGCTCAGGTGATGGTGATCGCGATGTAGTCGATGCGGTCGTTGGACGTGAGCGCCTGTGCCTTGTCCAAGCCCTCGACCACCGTCCCGAACCGGTTGTAGGTGGCAGTCGGGCCGCCGCCTGGCCAGGTGCCCTTGACGATGAAGAACTGGCTGCCGTTGATCGCGCCGCCCGGCACGCGTGCCATCCCCACCGAACCGACATCCCACTTGAGGCTGTCGTTCGGTTCCTCGGGCAGGTTGTAGCCCGGCCCCCCGGTCCCGTCCCCATTGGGATCGCCACCCTGGATCACCCAGTCCTCGCTCTTCCAGAACGTCAGCTGGTTGTAATAGCCATGCAGTGCCAGGACGACGAAGTTGTTGACGGTGGCCGGTGCGGTGTCGGGCAGGAGCTCGATCATGACCGGGCCCTGGGTCGTGTAGACGGTCGCCTGGTATTTGTGGTGCGGCAGGATGCAGACCGGCTGGGGAGCGGTGAACATGTGAGGGCCGGTGGCGATCGAGGTCTTGCACGCGGCCAGTGACGCCGGCACCGGCGCCTTGAGCGCCTGCTCCACCGCCAGCCCCGCGCCGAAAGTAGCCGCGACGAGCGCCCCCATGATCAGGTAGGGCACCCACGGCCGCCGCCGCCACCGCTCGGGCAGCTCGACAACCTCGACGTCGGGGGTCGGCGCGACGTCGGCACGGCGCCTGACGCTCAACGGGCCGCCGCCTCCACGATCGCCTGGACCAGGCCATGGGTCGTGTACTCGCGGGCCACGATGTCGACGCTGAGGCCCAGCTTGCGGGCGGTGTCCGCGGTGACAGGGCCCATGCAGGCAATCTCCGCATCTCCAAGCACGGCCGGCAGCCTGTCGTCGGGAAACGCGCGCACGAAATTCACCACGGTTGACGAGCTCGTGAAAGTGATCACGTCCGCGCCTTCAGCGCTGAACAGCCGCAGCAGAGCTGCCCCCGCCTCGGCTGGGCACACGGCCTGATAGACGGGCAGGATCTCGACTTCCGCGCCTCGCATCGCGAGGAGCGATGGTAGGGCGTCGCGCGCCACCTCTGCTCGCGGGACGAGGACCCGCCTGCCCTCCATCTCCCACCGCTCCAGTGCCTTGGCCAGCCCCTCTGCCGTGTACTCGGAGGTCACAAGCTCCGGCCGGAGGCCACGCGCGTGAAGCGACTCCGCAGTCTCCTGACCGATCGCGCAGAGCTTGGACGCGTGCAGGGCGCGAGCATCAGAGCCAGTCGCCAGGAGCATTCGGAAAAAGATGTCGACCGCGTTCGCCGAGGCGAAGATCAGGAACGCGGTCCGGCCGAGATTCGCGATCGCGCCGCGCACGCGCTCGTCCGTCGGCATCGGGCGGATCTCGATGGTCGGGATCTCGACGACAGAGGCGCCGAGCTCGACCAGCATGCGGCGGAGGGGATCGACCTGGTGCCGCGCTCTCGTGATCAGGATCCGCCTACCGTGCAGTGGACGCTTCGAGAGCGTGTCCAGCGCCTCGGCCAGCTCCACGCCCGGCCCCAGCACAAGCAGCGCGTCCCCCCGCAGCCCGTAAGTGGCCGCCTTCCGCGCGAGCTCGCCCAGCGGGGCGCCAACGCGTCGCTGACCGGCCTGGCCGGGGTTGAGAATGAGGGCAGCGGGTGTTTCCATGGACCGGCCGTCGGCAAGAAGCGCGGTGATGCCCGACTCCCACCAACCCGAGGCGAGCCGCAAGACCACCGTCTCGCCGCCCTTGACGAGCCCGAACCCTATCGAAGCTGAGCGACCCTCGATGGTGAGCGGAATGCCGCTCATTACCGGTGCCGCAAGCTCGACGATGAGGCCAGGTATCGCTTCGAAGTCGACACCGGCGCGCTCGAGCCTCTGCGCGATCTCGCTTCCGTTTGAGAACGCATAGGGATTGCCGGGGAAGAGCACGGTCACATTGCGACCCGCGCGCGCCAGCCGGATGATCTCGTCGACTGACTCGAGCGGCCCTATGTCGGCTCCGGCGGGAGCCAGATGCAGGAGGCCGGTGGCGCAACCATCAATATTGCGGACGACGTCGGCTTCCTTGATGGCCTCGACCGCCTGGACAGTCGCGAGGCCTGGATGCCCTGGCCCGACCCCGACGAGCTTGACCCTGCTCGTCCCCGAGCCCTTGCCCACCTAGTGGTGAACCCGGGAAGGCGGCCGCCAATGCATCGGCCCAGATCCCCACCTGGCGCTTGTAGCTGCCTCCCGCCTCCGGCGGGGACCCCAGAGGTATGCGCTCCTCCTCGCGCCACCCCTGCCTTGGCGTCGGCGGTCTGGGCCGCGCCTTGGCGTCCTGATTCCCGGGCCCACCACTCCGTAGCTAGGTTAGAACTTTCGAGTAACCACGTAGGTGGTGAGCGCGGACAGGCACTCCGGCACCTCGCCGTCGCCCAGCGCGTGCAGCTCTCGCCGGGCATCGGAGGCATGCGCGCTCGCCCTTTCGAGTGCCTTGTCCGGCCCCCGGCTTGCGCGGACGATGCTGACGACCTGCTGCGCTTCGTCCGCGCTCAGCGGACGGCCGCTGTTGAGAATGCCCGCCAGCTCGCCCGCGACCTGTGGCTCTTCCATCGCGAGCATCAGCGGAAGGGTCGCGAAGCCTTCGGCTATGTCGTGGCCGATCGGCTTTCCAATTTCGGCCACGCTGCCCGTGTAGTCGAGTACGTCGTCCGCGATTTGAAACGCAAGACCCAGGAGGCGGCCATACGCTCGCAGTTTCGCGCGCTTGCGTCCGTCGAGCCCGCCCAGGACGCCGCCGATGTCGCAGCAGGCGGAAAGAAGCGTTGCCGTCTTGGCCTCGATGCGCGGCATGTACTCGTCGATGCCGGTGTCGTAGCGATAGCGGATCGCCTGCTGCCTCACCTCGCCCGCACAGATCTGCATCACCGCCTGGGCGAGGATGGTGACCACCTCGGCAGAGTCCGTGGCCGCCGCCTGCTCATACGCCTTCGCGAAATAGAAGTCGCCGACGACGATGGCCGGCTCATCACCGAGACTCGCCGCGACAGTGGGGCGTCCGCGCCGAACGGTCGCGCGGTCGATCACGTCGTCGTGGACGAGCGTCGCTGCGTGCGTCAGCTCCACCGCCATGGCAGCAGGAATGAGGCGCTCGAGGTCGTAAATTCCGGTCTTCGCGGCGAGGAGCACGAGCCCAGGACGAATTCGCTTGCCGCCTGCGGCGAACAGATCAGCCATCGGCGCCGAAACGACATCGGGGTCCAATTCGATCGCCTTCCTGAGCCGATCCTCAATCGCGGCGAGGTCATCCGAGACCGGGCCGAATAGGGTCCGGTCCGCCTCTAGGTCGGTTGCTTCTCCCAGAGCTGCACCTCCTCCGCGTGGATCGCCTCGCCAAAAAGGTTGGCGGCGATTCGGTCGAAGTGCTGAGGCACCGCCGTGACCAGAACCTCGTGGTGTGGTGCGTGCCCATCGGCGCGCAGGCGCGAGTGCTCGAGATGGCGCTCGACCTTGGCCGCGGTGGTCGTCGCCGAGTCGACGAGCTGGAACTGGCCTGGGTACACGCGCTCGATCGCCGGCTTCAGGAGCGGGTAGTGAGTGCAGCCGAGGACGAGCGTGTCGGCGCCGAGCTGAACGATCTCTGCCAGATCGCGGCGCAGCGCCTGCTCGGCGCGCGGCGAGTCGGCCTCGCCTGATTCGACGATGTCAACCAGGTCCGGACAGGCTTTCTGGTACACGCCGATCATGGGGTCGAGCTCCTTGATGGCGTGCAGATACTCCTGGCTGCGCATCGTGCCCTCCGTCGAGATGACGCCGATTCGGTTGTTTTTCGTCGCTTCCACCGCAGCCTGGGCGCCTGGACTGATGACCCCGACGATCGGCACCTCGAACAGCTCTCGCGCCGGGTTCAGCGCGGCGGCAGTCGCCGTATTGCATGCGATCACGACCAGCTTGACGTCGCGTGACTCCAGGTAGCGAATGATGTCGAGGGCAAAGCCGCGAACCTCGTCCTGGTAGCGAGGACCGTAGGGGAAGTGCAGCAGGTCGGCCACGTAAACCGTTGGCTCGAGCGGCAGCCGGTCGCGAATCTCCCGCAGCACCGTGAGGCCGCCCACGCCTGAGTCGAAGATCCCGATCGGCCGCGGGTCTCCCCTGGATACGCCCACTCAGTCTTGAACGGGCCGGACGGATAGACGGTAACCGAGCCCCGGCACCGCCTCGAGGTGCACGCCCGTGTTCGGATACTCACCGAGCTTGCGTCGCAGGCGCTGCACGTGGGGGTCCACCGAGTGGTCGTCAAGGTCGTGTGGATAGCCCCAGACCTTGTCCCTGAGCTGCGCGCGAGTGAGCACGCGCTCTGGATTCGCAGCCAGCACTGCGAGCAGGTTGAACTCCGTCATCGTCAGCGGGATCTCGTCTTCGCCCAGCTTGAGCCTGCGAGCAGCGTTGTCGATCTGAAGGGCTCCGATCGTGAGGAGGCCCTCCCGGCCTCCGCCGGCCTCCGCCAGCGCCGATCGTCTGAGGTGCGCGTTGATGCGCGCGGCGAGGATCCGCGAGTCGAACGGCTTGGTGATGTAGTCGTCTGCTCCCACCTCGAGGCCGACGACCTCGTCCATTTTGGCCGACCGCCCCGTGAGCATGACCACGGGCCCGGTCATGCCGTGGCGCCTGAGCTCGAGGATGACCTCAGTGCCGCTGATATCGGGCAGCACCCAGTCGACCAGGACCAGGTCTGGCTGTGCGGTCGTGCCAAGCTCGATCGCCTGGGTCCCGTTTGCCGCTTCCACGACCTCGTGGCCCTGCAGCCTGCAGACCTCTGCGATCAGGGTGCGGATGGGCGCGTCATCCTCGACAACCAGGATCCGCCTCTTTCGCCGCGGAGGGATTGGTTTCAGCGGGCCGTCGGAGGCGCGAACCCAACGCGTCGCGTCTCACGCGACGAACGCTTGGGTCTCCTCATCAGGAGCACGCGCTTCTCCCCCCCGTCCACTACCTCTGCCAGCTCCCAGCCATCGGTGCCGGCGTCTTTGAGCAGCTTGACGAGCGTGGCGCCGTCAACGACCTGCGCCACGGTCAGCACGTGCGTCGCGTACTCCCACTCGCGGCTGGGCATCGCGACCGTCGGCACGGACCTGGTCGGGGCGGCACCGTCGCCTGGCGTCGCCGGCTGTTCCGGCTCGTCAGGATCGTCGTCGGGCTCTTCTTCGGAGTGGGCCACTGCCCACGATTTTAGGCTTAGGCACTCCCGGGCACGCAGCGCCAGCCGCCGGCAAAGGAGCGGTCGGAAAAAGCCAGCTCCAGGGTGCCTGAGGTCTCACCCTTCGCAATCACGATGGACATCGAACTCGCCGTTCCCAGGCGGTCTGGAGACGGGACGATGTAGGCATCGCCGGCCACGATCGCGCCGTTGGCCGGGTCAAATCCCAACTGTGAATTGGAAAGGCTGGTGGCCTCGCCCGGTCCCCGGTAGCCATTGATGCGCATCTGGACCTTGTACTTCGGCGCCTTGGCGGGGACCCAGAGGTCGAGCATGAAGACCTGCACGTGACGCTGCTGATCGTTGACCGAGAGCGTGCTTGCGAACTGGGAACAGCGGCCGCGGCCGTCGGCGAAGTGCATCTGATCCGCTCCGCTCACGGTGAGGTCCTGGGGGCTGGTGGCGACGGCCTCGTACCCGCATCCCGAGCTGCCCAGGCAGTCCTCATGGACGGGCCCGGCGCACGCAGCCGACAGCATGAGCGCGAAGGCGACCGTCAGGCTCTTCATGCGCATCTCAACAGGAGTACCCCCGGCGGGGGTCGAACCCGCGCTGTACCGGGTTTAAGCCGGCTGCCTCTGCCATTGGGCTACGGGGGCGGAACCATTGTGCCCCTGGAGCCTCAGCCGGGGTAGTCGAAGAACCCCTTGCCGGTCTTGCGGCCCAGCTGCCCCGCCTCGACCAGCTTGCGGAGCACCTCCGGTGCATCCCCACCCTCGCCCTGGCGGTGGCGATCCTCCATCGCCCCATAGAAGACGTCGAGGCCGCTGAAGTCGAGGAGGTGGAACGGCCCCATCGGCCAGTTCAAACCCTTCTGCACCGCAATGTCGATGTCTTCGGCGCTGGCGACTCCAGCCTCGAGGAGGCGGATCGCCTCTTCTGAGGCCGCAAACAGGATGCGGTTGACGATGAAGCCCCAGATCTCTTTCTGCAGGAGAACGGGGGTGCGGTCGATGCTGCGCACGAATTCCATCGCTGCCTGTGCTGTGGCCTCGGACGTCTGCGGGCCGCGGACCACCTCGCAGAGCTGCATCACCGTGACCGGATGGAAGAAATGCATGTTGCAGCAGCGCTCAGGCTGCGAGGTGAACCCGGCCAGCCGGCTGATGCCGATGGTGCTTGAGTTGCTGGCCAGGATGGCGTCCTTCTTCGCTCGCTCGCCGAGAATCGTGAACACGTCCTTCTTGGCGTCGAAGTCTTCGAACACGGCTTCGATGACGAGATCGGCGTCGGCCGCGGCGATCTTCAGGTCGTCCGAATCCTTGATGCGCTCGAGGGCCGCTTCCGCCGCCGGCCCAATGAGCCTTCCCTTCTCGACAGCGCGGTTGACCAGCTTGCGGTTCTGGGCTCGCGCTCGCTCGAGCTGGCCGGGAGCGGAATCGACCAAAGTGACCTGGTAGCGGCCGCTCAGCGCGGTCTGGAGCGCGATCTGGGAGCCCATCGTCCCGGCGCCGACGACGACCACGTTTCTGATATCAGCCATCGCTTGTATCGTCGATCATTTTCGCTGTGCAGGTCAGCATGGCGCAGTTCGAGTCTGCCGCGCGGGCTGCGATCGACTCCATACCGGAAGAGTTCCAACCGTACCTGGAAAACACCATCTTCCTTGTCGAAGAGAGCTCGCCCGACGGCGCGATGGGGTTGTACGAGGGCGCCACGGCCCTGGCCGCGGGCGAGGGCATGCCCGAGCGGATCACGCTTTACAAGAGGTCGCACGAGAGGGCCGCTCGCTCTTACCGCGAGCTGGTCGAGGAAGTGCGGCGCACGATCCTGCACGAGGTCGGTCATCACTTCGGCATGGAAGAGGACGAGCTGCCTTACTGATGGGCTGCTAACGCAGGGTCCAGAACGACCGGTCCCACAGGATGAGTGGCTCGCCGGAGCCCAGCGCGGCCGCGTGCACCTCACCGATGCAGACGTCATGGTCGCCTGCGGGATGGACCTCGAGGAGCGCGCACTCCAGCCAGGCGGCACAGCCCTCGATAAGAGGGACTCCGTTCGTTCCGAGATGATGCGGAATCTCGAGCCAGGCAGAGTCAACCGCGGGAGCGCGGCCTGCGAAACGCTCCGCGATGAACTCCTGAGCCCGTGTCAGCACGCTGACGTTGAAGGCCCGTGCTTCGACCACCGCGGTCCGCGTCGCAGCCTCGCGCTCGAGGCCGACGAGCACCAGCGGGGGTTGGGCTGAGACCGACACCAGGCTGGTCGCGGTGAGCCCTCGGAACCCGCCGCCGAGCCGGGAGCTGACCACGACGACGCTCGACGCCAGGCGCGCCATCACGTCTCGAAACTGCTGCGACTCCACGGTGGTGAGCAGCCTAACCGCGGAGGGGAGATGGACGACGGCGCGGTTAGAATCGGTTGCGCACGGCGGGGCGACGTAGCCAAGTGGCAAGGCAGAGGTCTGCAAAACCTCGATCCCCAGTTCGATTCTGGGCGTCGCCTCCAATCGCAATCGATCGAAATTCGCCCGTTTGGCGCCAAAAGCGCGGAATCCGAGCGCTGATAGCGCCCGTTTGGCGCCAAAAGCGCGGAATGCCGCGCTCATCTCGAGTTCGCGGTGAGCTCAGCTACACTCGATTGACAGGCGCGTCCGCCACACGGATTCAACGCTGTACGCGAGGAGGTTGCCGGTATGGGCTTGGCCCAGATCAAGATGCCCCAGCTGGGCGAGTCGGTCACCGAGGGCACCGTCGACCATTGGCTGAAGAACGAGGGCGACTTCGTCAAACGGGATGAGCCGCTGGTCGAGGTCGTCACCGACAAGGTCAACGCCGAGATCCCCTCACCGTTCGAAGGCAAGCTGGTCAAGATCACAGCTGCCCAGGGAGAGACGGTCCGGGTCGGCGCCGTGATCGCCCAGATCGAAACCGGCGCCGCCGCAGCCGGTGCACCCGCGGGGCAGGCGCCCGTCAAGCAGGCGCCCTCTGAGGCCGGCGTCAGCCAGGCCGCCGCGGAGGCGCCCGGCCCTGCGCCCAAGGACGCGGAGTCATCGCCTACGCCGCCTCCAGGGCCACCGGCATCTTCGGCCTCCCCGGCTGCCGGCGGTGATGGCGGCGTGCGTCTGTCACCGGCGGTGCGAAAGCTTGCTGCTGAGCACAACATCGATCCCAGCACGATTCAGGGCTCTGGCATGGGTGGCCGCGTGACGCGCGACGACATCCTGGCCGTCGTGGGAAGCAGCGCTGGGGCCGCTGCGGCCCCTGCACCAACGGCACGCCCCGCGGCTCCGGCGGCTGCGGCAGAGCGACCGCAGAAACAAGGCGACGGCGCGCGTGAGGAGCTCGTGAAGCTGAGCGTGATGCGCCGCTCGATCGCCGAGCACATGGTCCGAAGCCTCGCCACATCTCCCCACGCATGGACGATGCAGGAGGTCGACGTCACCAGCCTGGTGGCTTACCGCGAAACGGAGAAGGAAGGCTTCAGGGCTCGCCATGGTGTCCCGCTGACCTACCTACCGTTTGTGGTCCAGGTCGTGTGCGAGGCGCTCAAGCAATTTCCCTGGCTCAACTCGACGTGGACCGATGAAGGAGTCGTCATCAAGCACTACATCAACATGGGCATCGCGGTCTCCATCCCCGATGGCCTCATCGTGCCAGTGCTCAAAGACACCGACCAGCGCGGCTTTACCGACCTGGTGCGATCCCTGAACGACCTCATCGACAGGGCGCGCAACAAACAGCTCAAGCCCGAAGACGTTCAGGGCGGAACGTTCACGCTCAACAACACCGGCGCCACCGGATCGGTTGCGAGCCAGCCGATCATCAACCAGCCGCAGGCGGCGATCCTGACCACGGAGTCAATCCTTCGCCGGCCGGTGGTCGTAGGCGATGGGATTGCGATCCGCCACATGATGAACATGTGCCTCAGTTTCGATCACAGGATCATCGACGGCATGATGGCGGGCCAGTTCCTCAACACAGTCAAGAAGCAGCTCGACGAGTGGACGCCGGCGAGCATTCGCCTGTGAGCACCCCCGCGCCGCTGACTGCCCAGCCGATCCCCGCGTGGATTCGCGTGCGCGTGACGGAAAGCGAGAACTTCAAGGAGCTGAAACGGATCGTGAGCGGTAGGCGTCTCCACACGGTGTGTGAGGAAGCCCGGTGCCCGAACATCTTCGACTGCTGGAATCGCCGGACGGCCACGTTCATGATCCTTGGCGACGTCTGCACGCGCGCGTGCCGCTTCTGCGCTGTGACGTCTGGCCGTCCGACTGAGCTCGACCTCGGTGAGCCGCTGCGGGTCGCCGAATCCGTGGCTGAGCTCGGCCTTCGCCATGCCGTGATCACGTCGGTCGACCGCGACGATCTGCGCGATGGGGGCGCGGGCATATTCGCGCGAACGATTCGGGCCATCCGGCGCCGCAGCCCGGAAACGACCATCGAGGTGCTCACGCCTGATTTCCAGGGCGACTTCGAGGCTGTCCGGACGGTGGTCGAGGCGGGGCCTGACATCTTCAACCACAACACCGAGACCGTTCCTCGCCTGTACGCGCGCATCCGCCCGAAGGCCGTTTATGCGAACAGCCTCGCGCTCCTCCGCCACGTGAAGACGCTGGCGCCGCACATGGTCAGCAAGTCGGGTCTGATGGTGGGTCTGGGCGAGACCGAGGAGGAGCTGCTCGAGGTTTTCCGAAACATGCGAGCACACAACATCGACGTGCTCACCGTCGGCCAGTACCTACGGCCAAGCAAGAAGCATGCCGAGGTCGTCCGCTACTACCGGCCCGAGGAGTTCGCGCACCTCAAGGAGCAGGGGTTGAAGATGGGGTTCGGGCACGTCGAGGCCGGTCCCCTGGTTCGTTCCTCATACCATGCCGATGAACAGATCCCCGCTCGTAAGAGCCTGCTGGCTGGGTAGCGCCGGCTACCGGGAGGTCTGGGACCTCCAGGCGGAGCTGGTTGCGGCCTTGAGAGACGGCCGCGCGCCTAACAATCTCTTGCTCCTCGAGCATCCGCACGTGTTCACGATGGGCAAGGCAGCAAGCCCCGACGACGTTTTGTGGGACCAGGCTACGCTCAAGGCTCGCGGTGTCGATGTGATCTGGTCCGACCGCGGAGGCGAGGCGACCTATCACGGGCCCGGACAGCTGGTCGGTTATCCCGTTATGAATATCGCCGACTTCGAGATGACCATCCCTGCCTACCTGGAATCACTCGAGCGGTCCCTCATCGAGTATCTCGGTGAGCTGGGAATCGCATCTCGTGCCGGCGAGCGCGGTTTGACCGGCGTTTGGACGGGTGATGAGAAGGTGGCTGCCATCGGCATCAAGCTGAACCGGTCCATCGTCAGCCATGGCTTTGCGCTGAACCTGACGACCGATCTCGACTACTTCAATGGCATCGTCCCGTGCGGGCACGTCGACAAGCGCCCGACCTCGGTGGCTGCACTGACCGGCCGGCGGATTGAATCCGAGGCCGCCGCCCGCGGCTATGCACATCACTTTGCCGACGTGTTTGGCGCCCAGCTCGAGTGGGTGCCTGCCGGCGCCCTCGTGCCCGCGGCCCGGCCAGGCTAGTCGCGTTGGGCGCAGAATCGTGCTCCAGGCGGGAATACTTAGGCCCTATGGCCACGTTTTTGGTTACGTGAGGATTCACTTGGGCCTCAATTTGGAAGGCTACCTGCCCCGGTTTGGCCACGCGTTTGGTCGAACCTCCATTCGGGTATCTCGGATATGACGATGGGGACGTTCCGAAAAGGCGATACGGAGCAGACGGCCGGCCGCACCCAGCTGGTTCGGCTGGACATGGTTTCCATGGACGAGGACGACGAGATCCTTCCGGACTTCGAGGCTGAGGTCGACGGCCAGCGCGTCTGGGTGACGGCGGTTCTCGAGCGGACGGCGGTCATCGAACCCGCCCCGGGCGAGCCCAAGGTCCTGGTCAACCGGCGGCGCCTGATGGTCGATCCGCGAAGCCTCCGGGTCCGCCACCTGGCGAGCAAGGAAGCAGCGCGGCGCGGCCGCGAGGCTGCGCGGCAGCTCCGGCTTAACGAGCAGAACCCCGCCGCTTAGGGGTAGGCGGCGCTCAGGGCGCCGGCAGCTCTTCTGGTAAACTTCGCTGCTGCCGAGCGACATGCTCGGCGATTTCATTTTCCGCGGCTGTAACAGACCGCCGCCTAGCCCGAGGGAAGCCCGCATTATGAACAAGATCGCCGATCTCGTTTCGCTCGCAAGCATCGTCCCACCCCCCAACCACGAGGTCAGCGGCGGCTTCAGTGCGATGGTCAACGGCAAGCAGGTGCGCGTGCGTGCGGTCCTCGAGCGGACGGTCGTGATCGAGCATCAGGAGGGTGGCGAGCGCAGCGTCGTGCGTAAGGACAACTGCATGGTCAGGCCATCCGCTGTGGCTTTTGTGCCGGGCAACCCCAACAACGGTGTCGGGCCGCGGCAGTGGCGCCGGCTCCCGGGCAAGCCGCCCGCGACCCCGCGGGTCGGCCCCTAGCCCCCGCCCGCCTCACTCCGGGATTTCGCGCTTTTGGCGCCAAACGCGCGGAATACGTAGCCCAAAGCGCACTTTTGGCGCCAAACGTGCGGAATCAGTCGATGTCGCGCAGCGCGACCAGGGTCGAAAAAGCCGGGAACTCCTCCGACAGAGCAACCTCCTCGAACACCGCGCGCGCGTCGTCGAATCGGCCCTTCGCCCACAGCTCCTCGCCGTACCTCTCGCGCAGGCCGGCCATCTCCTCGTCCGCGATCTCGCGCACGAGGTCGGCACTGACCGAGGCGCCTTCGCTCAGCCGCGACGAGTGCCGGATCCACTGCCAGACCTGAGACCGTGAGATCTCCGCGGTGGCGACATCCTCCATCAGGTTGTTGATGGCCGCTGCTCCGACCCCGCGCAGCCACGACTCGATGTACTGAATGCCGACGCTGACGTTGAGCCGCAACCCCGCCTCGGTGACCGTGCCCCCCGGCACGCGCACGTCGACAAGCTCCTTCGGGCTCACCATGACGTCGGGCCGCTGCCGCTCGAGCTGATTCGGACGACCGCCGAGCACGCGGTCGAACGCCTCGGTCGCGGTCGGGACCAGGTCAGGATGCGCGACCCACGTCCCATCAAACCCATCGCCCGCCTCGCGGTCCTTGTCTTCCTTCACTTTTGCGAGCGCAACGCGATTCACCTCGGGATCTCGGCGTGATGGGATGAACGCCGCCATCCCCCCCATCGCGTGCGCGCCGCGCCGGTGGCACGTCTTGACCAGCAGCTCCGTGTATGCGCGCATGAAGGGGACTGTCATCGTCACCTGGGCGCGGTCGGGCAAGACGAAGTCGGGCCGGTTACGAAACTTCTTGATGATGCTGAAGATGTAGTCCCAGCGCCCGGCGTTGAGCCCGCCCGAGTGGTCCCGGAGCTCGTAGAGGATCTCGTCCATCTCAAACGCCGCCAGGATCGTCTCGATCAGAACAGTGGCCCGGATGGTGCCACGGGGGATTCCCAGCTCATCTTGAGCGAGGTTGAAAACGTCGTTCCACAGCCTCGCCTCGAGGTGGCTCTCGAGCTTGGGCACGTAGAAGTACGGTCCGCTGCCCTTGTCGAGCAGGCGCCTGGCGTTGTGGAAGAAGTAGAGGCCGAAGTCGAACAGGCTGCCCGACACGGCTCGCCCGCCCATCTCGACGTGGCGTTCTTCCAGGTGCCAACCGCGCGGTCGCACCACCAGCGTCGCCACCTTCTCGTTGAGGCGGTAATCCTTGCCCTCGGGGCTGGTGAACTCGAGCGTGCGCTCGATCGCGTCGATCAGGTTCACCTGGCCCTCGACCAGGTTGGACCACGTCGGCGAGTTGGCATCCTCGAAGTCGGCCATGAACACCCGCGCGCCCGAGTTGAGCGCGTTGATCAGCATCTTGCGATCTGTCGGTCCGGTGATCTCTACCCGGCGGTCCTGCAAGTCCTTTGGCGCAGGCGCCACCGACCAATCGGCATCGCGAACCGACGTTGTCGCGCCCGGGAATTCCGGCAGCTCGCCTGCATCGATGCGTGTCTGCCGCGCGTCCCGCAGGCGCAGGAGCTCCTCACGGCGAGCGCCGAACTCACGCTGGAGGCGGCCGACGAACCTCAGCGCCTCAGGGGTCAAGACCTCACGCGCACGACCCTCGACCGGGCCCTTGAGCTCGACCTGCTCAGTGGTGGCCATCGGAGCCAATGTACCGCACGCTCAGGTGCCCAGCAGGCGCTCCACAACCGGCGCGAACGCCTGGGCGACATCGCCAGGGACGACCACGTACGACACCCCATAACGCTCGCGGCGGTGGCGGAGATCCTCGACCAGCTGGTCCTCGCTGCCGATCAGGAAGTGCGGGATCTCGAGCACCTCGCGGGCTGACGCCCCGAAGCCGGCGCCGATCACGGCCGCAACAGATTCCCGATCGTCGGTGATCGTGGCTAGAAAGATGAAGGCGCTCAGCTCGATTTGCTCGAACCGATCCCCCGCCGCATCTTTGATCCAGTTCAGCTTTTCGTCCGTGGCCTCGGCGAGACCGGTTCGCGCCGTGGCAGGCGTGGCCCTGCCTTCACGCAGATCGAAGTTCACGTTGACGATGTCCGCCTCGCGGGCGGCCAGACTCAGCATCCGGCGCCCGCCGCCCCCGATCAGGATCGGTGGATGGGGCTTGGTAACCGGGAGCGGAAATCCCTCCATCGCCTTGATCTGGTAATGCTTCCCGCTGAACGAGAAGGGGCCACCGGACATCAGGCCTTTGATGACCTTCAGGCCCTCTTCCATTCGCTCGATGCGCGCTCCCGGGGTGTCGTATGTAATTCCTGCCTGCTCGTAGTCGGAGACCAGCCAGCCGGCACCGAGGCCGAGATCGAACCGCCCGTCTGACAACAGGTCGAGCGTCGCCGCCTCCTTGGCCAAGACCACGGGATGCCTGTAGTCGTTGTCGAACACCAGCGAGCCGACCCGCAACCTCGTCGTTGCATCAGCCGCGGCCATGAGAGCGGCAATCGGGCCGAGCTGCTCTCCGAAATGGTCGGGGACGTACAGCGTGCTGTATCCCAGCGACTCAACCGACCGCGCAGTCTCGCGCCAGGCACGCGCATTCGAAGCCCGATGCTCCTGCACGCCAAACCGAAAGGGCCTAGGCCTGTCCATGGCGCGTTAGTATGCCGCCGCGATCGTGGATCGACTGTTCGCCATCGAGCACCTGGCCGCGGTGGGCGTCATTGCCTTGTTTGCCGCGGGCCTCGTGGCGGCGGCACGTCTCCGCCCGGGCCGCTGGACCAGACTGGCATCTCTGCTGCTCGCCGCGGTCCTGGTCGCCGCCGAGTTGGGCTGGTGGCTCTACCTGGCATCAACCGGCGCCAGCGGATCCGTGCTTGCGTCGGCGCTACCGCTGCAGCTTTGCGACGCCGCTATCTTCGTCGCCGCCGCCGCCCTGCTGCTGCGCCGCCCTCTTCTGATCGAGATCACCTACTTTTGGGGACTGGCGGGGACGATCCAGGCGCTGCTCACGCCCGACCTGCCGCAGCACCTCCCGAGCTTCCCTTACTTCCAGTACTACGTTGCTCACGGAGGCATTGTTGCTGCGGCGCTGTTCCTCGTCGTGGGCCTGCGCCTGTGGCCGCGCACCAATGCTGTGGTGCAAGTGCTCGCGATAACGCTTGTCTACACCGCACTCGTTGGCCTGGTGGACGCCATCACGGGCGCCAACTTCATGTACCTGCGCGGCAAGCCGCCGAGCCCAACCCTGCTCGATGTCCTGGGTCCGTGGCCGTGGTACATAGCATCGGCCGCAACAATCGGGCTGATGCTGCTGGTCGCGCTCGATGCTCCTTTTCGTGTCCTCAGGCGCATACGACCGTCGAGTCGGCAGCGTGCGTGATCACAGTTTGCGCGCTAAACTCGCGCTGTTCCGGTCTCGTATGTGGGGGTGTCGAGATGCGGCGACTGCTGATTGCGCTGGCGACTCTTTTCTCAGTTGCGCTGAGTCTTTTCCCAACCGCAGCGGCAGCTGCGTACGCGCCCGGGACATACACGGGCACGCTGGCTGACGGCGCCACCTACAAGATCGAGGTCCCGATCGGCTGGAACGGAACGCTCGTCCTCTATAGCCATGGCTACAGCACCTCACCGACGGGCGCCACCGACATCGGTGATGCTGCCACCGGCGCCTGGCTTTTGAGCCATGGCTATGCCCTGGCCGGCTCTTCCTACGCGACCACCGGCTGGGCTCTGCAGCAGGCTTTCCCAGACCAGATGGCCGTCCTGGATGTCTTCCAGCCGACGGTCGGCGAGGCGCCGACTCGGACCATCGCGTGGGGCCACTCGCTGGGCGGCATGATCACCGCGGGATTGGTTCAGCTGCACCCGGACCGCTTCGACGGCGCCATCCCAATGTGCGGCGTCGTGGCGGGCGGCGTTGGCGCGTGGAACCAGGGTCTCGACGCTGCGTTCGCCTTCAAGACGCTGCTGGGCGTGGCCCCGACCGCGCTCAACACCTCCCCCCTGCAGCTCGTGCACATCACCAGTCCTTTCGGCAACCTGGGGGCGTCCTTGAATGTGCTAAACCAGGCCCAGGCCACACCCCAAGGCAGGGCGCGCATTGCGCTGGCGGCGGCGTTCGGTGACGTCCCGGGTTGGTTCAGCTTTTCCTCTGCGGAACCCGATCCGACGGACTACGCTGCGCGCGAGCAGAACCAGTACCTGTGGGATGCGAACGTGGATTTCTTCTTCCTCTTCGCAGCGCGTGCCGAGCTGGAGGCTCGCGCAGGCGGCAACGTTTCCTGGAACACCGGCGTCAACTACAAGGTGCAGCTGGCGGCCTCGATCAACCAGGACGAGGTCGTTGCTCTCTATGCGGCAGCCGGACTTGACCTGGACCAGGACCTGCAGACGCTTCAGAACGCCACACGAATCGCCGCCGACGCTGGGGCGGTCGCGTACCTGGAGTCGAACATCGTCTACAACGGAGCGCTCGGGCTGCCGGTGCTCACCATGCACACCACTGGAGACGGCCTCGTGACCCCGAACAACGAGCAGGCATATGCGAGCGCCGTCCGCTCGGCAGGCGACAATTCTTTGCTGCGCGAGGTGTTCGTGCACCGCGCCGGCCACTGCACGTTCACGCCGGCGGAGACGATCGCTGCGTTCCAGACGTTGGTGCACCGCCTTGACACCGGCCACTGGCGCGACAGCACCGATCCTGAGTTGATGAATGCCGCCGCGACCGCCTTGGGTGCGCTCAACTACGCGCCGCCCTCGTTCATCGAGTATCAGCCGCCACGTTTCCTGCGACCGTTCGACGCTGGAGATATTTAGCCGAGGTTGGTGCCGAGGGCCGGATTTGAACCGGCGACACCTTGATTTTCAGTCAAGTGCTCTACCAAGCTGAGCTACCTCGGCACGCGGCCCGTAATTCTATCCGCGGCCGATGATCAGCCTTCAGAGCCGCTGACGGTCACCGGAATGCGCTGCACGGCGTTGTTGGAGTAGCCGCCGACATTCCACGGAATGTCGACCGGCTGCACGTTGCCGGCCTCGTCACTGGCACGGCAGCTCAACTCGTAGTCTCCCTGTGCGCTCGGGGTCCACACAAACGACCAGCCCCGCCACGCCCACGACGACGGCGCATCGCCATCCAGCTCTGCCGGCATCCAGGTCGTGGCGCCGTCGGTGCTCACCTCAACCGCCGTGATGGCGCCCCAGCCCGACCACGCGCGGCCTTCGAGGCGGCAAGTCTGCAGAGGAACCGTGCGCCTGCGGGTCATGAAGTCAGGGATGCCGGGCGGCACCATCAGCGCACGCGGCATCATCCGCGTGACCGGAATGCCAGGGTCGCTCTCATCGGCTCGCCTTCGGTAGCCACGCACCATCTGGAAGCCCTCGAAGGATTCGTTTAGCACGTCGATCCGATGCAGCCATTTGACGTTGGTCATGCCATACCAGCCCGGCACCAGGAGGCGCAGCGGAAAGCCATGCTGCGGTGGCAGGTCCTCGCCATTGAGGTCATAGGCAAGCAGGACCTCATCGCGCATCGCTTCCTGAATCGCGAGGCTGCGCGCGTAATGTTGCTCGACGCCGCTTTCGATTCCGCGATCCAGGCCTGTAAACGCCACCTCAGTCGCATCGGCGAGGGGACCCGCCTGTTCGAGAATGTGGCGCAGCGAGACGCCTCCCCATTCGCCTGTGCCCACGGCTTCGAGGAGCCAGGGTTGGCTGATGGGCCGCGGCGAAAGCGCGGCCCGGCCGTTGCCAGCGAAAGCTCTAGCTTCCGGTCGACACGACCCTGCACGACAAGCCTCCAGGCCTGGGCATCGACGACCGGGATGTCGTAGTGGACGAGGAGGTAATGCAGACCGACCGGAGTGATCGGGTAGCGAAGGGCCTCCAGCGGCATGCCGTGGTTGCGCGCCGCCAGCTGGAGCTCCTCTTTTGTGATGAGCTCGGACTCGACCGGTCCAGTAGTCATGCGCCGTACTCCTGGCGACTTCGTTCAGTAGTGGGCGGTGAGAGAGTCGAACTCCCGACTTCCTCGGTGTAAGCGAGGCGCTCTAGCCAGCTGAGCTAACCGCCCATAAACGGGGTTTCAAAGTCTACCCAGACGCCAGCACGCTGAGACCGGCCTTGAGCTGCGCGTCCTTGGCGAACCCGTCGGCCGGCTGGAGCACGTCGAACTGGTCGGCCACGTTCGCCAGCGGCACTGTGACATCTGGCTGCAGACCCTTCTTGTCGATCGTCTCGCCGTTGGGCAGGTACCAGCGCTTGATCGTGAGGTGGATGTCGGCGCCGTCGCTCAGCTCGAAGTCCTGCTGCACCGACCCCTTCCCAAAGGTCACCGTACCCACCAGCTTTGCTCTGTGATGAACCTGCAGCGACCCGGCGACAATCTCAGACGCCGAGGCGCTGTTGGCGTCTACGAGCACTACCAGCGGGATCGTGGCGGCCAGATGCTCGCCGCTGACCTCGTGCCTCTCCACGTTGCCATGGCGGTCGCGTAGCTCGAAGGTCTCCCCGCTGGTTAAGAACTGGCTGATGACGTCGTCTGCGGCGGTTATGAAGCCCCCCGGGTCATCGCGCAGGTCGAGCACCATCCCCTTCGCGCCCGGAAGTCCAGCCTTCAGCGCGGTCGAGAACTCGTTCGCGGTCGGTGACCCGAAGCTGTAGATGCGGGTGTAGAGGATGTCGTTGCCGATCACTGTGGACCGCACCGATGGCACCTGGATCTCGGCCCGGGTCACCGGCACGATGAGAGTCTTGCCGCCCCGTTCGATCGTGAGCGTGACCCTCGTTCCATTGGGACCCTGGAAAAACAGCGGCGCCTGGTCAGCGGTGACCCCGCTCAAGTCCTTGTCATCGACCTTCAGGATCTTGTCCCCGTTCTGCAAGCCGGCGGCAGCCGCAGGTGACCCCGGGATCGTGCCTGTGACCACGGGATATCCCGTGCCGAACTTCAAGTAGACGCCGATTCCTGAGAAGCGTCCGGAATAAGACTCCTGAAGGCGCTTGTACTGCTCAGGGTTGTAGTAGGCGGAGAAAGGATCGCCCAGGCTCGCGACCAGCCCCTGCACCGTCCCCTGCGAAAGCTTCTTGGTGTCGATGTTGCTGTCGATGTAGTCGGACTGGATCAGGCGCATGGCCTCCTCCAGCTCGGTCGTGTCGACGCGGCCTACTGAGTGGTGGGCAACGTAGGGCAGGTAGTCCGGAAACGCCTGGTCGGTGTAAACGCCTGCCCCGAAGCCGAGGGTGGCGACGACGAGGACGGCGGCGCCCCACTGGGCGTCGCGCAATTTCATGTCAGCAGACTAGCGAAGTCGAGCTAGCCGAGAGCTAACAGCCGAGCCAGAGGCAAGGATCCTTCCAGACGTTGTTGACACGGATCTCAAAATGCACATGAGGCCCGGTCGAATTGCCGGTGGATCCTTCGTACGCGATGAGGTCTCCACGGGCGACGATCTGACCACTCCTGATACCCCGAGCGAATGAGCTCAGATGGCCATACAGCGTCGAGTAGCCGTTGCCGTGGATCATCACGACGTAGTTGCCGTAGCCGAAGGAGCCGGGGTAAGCGTAGATGATGCCAGTGTCAGCGGCGACGATCGGCGTCCCATATGGGCCCGCGATGTCGAGCCCTGTGTGGATCTTGTGTGGATAAGGACACGCAGCCCAGTAGGGCTCGGCCCAGAAGGTTGAGCACCCGAAGGGCTGGCTGATGCAACCAAACCCGCACGCCGGTTCCGGCCACTCGAATTGCCCGGTCCCTCCGCCAGCCGCGCGGGCGGCGGCCTGGTACTTCAGCTGCAGCTGCGCGACCTGGGCGTCGATTTGAGCACGCTGTTGAGTGAGCAGGCGATATTGGTCATTCAGCTGATCCTCCAGCTGCTGCTGATACGCGAGGGCGACCTTCATTGTGGCTTGGTTCTTCTCCAGGTCTGCCTCCGTGGCCTTCTGCTGCTGGAGTAGGGCCGCAACCTGGCTCCGCTGCGTGGCAAGGGTTGCGCTGGCAACCTCGAACTGCAAATGCTCTTGCCGGAGATCGTCGAGCAGCCTCCGGTCGGAAGCGGCGATCTGCTGCGCACCGATCATCCGATTCATGATGTCGTTGAACGTGCTGGCTGTGAGCACGAGCTCCACGTAGTTGATGGAGCCGTGGGCGTCGACGTACCGCAGTCGCTGGTTGAGGAGCTGGTCGCGCACGCTCATGTGAGCCTGGAGACGCGTCAGATCGCCCTCCGCGAAGCGGATCTGTCGATCGAGGTCATCGATCTTGGCCTGGGTCTGCGCTATGAGTGCGTTCTGTGCCGCGATCTGCTTCTGGAGGCTTGTGATGATTCCGTAGATCGCGTTGATCTGCGCCTCGGTGCCGTGAAGCTTGCGGAGAATTGCGACCATCTGCTTCTCGCTTTGTACCTGCTGTCCGATGCCCCTGTTGTACTCAACGCAGGCCTGGTAGACCTCGGGCGGATCTCCTGGATAGCAGTAGATGGCGGACGCGTTGCGCGCCGTTGCGGGTCCCCAGAGGAGGGCAGCGATCAAGGTGGCCGCCGCAATTCGATATCTCACGTCAGAGCCTCACAAAGCGGCGTACGCCGATGTAGCTGCCTAGCGCACCCAGGAGCGCCCCGCCGAGCAACAGGTCGCGAGACAGGCTCGAGAAAAAGCTTGGATCGTATGACAATGGGATGAAGGCGATATCGGATCGAAACTGCGAAACAGCGGGCGGATACGCAATGACCAGCAGCGCAAGCGCTATAGCAGCCGCGATGAGCCCGGTCATGATCCCTTCGATCACGAATGGCCCACGCACGAACCACTCGGTTGCGCCCACCAGCTTCATGACTTCGATCTCCTTGCGTCGGTGGTACACGGCGGTACGAATGGTGTTCATCACGATCACCACGGAGACCACCACAAGGATCGCGAGCAGCCCTACGCCCGCGAGCCCGAGCCACTGTGACAGCTGCAGCATGCGGTTCACGAATTCGCCCTGGTAGTTGGTCGGATCAGTGGGATCGACTCCAGACCACTGGCGCGCGAATGCGTCGATCGAGGACACGTCGCTCAGTTTGTTGACGTGAACCTCGAGTTTCGCATCGAGAGGATTGCCACCGATTTGCTGCGCATACACAGCGTTGTTTGGGTCGGCGGTGAACTCCACGAGCGCCTGCTCTTTGGTGATGAAGCGCACGCTCTTCACGCGAGGATCGAGGCTCAGCTGTTGCTGGAAGTCGTAGACGGTCTGCAGGGGCGTGCCATCCGCGATGTTGATCGAGATGATGCTGACCTTCTCCCTGAAGCCGTCGAGCACCTGTGAGAAGGCGTGGCCGACCAGCAGGTTGACCCCGGCCAGGATCAGGATGAGCGTGATCGACAGAACAGCGGCCAGGCTCACCGCCAGGTTCCGCCAGAAGCTCTGCCAGGCGCTATTGAGCGCGAACTTGAGGTTTCGAAAAATCATCATGGTATCGGCCTGAACGGTCGTCTCTAGCAATCTGTCCGGCGTCGATTGCGATCACCCGACGGCGGAGAAGGTCGACGATCTCGCGGTTGTGCGTCGCCATCACCACGGTGGCGCCCCTCGAGTTGATGCGGAGGAAGAGCTGCATGATCTCCCACGCGGTCGCAGGGTCGAGGTTTCCGGTCGGCTCGTCGGCGATGATCATCCGCGGCGCGTGCACCAGAGCCCGCGCGATCGCGACCCGCTGCTGCTCGCCGCCCGACAGGTTGGCCGGGTAGGTGTGCTCCTTGCCCGCCAGGCCCACCGTGTCCAAGGCCTCGGCAACCCGCATCTGCACGGTGCGGTCGGCCTCGCCCAGCACTCGCAGCGCAAAGGCAACGTTCTCGTACACGGTCAGGTTGGGCAGCAGCTTGAAGTCCTGGAACACGAGGCCGACCTTGCGCCGGTAGTGCGGGAGCTTGCGCCGCTTCATGCGGCCGAGCTCGACGCCCTCGACGAAGATCTTGCCCTTGGTCGGCTTCTCCTCTCTGATCAGAAGGCGCACGAGGGTTGATTTGCCGGCGCCGGAGGGACCGACCAGGAAGACGAAGTCTCCCTCGGGCACCACGAGATTGATGTCGCGAAGGGCCTCGGTGCCGGTCGGGTAGGTCTTCCAGACGTGCTGGAAGCTGATGACCGGCCTGCTGTCGAAATCCGCTGTCACAACCATTAGCTGCGTCTCTTGCTTTGACGTGAGGCGCCGGCGGGCGCACCTGGCGAGGTCGCGGGCAGTATAGCCGAAGGTACCCAAAACCTCCAAGCGAGACACTAAAGGCTATGTAACGTTGCCGTCCCCGGTTGCTTGCGGTTTTTAGCTCACCCTCGCGGCGCTCTGGCCCAGCTTCCAGCGGAGCCAGCTCTCGATGAACGGGTCGATCTCCCCGTCGAGCACGGCCTGGGCGTTCCCGACCTCCAGGCCGGTGCGGACGTCCTTGACCAGCGTGTACGGCTGCAGGACGTAGTTTCGGATCTGGGAGCCGAACTCCGCCGGCATCACCTGGCCGCGAATCTGCTCCATCTGCTCGGCAGCCTCCTGCTGCTGGCGCTGAAACAGGCGTGCCTTCAAGACCTTCATCGCCATCTCACGGTTCTTCATCTGCGAGCGCTCGTTCTGGCACGTGACCACGATGCCCGTCGGCAGGTGCGTGATGCGCACTGCGGAATCGGTTTTGTTCACATGCTGCCCGCCCGCGCCGGTCGAACGGTAGGTGTCGATGCGCAGGTCCTGCGGGTTGATGACGACGGCGTCCTCGTCCGAGCCCTCGAGCTCGGGCATCACCTCGACGAGCGCGAACGAGGTGTGGCGGCGGTGGTTCTGGTCGAACGGCGAGATCCGCACCAGGCGGTGCACGCCATGCTCCGACCTCAGGCGTCCGTAGGCATGCGGCCCGCGCACGATGAGTGGCGCGCTCTTCAGGCCGGCCTCTTCACCCGGCGACTGGTCGATGATCTCGGTCTCGAAACCATGGCGCTCGGCCCACTTCAGGTACATGCGCAGCAGCATCTCGACCCAGTCCTGCGCCTCGATGCCGCCCTGGCCGACCGACAGTGTGATCACGGCGTTGTGGTCGGCGTAAGGATCGGTGAACAGCAGGTCCAGCTCGCGCGAATGCAGCTCCGACGCCACCGCCCTTAGCTCAGCCTCCACCTGAGCAGACAGCTCTGGGTCCCCGGACGCCAGCTGGTCGAGCTCGACCAGGTCTCGGGCGCGCCGCTCGAGCTGCTCCCAGCCCCTGAGTAGCTGTCGATATTCCGCCGCTTCGCGAGCCATCTGGCCGGCGCGCCGCGGGTCGTCCCAGGCGCCTGGCTGCGCTAGCTGCCGGTCGACCTCATCGGCACGCTTGAGCTTTCCTGGCAGGTCAAAGGTGCTCCTTCAGCTGCAGGATCCGTTCCAAGAGCTCTTTGGGTTCGAGTTCAGAGTCCATCGTCACTCCAATGATTCCGCACGTTTGGCGCCAAAAGTGCGCTTTGGGCTCGGAATTCCGCGCCTTTGGCGCCAAAAGCGCGAAATGCCCGAGTGGTTCCGTCCAGGCATGAACCCTTAGCGCCCGTGGCACCTCTTGTATTTCTTACCCGAACCGCACCAGCACGGATCGTTTCGCCCGATCTTACCGGCAGCGCCTCCGGGCACCGCAGCCGCGGCCGCCTGCGTTGCCGGTCGGGACTTTCTCGGCGCGCCGTTGGCACCCGAGCCGTCGGGGTCGCCCGGGCCGCTCTCGAACACTCGCCGCGTAGCGGGCGGCGGAGGTGGCGCGTTGCGCTGGACCTGAACCCTGAAGATCTGGGCCACGATCGAGCCCTGGATTCGCTCCCGCAGCTCGTTGAACATCTCGAAGGCCTCGTTCTTGTACTCGACCAGTGGGTCGCGCTGGCCGTAGGCGCGCAGGCCGATGCCTTCACGGAATTGCTCCATCTGGGTCAGGTACTGCATCCACTGCCAGTCGATCATGCGCAGCATCACGTCGCGTTCCACCAGGGGCATCAGGTCGGCTCCGATCTCCTCGACCTTCTTGTCGTACGCATCCGAGGCAGCCGCGTTCAAATGCTCTGACAGCGCCTCTTGGCCCTTCACGAGGACCTCTTCGGGAACCTGTGAGTCAGGCGCGATGGGCAGGTACGCAGACAGGTAGCGCACCAGCGCCTCCATGTCCCAGTTCTCCCAGTGGCGGCTCTGGCAGTGGACCTCGATGCCCTTGGCGACGATCTCCTTGACATAGCCGAGGATGTTGCCCCGCACGTCGGCACCCTCGAGTACCTTTCGCCGCTCCTCGTACACGATCTGACGCTGCTTGTTCATGACGTCGTCGTACTCGACCACGTGCTTGCGGGCGTCGAAGTGCATGCCCTCGACCTTCTTCTGCGCCCCGGCGATCGACCGCGCCACCCATGGGTGCTCTATGGGCTCCACCTCGAGGCTGTCCATCAGCCGTCCGATCCGGTCGGCGGCCGGTCCGAAGATCTTCATCAAATCGTCTTCCAGTGAGATGAAGAAGCGGCTCGACCCCGGGTCGCCCTGTCGGCCTGAGCGCCCGCGCAGCTGGTTGTCGATGCGCCGGCTCTCATGCCGCTCGGTGCCGATGATGTGGAGCCCGCCGACGTCGGTCACCCCCTTGCCGAGAACGATGTCGGTGCCGCGTCCGGCCATGTTCGTCGCAATCGTCACCGCCTTCGGCTGGCCTGCCTCGGCGACGATCGCTGCCTCACGCTCGTGCTGCTTCGCGTTGAGCACGTTGTGCTTCAAGCCGCGCTTCTCGAGCATGCGCGCGAGCCGCTCAGACTTCTCTACCGAAACCGTGCCGACCAGGACGGGACGGCCCTCCTGGTTCATCTCCATGATCTCGTCGATAACGGCTTCGAACTTCGACTTCTCGGACTTGTAGATGACGTCGGGGTGGTCCTCGCGGACCATCTTGCGATGCGTGGGGATGGCGACCACGTCGAGGCCGTAGATCTTGTGGAACTCCTCCGCCTCAGTGAGCGCGGTGCCCGTCATGCCGGCGAGCGTCTCGTACTGCCGGAAATAGTTCTGGACGGTGATGGTGGCGACGGTCTTCTGCTCCTGCTGGACCTTGACGCCTTCTTTCGCCTCCACCGCCTGGTGCAGCCCATCCGACCACCGCCGGCCCGGCATGGTGCGCCCCGTGAACTCGTCGACGATGATCACCTCGCCGTCTTTGACCAGGTAGTCACGATCCCGCAGGAACAGCACCTTCGCCTTGAGCGCCTGGTTGATCTGGTGCGCCTCGATCACGTTCTCGAGGTCGTAGATGTTGCGGATGCCCGTCCAGCGCTCCATCTTCGCGATCCCGGCCTCCGTCAGAGCCGCGGACTTGTGCTTCAGGTCGACCTCGTAGTCTTCGCCTTCGGTCAGGCGACCGGCCCACCTCGCGTACTCGTAGTACTTCTCGGTCGACTCGCTCGAGATGTCCGAGATGATGTGCGGCGTGCGGGCTTCGTCGACCAGGATCGAGTCCACCTCGTCGACGATCGCGTAGTGGAGCTCGCGCTGACTGCACTGCGCCAGGTCCCGCGCCATGTTGTCGCGGAGGTAGTCGAAAGCCAGCTCCGAGTTGGTGGCGTATGTGATGTCTGCGTGATAGGCGTCGCGCTTGGTCGCCGGCCGCAGGTGCTGCAAGCGGCTGTCGGGGTGGGTCTCGTCGACGAATTCCGGGTCGTAGATGTAGGTGCCGGCTGAGCCGACGTTGACGCCAATGCTCATGCCGAGGAGGTGATAGATCGGGCCCATCCACCCCGCGTCGCGCCGGGCCAGGTAGTCGTTGACGGTGACCAGGTGCACGCCTCGCCCCGCCAGCGCATTGAGGTACAGGGCCAGGCTTGCGACGAGGGTCTTGCCCTCGCCGGTCTTCATCTCGGCGATCTTGCCCTGGTGCAGCACAATGCCGCCGACCAGCTGGACGTCGAAATGGCGGAGGCCGATTGTCCTTCGCCCCGCCTCGCGACAGAGTGCGAACGCCTCGATCAGGAGCTCGTCCAGGTCGTGCCCGTCGCGCGCGCGCTGGCGCAGGTCGTCGGAGCGCTGGCGCAGCTCGGCGTCGTCCAATGCCTTCAGCTCCGGCTCGAGATCCGTGACGGCGGCCGCCACCGCCAGGTGGCGCCTCACCTCCCGTTCGTTCGGATCGAGGAGCTTGGTTAGATTCAGCATGTCAATTGACTTAGGGTACCCGCTGACTCTGAATCATTCCCCGGCCACGATCGGGCTAACCGGTGCTCTACGGGACGACCGGCTCCAGGATCGCCACGGACCCGTCGGCGCGACGGAAAGCGATCTGGATAGCGCCGGAATCCTCATCGAGGAAGACCCGGAAGCTCTGGCCGTCCGATTCCAGCTCTGCTATGGCTTCGTCAATTGACATCGGCAGCAGCTTCTGGCGTATCCGCTCCGGCTCGGTCGAACGCGTCGGACGCGCGTCTTCCTGCGCCGGGACTCGAAGCGGCGACACGGGCTGCTTCCTGCGGGTGCGCTTCTCCTTCAGCTTGACGACCTGACGGTCGATCTTGTCGAGCGCGAGGTCCAGGGCTGACTGCGCATCGGCGCCTCGTTCATGGGCGGACAGCACAGGTGCGCGTCGCCCGTCGATGTGCACCTTGATGCGGCACACGCTGGTCGAAAGACCGAAGCGCTTGCGCTCCTCCGTGAACTCGACCTCGGCGTCCGCCACCTTTCCGAAATGGCGCTCAAGGCGGGCCAGCTTGCGCTGCGCGTATTCCTTCAGCTCGGGACCGAGGCCGTCGGTGCGGTCGTTCAGGACGACCCTCACAGCCTGAGTATATGACCCTCCGCTAGCGGGCGGACGGCTTGTAGCCGGGGGGCGGCGGGAAGAGCATCGTGATCTCTTTCGGCAGCGGAATTCCCTGCAGGAAGATGCGATCGAGGATCTGCGGGCGCAGGCCCGTCGGCTTGAACTCGGCGATGACCTTGCCGTCGGGAGTGGCCCCCTTCTGCTCCAGGATGAAGACGTCCTGCATGGTGATGATGTCCTGCTCCATGCCCACGAGCTCCGTGATCTGGGACACCTTGCGAGAGCCATCCCGGAGCCGGCTCAGCTGCACGAAGATGTTGATCGCGCCCGCGATCTGCTGGCGAATGGCGCGCACCGGCAGGTCCACGCCCGCCATCAGCACCAGGGTCTCGAGTCGTGCGAGGGCGTCGCGCGGTGTGTTGGCGTGCAGGGTGGTCATCGATCCGTCGTGGCCGGTGTTCATGGCCTGCAGCATGTCGAGGGCCTCTCCGCCACGACACTCGCCGACCACGATGCGCTCAGGGCGCATGCGCAGCGAGTTGATGACCAGGCGCTGGATCGTGATCTCGCCTTCGCCGTTGATGTCCTTCGGCCGCGTCTCCATCCGGCACACGTGCTCCTGGTGGAGCTGGAGCTCGGCGGCGTCCTCGATGGTGACGATGCGGTCCTCGACCGGGATGAAGCCGGAGAGCACGTTGAGGAACGTCGTTTTGCCGGTGCCGGTTCCGCCGGAGATGATGATGTTGGCCTTGGCGAGCACCGCCGCCTTCATGAAGCCGAAGCCGGCCTCGTTGCAGCTCCCGAAGCGGATCAAGTCCTCGACCTGGTAGGGATCGCGCGAGAACTTGCGGATCGTGAGCAGCGGACCGTTCAGTGCCAGCGGCCGGATGACGGCGTTGACGCGGGATCCGTCGGCGAGGCGAGCATCACACAGCGGCTGGCGCTCGTCGATGCGCCGGCCCACGGTGCGGACGATGAACTGGATGACGTTGAGAAGCTGATCCTCATCCACGAACTTGATGTTGGTCAGCACGACCTTGCCGGCCATTTCAACGTATACGTGGTCGCTGCCGTTGACCATGATCTCGGTCACGCGGTCGTCCCGAATCAGGGGTTCGATCGGCCCCAGCTGCTGGTAGTACTCATCGATGTTGATGCCTGGGATCCGAACTGCCATTGATCAGCCTCCGCTCGGAGATTACCTAAACGCCGACCAACTATAGCGGGGAGGGCGCGGGTTCCTCGCGTTTAGACGGTCACCCGCGCCACGGAAACCCCGATCACCGGACCGGCTCCGGCGGCTTTCAGCGTCGCCGCGCAGGCTTCGAGCGTGGCCCCCGTGGTGGCGACGTCGTCGACGAGAAGCACTGACCTGCCGGCCAGGTCAGCACCCCGCCAGGCAAACGCCCCACGCACGTTCTCCTGACGCCACAGGCGGTCATGGCCGACCTGAGGCGGAGTTGCGCGGACCCGGACCAGCCCGCCAGGGATTTCGCCCAGGGCCAGGCTCGACCTCAGCTCGCGGGCAAGCAGCTCTGACTGGTTGAAGCCTCTCGCCCGCAGCCGCTGCGGGTGAAGCGGCACGGCCACCGCACAGCTCGCGGCCAGGCCCTCGACGACGAGCCGCTCGGCGAGAAGCAGGGCCAGCGGCTGGGCCAGGCGCCGCCAGCCGCTGTACTTGAAGCGCTGGATCGCCTGCTCGATCGGACCCTCGTAGGCGACGGCCGAGCGCAGCCGCGCGACGGAGGGCATCCGCCGCCGGCAGCCGCAATCAGAACGCGCCGACTCAACCTCCGCGCCGCACCGCCTGCAGAGGGGTTCTTCGAGGCGCCGGATGCAACGGCGACATTCATCGCACAGCCATGCGCCCACGGCGCGGCAGCCACCACAACGCGGGGGCATGACGATGTCCAGGAGCGCGGAGAGCACAGCCCGAGGCTAGGGCCGATGTCAAGCCCGCGTTAACAGTCAGCCGATGTTGATCTGGTCGCCACGCTGAAGGTCCATCTCGGCCGTCGAGCCTGCCGGGAGCTCCAGCACGCTGTGCGCTCCCCACTCCAGCCAGACGACCCCCCACCAGGCGGGCAGCCGGGGGTAGACCCTCTTGACGCGCCGTCGATCGGAAACCTCATGAACATCATGTGGATGCCGTTGCAGGGGACGATCCACATCCCCCGACCCGCGTCCAGGCGGAGCCGGAACATGAGGCCCACGCCGCGACCCATGAACGACCGCGGAACCTCGAGCTCCTCCGCGAGAACCTTGCCCGACGGCGCGTGCACCGCTCGAGGACCAGGCATTTCGATGGATTAGTGTCCCGGAACCGAAGGTCCGACGCATATTTCGCGGCATCGGCGGCCGGAGCCAAGGAAAGGGTGGCGCAGCTAGGAGCGCATCGGCAGACGCGTGACGAAGCGGCGCCGGGCCCCTTGACGACGGCTTCAGCGCCAAAGGCGCCCGGCTGCTCAGGACGCGAAGATGCGAGGAACTTTCGGGTCTCGGGACACTTACCCTACGGCGGGGATGCTACACGCTGCACGGACCTGATGCGGGGGAACCGGTGATCCTGGTCCACGGTTTCGCCTCCGACTACGAGCTGAACTGGGTCGGCTCCCGCTGGCAGGAAACCCTGGAACGCGCCGGTTATCGCGTCATAGGCCTCGACTGCCGCGGCCACGGTCAGAGCTCCAAGCCTCACGACCCAGCTGCTTACGCACTCGCGACGATGGCGGCCGACGTTCGCAATCTCATGGATGAGCTCGACCTAGCCTCCACGCGCTACATCGGCTACTCGATGGGCGCCCGGATCGGGCTGCGGGCGCTGCTCGATTTTCCGGACCGCATCCGCTGCGCGGTGCTGGGCGGGGTCGGCATGTCCGGAGCGCTCGAAGGCGCGGAGAAGATCGCGCGCGCCCTGCGCGGAGGGCCGCCGGAGAATGAGGTCGCGGCGACCTTTCAACGTTTCGCGTCGGCACGTCCCACCAACGATCTCGAGGCCCTGGCCGCGTGCATCGTCGGTCAGCAACCAGGACTCGATCCGGAGCAGCTCACAGCCGTGCGCACGCCGATCCTGGTTGCGATCGGGGAGCGAGACGATATCGCTCGCAACGCCGAACAGCTGGTCGCCCAGATCCCCACCGCGCGATTGATCGTCATCCCGGGGCGCGACCACATGAGCGCCGTCACCGCCAGGCCCTTCAAGGACGCCGCCCTGGAGTTCCTGGCCGAAAACTCTTAAACCGCCGGTGCATGCAATCGCCGCTTCCAGGTTCGATTCAAACCCGCCGGTGCATGAACTCGCGGTTTCGGCGGTGCTGAGGCCCTGTTACCCGCGGTGGTGGTAGCGGATCCGACGCTTGGACCGCTGGATGACGCCCCCAGGCACGATCGAGATCGTTCCATCCGGCTCGAGGACCGCCATCTCGACCTCTTTCAAGTCGGTCACGCCATGCTCGCGCATCGCCATCTCGACCTCTTCCTTGTCCACCCCCTCGCGGCGCATCACCTGCTCCATGAAGCGCCCGTTCCGCATGACCACGGCCGGCGCGGGCGTGAACAGCCGGTGAAAGCGGGGCAGCCTGTCGAGGCGCCCGACGACGTAGTTGGTGCTGACCAGGGCCGCGATCAGGATCAGGCCTCCGACGACGGACGTGTCGGGTCCGGTGATAGCCGGCTGCAGTGCGTTCGCCACCAGCAGGACGAACACGAGGTCATAGAGCGTGAACTGACCCACCTCGCGCTTGCCAAAGATCCGCAACGAGCCCAGCAAGGCCGCATAGATGACCACCGCACGCAGGACAAGCTCCCACACCGGGACGCTTGGGAGGAGCGAAGAGACGAGCGCTGCCGCCTACCTCGGTTGCATGAGGATCAGCACCGCCGGGCCCAGCAGCACGATCCACAGCGTCGGGAAGATGCAGCCCACCATGGGCAGCAACATCTTCAGCGTCGCCTGCGCAGCCTTCTCCTGCGCGCGCTGGCGCCGCTTGCGGCGCATCTCGTCCGCCTGGATGCGCAGGATCTTGCCGATGCCGGTGCCGAACTGCTCCGACTGGATCACCGCCTGGATGAAGTTGTGCAGGTCTTCGACCCCGCTGCTGCGACCCATCTCGTCCATGGCCTCGAGGCGCGGCCGTCCGAGGTTGACCTCGCGCAGAACCTTGGCGAACTCTTCGGAGAGCGCGTTCTTGTACTTGTCGGTGACTCGAGCCAGCGCTGCGTCAAAGCCGAGCCCGGCGTCGACCGCGATCACGAGCAGGTCCATGGCGTCGGGTAGGCCCTTCTGGATCTCGGACCGGCGCGCATCGACCTTCTGCTGCAGCCACATGACCGGTGCGTAGTAGCCGAGGATGGCGCCGACCACCAGCGAGATGGCGAGGTAGACAGGGTTTCCGAACAGGAAGCCCAGCAGCAGGCCGACTGCGGCCAGGACCGCGGCGCCGACGATCCTCACCGCGCCGAAGTCCTCAGGCGTGAGGTTGCCGGGCCTGCCGGCAAGGTCGAGCTTGTTCATCAAGTCCTGTCGCGCCTTCTGTGGGGTGGAGCGCGAAAGGAAGCTGCCGAGGCGCTCGATGGACGGGCGCAGGAACCGCTCGCTGAACGGTCGCTGCAGCTCGACCTCCTCCATCGTCAGCGGCTTCTCACCGCCGTAGACCTGGAGGCGCTGCTGGACCATCTGCGCCGTGTTCACCTGCGGCGTACGCGCGATGCCCAGAAAGATGATGAAGATTCCGAGCGCAACCCCTAACGCAAGTATCGGGAGCATCAGGTCATACCTCTATCGCGACCACGCGACGAATGATCAGGTTGCCGATGAAGATCATGAAGGCGCCGATGGCGATCAGCACCCATCCGATGAAGTTCTCGAACATCGGACGGAAGTATGTCGGAGTCACGAAGTACATGAAAACCGCGAGAACGATCGGCAGGAAGGTGATGAGCGTGCCCGACGCGCGCGCCTGGGCGGTCAGGGTCGCGATCTCGCCCTTGATGCGCACTCGCTCGCGGATCGTGTAAGCGATGTTGTCGAGGATCTCGGCCAGGTTGCCACCCACAGTGCGGTGGATCGAGTAGGCGGTCGCGACCAGGTCGAAGTCGGCGCTGGCGATGCGCTTGGTGATGTTCTGGAGGGCCTCGTCCGGGGAGCCACCAAGGTTCATCTCGCGCACCGCGCGCGAGAACTCGTCCGCGATCGGCGGGACGGCGTTCTTGGCCACCGTGTCGATGGCCTGCGCGAACGAATAACCGGCTTTGAGGGCGTTGGACAGCAGGGTCAGCGTGTCACCCAGCTGCGCGTTGAAGGCCTTTAGGCGCCGGTTGATGCGGTACTTCACATAGAAACCGGGGATGAGGTAGCCCACGATCGCGAATACGACGATCTGGATGATGCCGCCCGGAAATCCGAAACGAGCCGCCGCGATAAGCGCCAAAAGGGCCGTGAAGCCGATCTGGATCATGAAGTACTCAGAGGTTCGGAGCTTGAGGTCCGCGCGGTTCAGCTGCTCGGCAACCGAAGGCTTGCCCTTCTTGACGTCGCCACGACCCATCCGGTCGGCCGCCGGCTGAAACAGGCGGTTGAGAGTGTCGCGCATGCCGCTCGGCGGTGGAAGCGTGGTCGAACCGGCAGTGGTCACGCCATATGCCGCCAGCCTCGCCTGGAAGTCCTCGGCACCTCCGGCGGAACGCCGCAGCTGGCTGAGACCGATGAAGAGCAGGAAGACGCCTGCAAAGGCGATGAGGGCGAATATCGCGCCGATCGGCATCGTGACCTCCTAGTGGGCTAGTACAGCTTATCCGGCGGTGGCTGGGGGGTGGGTACAAATAGTGATTGCGGAATGTCCTCGCCTTCGGCTTTGAGGTGTTCCATTCGAACCGGGAGAAGGCCGGTCGCTGTGTGATAGCCGACCGCCTTGCCCTCTGCGCTCACACCGAGCTGCCTGAACGTGAACAGCTCCTGGAACTGCACGTCCCCATCCTTCATCCCCATGACCTCCGCGACGCTGACGATGCGCCGCACGCCGCCCCGGAGCCGGGACTGCTGGACGATGAGGTGAATCGCCGATCCGATGGTCTCCCGGATGGCGCGAGAAGGGAGGTCCTGACCGGCTTGCAGCACCAGCGTTTCGAGGCGGACCAGGCACTCGTGCGGGTTGTTGGCGTGAAGCGTCGACATCGAGCCATCGTGGCCGGTGTTCATGGCCTGGAGCATGTCCAGGGCCTCGCCGCCACGGCACTCACCGACGATGATGCGGTCGGGACGCATACGCAGGCAGCTCTTGACAAGCTCGCGGATGGGCACCGCACCCTTGCCCTCCACGTTGGGCGGCCGCGACTCGAGCTGGATCCAGTGGGGCTGCTGCAGCTGCAGCTCGGCCGCGTCCTCACACGTGATCAGCCGCTCAGTCTCGGGGATGAACGACGACAGGATGTTCAGCAGGGTCGTCTTGCCTGAGCCGGTGCCGCCCGAGACCAGGATGTTCATGCGGGCGCGCACGCAGGAGCGCAGGAAGGTCATCAGCTCGGGGCTCGACGAGCGAAAACGATTGACGATGTCGGCCGGGCCCCACTTCTCTTTGGCGAACTTCCGGATCGTGAGGCACGGGCCCTTCAGCGCGATCGGCGGGATGACCACGTTGACACGGGAGCCGTCCTTCAGGCGAGCGTCACAGATGGGGGTCGACTCGTCGACGCGCCGGCCGACAAGGCTGACAATGCGGTCGATCACCTGCCGCATCTGCCGCTCGGACTCGAAGGTGACCGCGGAAAGCGTCGGCTCGCCGCTTTTCTCGACGTAGATCTGCTTGGGGTGGTTGGCCATGATTTCGGTGATGCTCGGGTCGCCCAGCAGCGCCTCCAGGGGTCCCAGCCCCAGCACGTCGTCCAGGACCGACTCGATGAGCCGTTCCTTGTCGCTCTTGGTCATCGTCATCGCCGTTGACCGGAAGTACTCCTCGGCGAGCTCGAAGATCTTTTCGCGGACGCCGGCCTTGTTGCTGGAGTCGATCTGGTCGGCGTACTTCTCGATCAGCTTGGAGTGGATCTGGACCTTGGCCGCCGTGAAGGCGGGGGTCATCTCCCCCACGCCGACGCCGGCGGCTGCCGCGCGGGCGGACAGGCTCGGCTGAGGCGGCGCCGTCTGGACGGGGGCGGCGGTGCGCGCGACCGGAATAGCAGTCGCGGCGGCATAGGGGGCCGTCCCCCCCGCCGGCCCATTCGTCGCCGGGCCCGCGGGAGCTGGAACCCCCGTCTGGTTCTGCTTGACCCTGTCGAGAAGACCCATGTTCAGCTACCGCCCAGCCCGGCCGAGGGCCGACAACGGTCGGCTTGCGCCGATGCCGCCCAAGGGTACCAGAGGGTCGTCACAAGGACGTGAAGTGATACCTAGCTTCAACCTCTTTCGCGGACACCCCACCTGCCGCCAGGACCGTTGGACAAGTCGGGTCGGGGGTGGTGGGCGGCTGCTGCAAGTAGTCGTGGAACGACTCGAGCGTGTACTTGACCGTCATGTTGTTCAGGAACCACGTGAAGAACTCGGCGTCGCACTGGGTCAGCTCCACCGTGAGGCTGGATGTGACTCCGGTGGTGGCGCCGCCACCGGTGGTGACGCTGGTGCTACCACTGGCGGGTGTGATGTTCGCCGAGGCCGGCCCGAGGCCGATGATCCTGACGTTGGTGAACACCGTCTTGCTCACCACCTGGGCCGCGCCCGGCGGCTGCCCTTTCAACTGGCCGAACAGGGTCGCGCTCCCGGAAGCGATGACCGTGATGTAGTCGCCAAGCGTGATGTGGCCGGCGACGCCTTGCTGCTCACCGGTGGGAATCGTGATGGCCACGTAGCCGCTGGCCAGCGGCAGGTAGGCAGGGGTGGCGCTGAGCGGGATGAGCCCCTGATCCTTGGCGAGCATGTCGGAGGTGAGCACAGCACCCTTGGTGATCTGGACCTGGGTGATCAGGCCGCGGGCATCGCTTGGCTTGGAGTACACGTTGACGAAGGTGCCCGACACCTTCGTGGTGTCGAGATCGGCGTCGGTCAGCTGATGGCGCGACGGAATCGTCGTCTTGGCGATGACGACGGTCGTGTTGGGACCGCCACCGACCACTCCTCCTCCGGAAAAGCTGCCAAAGAAAAAGACGCCCAGGCCGGCAAGCACGGCGAGAAGGAAGCCGAGGAAGATGAGAAAGCGTCCACCACCCGGTCGGGGTCGTGCTGGGGCTGCAGGTGCGACGGCCAAAACTAAGTCAGTGCTACTACGTTTGGTTCTCGTTAGCCGAGAGCGGCTACGACGTTCGAGAACACGTTCTTGATCTGGTTGCCCATCGTAAGAAGGATGACGATGACCACGATTGAAACGAGCACGAGGATCAGGGCGTACTCAACCATACCCTGCCCTTCCTGACGAGACGTAAGGCTGCGAAGTTTCCAGTAAAGGCTCAACATCTGCGATTCACCTCCTTTTTCCTGAACTACAGGCCGTCAAGCTGACTGACGAGCCGGGTCAGGGATTCTTGCGGCCCCTGGCCATCGCCGCGGCGGTGATCCTACTCGGGGGGCCCGGCTAAATCAATCGCTTAGCGAAATCAGCCCTGCCGGGGGGCCGGGCGGCCATACTTTGGCGCCGGAAATGATCGCTGCGGGCGTCGAGAGCCAGGTGAGGAAGCGCGACTGGGCCTACTGGCGAGACCTCGCCTTCAGCCGTGTCCTCCCGGCCCTCTTCTTCAGCCTCTTCCTCGCCAGGCAGCTGCTGTTCGTCTGGGACAGCCTGCACTCCTTGAAGCAGCCGAACGACTACCTGTTTCTGCTCCAGCAGACGTTGGCGCTCGCCTACTTCACGATGCTCGTCGTCCTCTACAGCATCCGCCTGCCCAAGCGCGGCACCGACCGGCGCCTTGGTGTCGTCGTCATCGCATTCACCGGCACCTTCTCAGCGATCACCGCCAGCTTCCTGCCTGGCGGCGAGCGGCGTGACTCGCTCGTCCTGCCCGCCGATATCCTCGCCACGATCGGGCTTGCCTACTCGGTCTGGGGGCTCGCCTACCTCCGGCGCTCGTTTTCGATCATCCCCGAGGCCCGCCGCCTGGTCACCGGCGGTCCCTACTCGCTCAGCCGCCATCCCGTCTACCTGGGGGAGATCGTCACGGCGATCGGGATCAACCTCGCAACCGGGGGCTGGCCGACGGCCCTGGCCGTGGCCTACTTCATCGTCTGCGAGCTGCTCCGTATGCGCTGGGAGGAAGGCGTGCTCGCGCGAGCCTTCCCCGACGACTACCCGCCCTACGCGCTGCGGGTGCCCAGGTACTTCCCCAACCCACTGAAGGCGCGCACCTGATCGCAGAGCTCCGGCTGGTCGAGCGGCTGAGCGCACGGACGCTGCTGCTCGGGGCGGTCATGATCTTCAGCCTCGTCCTGTTCATCGCCGCTGTTCAAGATCCCGACTTCTGGTGGCACATCAGGGTCGGGCGGTGGATGGCCGAGCACGGCGGGCTCCCGAGCAAAGACCTGTTCACTTTCACGGTTCCGGACCATGCCTGGACCGACCACGAGTATCTGACCGAGCTGCTGATGTGGCAGATCTACTCGAGGCTGGGTGCGGGCGGGATCAGCGTCGCCTTCGGCCTCGTGACATGGGCGGGCTTCCTTTTAATGTACCGCCAGGTCCGGCGCCAGCCCTTTGTCATCGCGGGCGTCGGCATCTTCATCGGCGCCGTGGCCGGGGATCCGATCTGGGGGCCACGCGCCCAGATGATCACCTTCGCGCTCACCTGCCTCGAGATCTACTGGCTCGACGGCTACCTACGCGGCCGCAGCCGGGCACTCAACTTCTTCCCGCTTGTGATGGCGCTCTGGGCGAACCTCCACGGCGGATGGGTCATCGGCTTCGTGTGGCTCGGCATCGCCCTGGTGGCCGAGCTGGTCGCCTGGGCCTGGGATCCCGCGAACCTGGCACACCGGGCCCACGCGCGCTCCCTCGCCATCATCACCGCCGCTTCGGCGGTCGCGGTGCTCGCCACCCCGCACGGTTTCAACCTTTATCTGTATCCGTTCCAGACGGTCACCAGCATGGCCCAGGAGCGGCTGATAGTGGAATGGTTCTCGCCTGACTTCCACCAGCCGTACCTGCACGCCTTCGAAGCGATGGTGTTCTTGCTCATTGCCGGCTTCGCACTGCGCCGCCCCAGCTTCTATGAGTTCCTGCTCGCGGCCGTGGGCCTGGCGCTGGCCCTCCAGTCGGTGCGCAACGTGGTCCTGTTCGTGGCGGCCGCGACCCCAGTGATGATCAACAGCTACTCGGACTACTGGCGCGAGCTGGCGGCCAAGCGGCGCTGGCAGCTCAGGCTGCCGAGCCATCCCGTGTTTGCAACCATCACCGCCGTCGTGCTGCTCGCGGTGACGTTGGGCGCGGTCGCCGTCGTCGCCCTCCACGTCAATCCGGCCAAGCAGCAGAGCCTGGACGCCTCGAGCTACCCGGTCGGGGCCGCGGACTGGCTGGCCTCGCACCCCGAGGTCGGCACCAGGATGTACAACCAGTACGGCTGGGGGGGCTATCTCGTTTACCGTTTTTTCGGGGCGTCGAACCGGCAGGTTTTCATCTTCGGCGAGGCCGTTTTGATGAATG
>WNGG01000547.1_pt1 | contig 40930 bp, 32 predicted proteins | sample 5400661 | NCBI WGS metagenome assembly WNGG01 (sample SAMN13153372, study PRJNA577476) | soil metagenome | isolation source: 100 cm soil or saprolite under Garry oak tree replicate 1 | place: USA:California | collected 2016-06-15 | reverse complement strand
GTGCCTGCGGCCAAGTGAAAGACGACCATCACATCTTTGCTCGCACGGGTGCAGTCTTCGGGGCACAGCAGATCGCCTTCGACCAGGTCAATTCGGGCCCCGTCACGCCCGTACGCATTGAGAGCTTCGATCCGAGACGATCGACTGGAGGGTCTGACGAAACAGCGCAAGTTGCGGAAGCCACGATGCAGCAAAGCCTCTACGACCCTGGATCCAATGAACCCGCTCGCCCCCGTCACCAGGATCGGATCGTCCGGTCCGACTATGAAATCCTTGCTATCCATCGGTTCCATATTGCGCCGCTAATCGGTTACGTAAGGCTCCCTGATCGGGTTGATGCCCAGGAGTGCGAGGAGTCGGCCGAGATGCTCAAAGAGCTTCACCAAACACGTCATAAATCTGTGGTGCCCCCAGGCCAACGCGAACGGCAAGGCTCCGATGTACGCTGGTATGGCGATGATTGACTTGGCGATGTCGGACACGCCGAACGTCGGATAGAGCAGTGAGATTTTCCCCCGGAGCAATGCCCTTCTGAGCATGAACGTACGTTTCCAACGGACCGGGGGAACAGTCTCGTACGCCACAGCCTCATTGCACCAGACGAAGACGTGCCCCCTGGCAATCATTCTTCTGAAAAAGTCCTGGTCCTCCCCGGTAAGAAAACTCGGTGTGAAGGGTTGAGCGCCTGTCGTAAACACACGGCTCTTCAGGAGCACGTTCCCGGTCCGCCCTTTCCGCCAGTCAATAACGAATCCCGTCGGATAGGTTGGCCGTTCGTAGAACTTGCCCTTGACTAGCCATTGCGGCGGCGCCCCGTGGAAGAGCGGTTTCACAGGCCCGAGCACACCGTCCACGCCGAAATCGTCGCAGGCCTTGAACAGGGTCAGCAGCCACTGCCGCGTCGGAGACTCGTCGTCGTCGATGAAGGCGACAAAGTCACCGCTCGTGTTCTCGATGGCCTTATTCCGCGCCAACGCAATGTTTTGGCGCGGCTCTACGCAGTAGCTGACCGGGATGGACGACGCGGCCGCGAAGTGCGTGACTACTTTCTCCGCGGACCGGTGCTCATCGTTATCGGCAACGACGACCGAATACGTAAATAACCCGCCAGTCTCCTGACGGCCGAGCTCCTCCAGCAAGTGGCTGAGCAAATCAGGTCGTCGGTAGGTACAAATGCACACATCGATGTGCTTTGGTGTTTTTGTCATCGCGGCCGAGTCGGACTCAGAACACCGGCCGCGCGGAACGGCCGGCAAGCCGGGCGGCCCGGTGGGCGAGCCTGGCAATCACTTTGCGGGCAAGCTCTCTGAGTCGCTCCATCTGCTCGCGTCGACGCAGCCACATTAGTTCGTCGGGTATCGTTCTCTCGACACGGCGGGCGAAGCTCCACAAGTATCCACCGAGAACGAGGACGCCACCAACGATATACGGTGGGTTCCTCATCTGATATAGGCTTCGAAAGAGCTCCCAGCCAGGATGGCTGCCGAGAAGGTAATCCATCTGCCCGGTGTGCAAGCTCGCGCGCAGGCCCGTGTGGTGGGCACTTCCCGTCTTTCGATGATGCAGGCAGGATTTCTCGGTGTATGTCCGGGTGTGCCAGCCTTTTGCGCGGGCACTGAGGACTGCGATGTAATCGATCCCTCCAGATCTCACCGCCCGATAACCGCCAATCGATTCGAAGCATTCCTTTCGGAACATCTGGCACGCGCCCGAGACATCCTCAATGCTCGTGAACCGATAGTCGTACATCGGCTTCGAGCCCTCCTTGCGGGGCGTGCCAGCAACTCCTAATCGGGGGTTCTCGCCGAACTTGCTCACGAGGAACGCGCAGTAGTCTTTCTCAAAGGAGATGTCGGCATCCAGGTTACCAATGACCTCGTAGTCCAAATCTTTCACCCTGGCGTATCCGGCATTGAAAGCGTTGACCTTACCAGCAAAATGTCGCTCCGCGCGCTCGGGCTGTCTCACGAGCTCGATCCAATCGTGTTGGGCGGCGTACTTCATGACCACGTCGTCGGTACCGTCAGTGGAACCATCGCTGACGATGACCCATCTGACGGGGTGGACGGTTTGTGCGATTACTGACTCGATTGTCTTTGAGATATAAAGCGCTTCATTTCTCGCGGGGGAAATGAGTACATAGCGAGGTAATCTGTCATGCATGGATCGAAGATCCCTAACAGTCTCTGACGAACCTTACGGTTTCGTTCTCCATTCGTGCGTAGGCTATCACCGCCCGGTCCGAGCCATCTCCTCTGATGGTCCACTTACCACCAATCCGCGAAAGCATCATATTGTCTCGCTGTCTCCACCATCGATCCACGTCACCCGGCAGTGCCATCCACAGCTTCCGCTGGGCGCTGAATCTCTTGATCAATCCCAGGAGCTCGCCGTATTGGGCTTGCCTTTCCCGACCGACCGTGTAGTCGGGATGCACAAGAAAGCTCACCAGGCCGTGCTTCTCTACGATCGTGTCCATCTGCTGGCGCCATAGCTCGAGCGCGTTCGTCCCCAGAATGTTGTAAATGGTGTAGTCCTGACTTGTGGTCAGCGGTAGCTCCACAATGTCGCCAATAAAGAACGGGAGGACTGTGCAACAACCGCCGCGCTGTGGATCTAAGTGGGCAACGTTTGGCACTGACATGTCGTAGGAGAATTGGAAGGCGTCATACCAACTCGGGTTCCGATACATCACGGGCGATCTAAAGCCGTTGGCTCCGAGTTTGTCCGCATATTGGTTAATCTTTCTGGCTCGCGTGCGGAACTCCTGTTCGGAGCTGAACAACCTCCCGTCATGATTCAATCCGTGTATGCAAATCTCGCAGCCTGCATCGCGGATCGCGTTGACCACGCTGTCCGAAATCTTGTATCTGACCTCGGGAACCAATTCAAAGGACGACCTGATTCCATGTTCCCTCTCGAGTTCGAGTATCTTGTAGCACAGCTCTTGGCCCGCAGCTGTCTCCACGTCGTGGGTCATGATCGCGCACGCATCAAAGCCCTTCGGCCAATACCAAATGAATGGAAGGCACTCCTCGCCGGAGGCTTTCAATGCGAGGACCCATAACCGGTTGATGAGATCCTCGACGGTAGTATCCACTGGCCAGGTCGGGAACGGTATGGTTGCCCAGTCCTGCAGGACGACCCGCTGCAGGATCCTGCGCACGGCAACAGGCAACAGGGGTCGGAGGGCATAGTAAAGACGTCGGGACCTCGACGTGCCACCGGATATGTACGAGATTTGTGAGTTGACAGCGGTTACGTACTTTTCGAGGCGGAGCCCATCGATGATTTCAGTCGGGTTGAACGGCAAGGTGACCGACGTGCTTGTCACCGAGACGTCGGAGTCAATAGTCGGAAGGTCCTCGCTCCAGGTAGGCGAGACCGAACCTGCACTGACCCGACCGTACAGCCGGAGGCCGGCAAACTCAAAGAAGCCCGCCGGCCCCGAGGTGGCGAGGGTCGTGAACGCGTCGACACAGGAGGGTGGGCACTTGGTATGAGCAAGGAACGCTCGCATCATCGACGCGTCCGCTTCCTCCGGGCTCTTGTGACCTGCTCTTGTCGAGCTCACTCAGACCCAGACGCATAGAACTTGAGACCCATTCGGCGGAACCGCTTGATCTCCGCACGAGTGGGATAAGTGTAATTCGGCCGCCCATTGCCTGATTGTGGGGTCGCTTTGATTGACGTCGGGTCGTAGCTCTCCAAGAACGCAGCCACGAGTCTTCCGCCGGCGACGGCCGTTCTGCGATTCAAAGAGTAGACGCTATCCGTATTGGACACGCACACCTCGGCCTGGCTCAACACGTCACCGACATCAAGCTCCTTCGCCACAACGTGCAGCGTCGCGCCGACCGTCGTTGCTCCCTCCAAGAGAGCATGAAAGCTCGGTGCCATCCCCCGGTAATGGGGCAGCAGAGACTTGTGCAAATTCCAGCATCCGTATCTGGCGATCGCTTCACGCACGGGTTTGCCTATGTAATGGCTAAAGTTTGTCGAAATGATTAAATCTGGACGCCAGGCGTGCAGTGTGGCGGCGCTGCGCCCGTCGTTAATGTTCGAACAGACGAAGACGTCGACATTATGGGATCGGGCGAGGCGCGACGGGAAAACCCTCTTCTTCCTGTAGAGCAGGCCTCCCGTCAGGCGGATGCGTAGCATCTCACTCAGGAAGATGAAGCCGGACCGCCGCAGAACGAACAGCACGGCACCGATTCTTGAGCGTTTATAGATCGGATGAGACGAGATGACCGATCCTACAATCCAGTCGGGATGGCGAGCATACAGAAACCGCTGCATCTCGCCCGCGAACTCGTCGTCTGCAGCCAAAAAGACGATGCGCAGGCGTGGACTAGCGTGCATGACAGGAGGACATGTAGCTCGGGCTATTCCGATGGACGGGCTGATCGCCAGCGGGGTGCGCCCGCCAAGCGCAGGCGCAGTGCTTGGCTCCCTCATGGCCACTCATCGGGCTGGCGGTGGAACCCGGCACGCATGATCAAACGGGTGAGCAAGTGTGGCCGTCTCGTGCCTCTGCCGCACGATGTCCCGTGACCTCTTCGATCAGGTTCAGGTACCTGTCTTTCATCACTTCCCAACGTATCGGCACATACTCGCGTCGCGCCTGTTCGGCGAGGCGGCTACGAAGATTCGTGTCCGCAGCCATGCGGAGCATTTGTTGCGCCAGATCGGACGGATTGTTCGGCTCGAAGAACGCGAGTGCTTCTTCGCTGAAGTAGTGCCGAATCGTTTTAAGCCGCGCACAAATGACAGCTCTCTTCATGATGATGTACTCTGAGAGCTTGCCTGAAAAGGACAGGTCGAGGAATGCGTCCTGACGTGTTGCCAACACTCCCGTATCGCACTGTTTCAACCAACGCGGGATCTCGTCGGGAAGGACAGCGCCAAGGAATCTCACCTTCGAGCTCAAGCCAAGCTGGCCCGCCAGCCTTTCGAGAGACGCCTTTGCGGGCCCTTCCCCCAAAATCCAAAACTGCGCGCCGCGCATCTGGTGATGCACCATCCCAAAGGCTTCAAGCGCAATGTCCAGGCCGTAGAGATGAGTGAGTGTGCCGTGATACATCATCACGAAATCGGGTGGGCTGAGAGAAACGGGAGCAGAAGCGGACGCATCCAGCCACGGAGTGAACAACGCTTCGTCGACCGAGTTCATGATTATCGTGGACTTCCATTTAGGCAAGCCACGGTTCACGAGGAGGTTTTGAATCGGTTCATTAATGGTGACGACCCGGTCGGCAAAGTTCAGGCTCATTCTTTCCAGGTATCTGAGGACACGCACTGGTATTGAATTCTCGCGAGCCGAGTATTTCGAAGCATAGAACTCAGGAGCAATCTCGTGCATGTCGAAAACAATCCTCGCGCCTCTCCATTTGGCATAGGCGCCCGCAAAAACGAGAAAGTCGGGAAGATTATTCACGTCGACGACCACGTAATGTCGCTTCTCCATCAGGGACGACAGTTTGCATAAAGCCCAGAGAAAAAAGGTCAGGTACTCAACGGCGTAGCGCGCCAAAGAGCCCCGCTTTCGTCCGAGCGAAAGCGTGTACACATTCACTCCACGTAAACTGTAGTTCCGTGCCTTCGAGTAGGAAGACCGCAGAGCAAGGACGTCCACATGGTAGCCGGCAGATACCAACGCTTCCGCCTTGCGCCGGACTCGGAGATCAATCTCATAACTGTTTTGTAGGAGTATGCAAACAGATTTCATTGGCTCAGTGGAGTGGGCGCCCGATGTCAGGGATACGAAGGGAGCGCCAAATGGGTTTGCGCCGGTGGGTTGGAGACTTCTCGGAGCAGCTGCGCGAATTCAACTTCTGACTCGCCAGTCCAAGGAATATCCGTGGTCCGGCAGGCCTGTCCGGATACGGGATGGCATTCCTCCGCGGGACCCTTCGGACAGTGCACTCTCAGGGTCAAGGGAGGGTCGACTCTCTCACCGCGGTATCGTACGTGTAGATGGTCCGGTCCATGAGCGGACGGATATTCAAAGACGACCTCGCGCCGTTGCCGAAACCAATTGGTCACCTGGCCGCCGGTGGCGAACCACGGGTCAAGGGACTTCAACTCTCCCAACAGCCGGGCATAGAAGTCTCCCCAGAACCGTTCGGGCCCATGACTTCGGTCATGCCAGAGGATCGTCAGCACGCCGCCAAACGTGTTTGCGTTGCCAATGAGGGTCGCGCAGCGTCTCCAGGCCTCGGGCTCGGTCAAATCAAGCCTCTGGCGATAAAACATCGCACCATCTTGAACGTGTAATGGAAGCTCCAGCAGCCTTCGTGTGCCGAGTGGACGATACGCCTGAGTCGTTCCGGCACGGTAGCCTATCGTTTCGTTATAACCTACCGTCGAATCGTAAGCATAACCCGCCTCTTCCAACTCCCGGAAGGTGTTTTCGTTATTCCACAACCAATGCATTCGCACGCCAATGTCGGATCGTCCTGTGGCTGTTTCGATCGCCCTCAATTCCTCTCGCCCTCTGTCACGGCTGTGCCAAGAATCGATGCCGTGAACCGCCAGTTCACGCGCCTCTCGAATGAGTGTCGCCGTCCATTCGGGAATGTCGCTAATGTCGTAGGAGGTCGCCCGCCTTTTCGCATGCCTCCCGGCGGCCCTGTCGCCGGCGTGATGCTTGAACGGGATTAAGAAGTACGTGGACGGCAGATTCTTCTCGACCTGCAAATACCAGTCGAACGGGAGCCAGAAATCTTTCGCCCAGCCCAAATGCACGAGAGGGAGAGAGGCGGCAGCACACCAACTCCTCACAAGGCGCCGCCACGAGATCCTGCGCCTGAGGAAATTACAGACCGCGCCGACGGTGGACCGGTAAAGAAATCCCCACATCGTGTGATCGAACTTGTGATCGCGTATCCTGAGGAAATCGACGTCGTGCGTGAGACAGACTGCGAACCGATGCCCCGAAGGAGACGGGGGGATTTCCAAGAGAGTAATCCCCGCGTCCAGGATCCAATCGCGGAGCATCATGATGTGCATGTCAAGTGTCGGGGTATGAGCGTTCTCGGGCGGCTGACCGACCGACAGAAGGTACTCAACCTCTCGAAACAAGCTGTATCCCAGACGCAACATCGTGCAGTCGGATGAAGGGACCTTGACGCCGACAATGCCGGCGTCCGCGGTAATACAAGGAATACCGCCTTCGCCCTTCTCGAAGACTCGCACCGCGCCGTACACAGGAACGCGACTCCCCTGGTAGTCGATAAGGACATTTCGCCCTTCAGAAAGCGCGGTGAGCGTCGTCGCGACCGGGTCGCGGCGTTTGAGCTCTGCTCCGTAGACGAGCACGAGCTTCGCGTCCACATCTGGAACTTCGTCAGCCGTGACAACCACCACATCGTATGAGCGGCCCTCACGATAGAACTCCCATGGCGTCTTGAAGAGCTGGAAGAACTCTTCAACAACACCTCGTTCAGCCGCTTGCGCGATCACGCCAATCATTTTGACGCCAGGTTTCGATCAACGGGGATCACGGACAAACAACGCCCTCGGCCGACGTCAGGCAGTCGCGCGGAAGAAATCCTGGATGCAGGAGACAACATAGCATGCTTGCTGTTCGGTGAGTTCAGGATAAATGGGTAAGGCGAGCGTTTCGTTCGCCGCGGACTCGCTTTCGGGAAACGCACCGGCTTTGTGCCTCAAGTATGAGAAGCATTCCTGAAGGTGGAGCGGCACAGGATAGTAGATCTCGGTGGCCACGCCCTTTGCTGCGAGAGCCGCCCTCATTTGGTCCCGGCGCGAAGCGCGGATCACGTATTGGTTGAAGATGTGGCGATCCGTCACGACTCTCGGAAGGACAACGTGGGGTGGTCGGTCCGCAGATCGACGGAGGCCTGCCACAGTTGACTGGAGACTGCTAGCGTAGAGCTCAGCACTATCAGCGATGTCCAGTCCGGAGGCGGCGAACAGGTGAGTATAGCGTTCGGCGTTACGCTGCCGCGCGGCCGTCCATTCATCCAAGTACGGGAGCTTCGCAGAGACAACTGCCGCCTGAAGAGCGTCGAGCCGAAAGTTCCCTCCGATGAACTTGTGATGGTATTTAGGTTTGGAGCCATGAGCGCGAAGGCACATGAGCTTCTCGGCACGCTGCGCATCATTCGTGAGGACCATTCCACCGTCCCCCGCGGCACCAAGATTCTTTGAGGGAAAGAACGAAAGACAGCCGTAGTGTCCGATACTGCCCGCGCGACCGCCCTTGTGCTCGGCGCCGACCGCCTGCGCGGCGTCTTCGATGACAACGAGGCCGTGCCTTTCAGCTACCGACATCACGGCATCCAGGTTGGCCATCTGGCCATAGAGGTGGACAGGTATGATTGCGCGGGTCTTGGTCGTGACCTTTGACTGGAGAAGGGACGGGTCGAGATTGTAGGTGACTGGATCAATGTCTACGAAAACGGGGGTTGCCCCTACGCGCGCGATCGCGCCCGCCGTGGCGAAGAACGTGTAGGGCGTAGTGATGACCTCGTCTCCCGGACCGATGTTTTCGGCCATCAAGCAGGCCAGCAAGGCATCGGTGCCCGACGACACCCCCACCGCGTGTGAGCAGTGCGAGTATCGGGCGATCGCCTTCTCGCACTGTTCCACCTTCGGCCCCAGAATGAAGTGCTGAGAGTCCATCACTTCGGCAACAGCTGCGTCGACATCGGACTTGATCGCCCGGTACTGCGCCTTGAGATCGAGCAGGGGAACATTCATCGCTTGGCTTCTTCTTTCAATTGCCTGTAGGCCTTCATTCCATTGCGCAGCGCCGGGGGTAATGGAGCTTCCTCGTCCAAGTCGAGGCAGCGAAGAACGCCAGCATCGGTTTGCTGATAGCGGTAGCCACTTTCGGGGCAGCGCATCACGCCATGGGAGTCAACCGAGTCGAGGCGGTGGCCGTGCCGACTCATCCATCCGATGTGGCGAGCGGGATTGCCAACGACCAACGCAAAGTCCGGCACGCTCTTGGTGACAACCGAACCCGCACCGACAAACGCATAGCGTCCGATGGTGATACCGCAGACAATCGTGGCGTTGGCTCCAACGGTACAACCGCGCTTCAAACGGGTGATCTCATACAACGAATGCCTATTCACCTCGGCGCGAGGATTACTGACATTCGTCAGGACACACGAAGGTCCAAGAAAGACATCATCCTCAATCACCACGCCCGCGTAGACCGAAACATTGTTTTGGATCTTGACATTGCTTCCGACGATCGCCCCACCGTCAACATTGACGTTTTGCCCTATGATGGAACGTTCGCCGATCCGTGCGCCCTTCATGATGTGAGAGAAATGCCAGATCTTTGTGCCCGCACCGACCTGAGCCCCGTCGTCAACATAGGCAGACTCGTGGACGAAGTAAGGAGGTCGTTCCTTCTCGCTCAGCGAACCGGAGGGTTCCACCGCGACCCCCCCGCTGAGCAGCGAACGCTGGCAGGCATCCAAAACTCGCAAGACCCGTAGGCCTTCTGCTCCGTCGCTCACGGGAGAGGTCCTGGACTCTACACAGTCGAGGAAGTGTTGGCATTCCGCCCTTAGCGGCTCTCGATTCTCCAGCTTCACGATTTCGCCGTTCGCTTTGACCGCCGTCGGGACCCGATTTTGCCATTTTACTTTGTGAGGATACAAGACGAGTTTGTCTTCAGCGGTGTCATCGAAGACGGCCATCTTTTCCGAACCGACGACGACGAGCCGTTGCTCTTTGACCGGGTGCAGCCAGCTCACGAAGATGTGGGCTTGAACCCCGCTAGGGAAATCGAATTGGCTCAGGGTGACGTCAAAGATCTGACGATTGAGATAGGCGCCGCCCTGGCAGAAGACACGATTCGGCATCTCGTTCAGGAGTGACAGGATCACCGAGATGTCATGCGGCGCAAAGCTCCAGAGAATATTCTCCTCGGTACGGATCTTCCCGATGTTCAGACGGTTGGAATACAGGTAGTTGATCTGTCCGAGTGCCCCGTCCTGAATCAATTGCTGCAATTTCAGGATCGCCGGATGATACCTGAGAATATGCCCAACCATAAGGACTCTGTGCTGTGCGGCGGCCAGGTTGACGAGGTCCTCGCCCTGCTTTACGTCAATGGCGAGCGGCTTCTCGACGAAAACGTCCTTTCCGGCTTCGAGAGCCGCCTTAGCCATTTCGTAGTGGGTAGTGGCCGGCGTGGCCAGGGCGATGGCGGAAATAGACGGATCGCTAAGGACGACGCTGAAATCCCCGCAGAATCTTACACTCTTGTATTCGTTTCCGCAGCGCTCCTCGACAGATCTTTCGCCATCACAGAGCATTGCCAAGGCGCCAAGCTCGTGAAAGTTTCGGACGAGGTTCTTGCCCCAGTAACCAATTCCAACAACAGCGACGTTGATCTTGGACGTTCGGGCTAAATCGCTGTTCATCGAGGTCACCCCAATAGCTCAACACACCTTGCGGCTGCGTGACCGTCTCCGTAAAGGCCCGGCCGCGGATCCGCTGGCGCAAATGAGTGCGTCGCCTGGATAATCTTCTCGGAGTCAGATCCGACCAAGATATTCCAGCCGGTCTGAACGGTCTCGACCCATTCAGTTTCGTCTCGCAGTGTGAGGCAAGGGACTCCCATCCAATAGGCCTCCTTCTGTAATCCGCCGGAGTCCGTGAGAACGAGTCTGGCGGAACCCGCCAGAGTCACCATATCGAGGTAGCCGACAGGATCGATCAGCTGGACGTGAGGTTCTGGCCGCCAATCCGCCCCCGTGATGATGCGACGTGCGCGAGGATGAATAGGGAAGACGACCGGCTCGTCCAGCGCGTTGAATGCGGTTAGAATCTGCGAAAGGCGCGCCCAATCGTCCGTGTTTTCACTGCGGTGCACGGTGGCAAGCAAGTACGATTTCTGCCGCAATCGGAGTCGCCCCAGGATCGCCGGCGGGTTCGCGTCAGCGTGCTGCCTTGCCCAGGTCAGGACGTCCAGCATGACATCGCCGACGAGATGAACGTTTCGCGACAGGCCCTCGGCGGCCAAGTTAGTGATCGCCGTGTCGCTCGGGCAGAGCAGCATGTTCGAGAGATGATCCGCCACCACACGGTTGATCTCCTCCGGCATGCGGCGGTTGAAGCTTCGTAGTCCAGCTTCGATGTGGGCGACTGGCACGGACAACTTTGAGGCTGCTAGAGCGCCGGCGAGCGTAGAGTTCGTATCGCCATAGATCAGGAGCCAATCCGGACGTTCGAGAAGCAAGACATCTTCAATTCCTTTGAGCATGGCGCCGGTTTGAGTGCCATGCGAACCGGACCCGACACCCAGATTCACCCGCGGCGGCGGTATGTCGAGCCCATCGAAGAAGATGCCGGACATTTCGTAGTCGTAATGTTGGCCCGTATGTACCAATATCTCCTGATGTCGCTCTCTCACGCGACGGCTTACTGCAGCCGCCTTGATGAACTGGGGTCGCGCCCCTACAATGGAAACAAGCTTCACGGATCCTCCGGCTCCAATAGTCCGGGCTCGCACTGCGTTCTCGATGTGGGACGCCCGATGTGTCGTGGCAGGACACCAAGCATCCGTTCCGCTACCTGAGCGCGCCGGTCTCCCTGACAGCGATCGACTGGAGGACCTTGGTCACTATGAGGCGCTGCCGCTCAGGAGAGAGCCCGGGAAACATCGGGAGCGAAAGCACCTGTGAGGCTGCCTGCTCGGCGACTGGGAAGTCACCGGGACGGAGCCTCAGAGCCTCGTAAGGCTTCGAGAGATGGAGTGGAACCGGGTAGTGGATGCCCGTTCCGATGCCTGCGGCGGTCAGGCCCATCTGGAGCTGTTCCCGATCCGAGACCCGCACCACATAGAGGTGGTAGACCGGTCGCGACCAGATCGGGACGTGTGGGAGGACGACCGCCCCCTCGGCATTGGCGAAGAGCTCGTCGTAGTCACGTGCTCGCTCTCGCCGCTGCTCGTTCCACTTCGCCAGATGACGAAGCTTCACCCGCAAGAGACCCGCCTGGATGGCGTCGAGCCGGCCGTTGTAGCCCTCGAGGTCGTGGAAGTATTTTCTCGATTGGCCGTGGTCGCGCAGCATCTGGCAGCGCCGCGCGAGTTGCTCGTCGTTGGTCGTGATGGCGCCCGCCTCGCCGCACGCGCCCAGATTCTTCCCCGGATAGAAGCTGAATGCCGCGGCATGACCCATCGACCCGGCCTTGCGCCAGCCGTTCCCTCTCTTCGAGAGGTACTCCGCGCCGTGCGCCTGGCAGGCATCTTCGACAACGATGAGGTTGTACTGGGCCGCGAGATCGAGGATAGGATCCATGTCAGCCATCTGCCCGTACAAGTGCACGGGAATGACTGCCGTCACCGGGCCGCCAGTGCGCTTGCTCACCGCCTGGTTGGTTTTCACGTCCCGTGTGCACCCGATCTCGAGATAGGAACGCAGCTTCTCCGGATCCATCGTGTAGGTGCGGTCGTCGACGTCCACGAAGTCGGGTCGCGCGCCGGCCTGGGAGATCGCTTCCGTGGTGGCGATAAAGGTGTTCGGAACGGTGACCACGGTGTCGCCCGGTTGGACGCCGCCGGCGATTAGCGCAAAGCGCAAAGCGTCGGTGCCGCTCCCCACGCCGACGCAGTGCCGCGCGTCGCAAAACTCCGCGAACTCTCGCTCGAAGGCCTCCACCATCGGTCCACCGATGAACCTCGCAGTCTTCAGGGCTGCCTTGAAGACCGAGACGAGTTCCTCTTCCAGCTCCTGATGCGGAGTCACCAAGTCCACCAGCGGGATCTGTTCGCCGGTGATCATCGGAGAGCTCGTGTGTCGCCGGCGAGCGACCGCAGGAGGCGCGCAGGATATCCCGCCACAATCGCGTTGGCCGGAACGTCGCGGGTCACCACGCTCCCCGCCCCGATCAGGGAATTCGCGCCGATCGTGAGGTTGGCGAGGATGGTGGAGCCGGAGCCGACGGAGGCGCCCGTCCTCACGAGGGTAGGCTCGACGTGCCAGTCGTTTTCCGTCTGCAACTCACCGCGCGGGGTGGTGGCGCGCGGATAGGTGTCGTTGATGAACGTCACGCCATGCCCAATGAAGACATTGTCCTCGATGGTCACGCCTTCGCAGATGAAGGTGTGGCTCGAGATCTTGCAGTTCCTGCCGATCTTCGCGTTCCTCTGAATCTCCACGAAAGGACCGATCTTCGTGTTGTCGCCGACTTCGCAGCCGTAGAGATTGACGAATTTGCCCAACTTGACGCCCTTGCCCAGCCTCACGTCGGGAGCGACGCACTGATAGTCGTTCATAGCTGGATCGCCTTGCCCCTCGCGCTCAGCGACTGGTCGGCCGCCTCGAGAAGTCGCACGACGCGACAGCCGGCCACGCCGTCATTCACTGGCGTCTGGTTCTTCGTGACACAGTCGATGAAATAATCGAGCTCGACCTTGAGCGCTTCGGACTGCTCCACGCGTGGGGCCCACATGTCGCCCGCGCGATAGCTCACCAGCAGGTCGTAGAGACCGTGGCCGTTCTGGACCTGGACGCCCTTGTCGTAGACCTTGATCTTTTCGTCGGCCTCGAGGTCGTTCCAGACCAGCATCTTCTTCTCACCGCCGATGAGCGTTGTCCTGATCTTGACGGGCGACAGCCAGTTGACGTTGATGTGGGCGATCGTGTTTCCCGGGAAATAGATCGTGAGATACGCGACATCCACGAGACCATTCAAGTGGGTTTCGCCGGTCGCGATCACCGCGTCGGGCTTCGCCCGGATGAGGAAATCCATGATCGCCAGATCGTGCGGTGCCAGATCCCAGACGACGCTGACGTCGTGCTGGAACAGCCCCAGGTTGACGCGCGTGGAGTCGTAGTAATAGAGATCGCCGAGGACGCCATCGTCGAGGAGCTCGCGGATCTTTCGGACGGCGCCGGTGAAGAGAAAGGTGTGGTCCACCATGATGGTGAGCTTCTTCCGCTCGGCCAGCTCGATCAGCTCCTCCGCCTGGTGGGTGGTGGAGGTGAAGGGCTTTTCGACGAAGACGTGCTTGCCGTTCTCCAAGGCGGCCTTGGCGAGGTCGAAGTGCGTCGAGACGGGGGTCACGACGGCGATGGCGTCGATCTCGGTCGAGGTCAGCAGCTCTGTGGGGTCCGTAGTGACCGGGACGCCCGGGTGCGCCTGGGCCACCCGCTTGAGGGCGGCCGGACTCAGGTCGCAGACGCCGCCGACCTCGCATCCCTCGAGGCCCCGGAGGTTGCGGACAATGTTCGGGCCCCAGTAGCCGTAGCCGATGACACCGATGTGAATCATCGTGTATGTGCGCTTGGGTCTGACGGCGGCATTGTCCCGACCTCGACTCAGTGCGCTCCGTCGCCGGTAAATACGGCGCGGGGCGTCTGGAGCAGGATCTTGAGGTCGAGCCCGAGCGACCAGGCTTTCGCGTACTTGAGGTCGAGACGTACCATGTCGTCGAAGCGCAGCCTGCTGCGCCCGTTCACCTGCCAGAGGCCGGTGACCCCAGGCTTGACTTCAAGCAGGCGCCGCCGGTGCCAGACGTCGTAGGCCTCGAGCTCATAAGGGATCGGCGGCCGTGGCCCAACCAGGGACATTTCCCCGCGGAGGACATTCAGGAATTGGGGAAGCTCGTCCAGACTGGTCTTCCGCAGAAACCGCCCGACGCGAGTCACCCGCGGATCCTCGGTGATCTTGTAGACAGCCTTGTGCTGCTGTGTGTCGGAGACGCCGGCGTCAACGGCTCCGGCGATGAATCGCTTGACGTACTCCATGTGGATCCGTGAATCGTTGACGGCGTACATGGAGCGGAACTTCAGGCACGTGAAGGGGATTCCGTACTGGCCGATCCTCTTCTGTCGGAAGAAGACAGGTCCGGGCGATGAAAGTTTAATCGCAACGGCGATGGCCAGAAAAATCGGCGACAGGACGATCAACGCCATCAAGCTGCCCACAGCGTCAATAGCCTGCTTGATCCCACGGGACACCCTTCTCGCTTCGTCACGCTGCGCGAGATCCGGGTACAGCGCGGCAGTGGCCTGGAGGCCCGCCTCGTGATCTTCGCAGTCTTCCGGGAAGGAGTAAAACGAGATTCGAATACGACTCAGTTCTTCCGTGCGCAGCCTGGACTCGAGAGCGGCAGTGACCTTGGCGCGCAGGGTGTTGAGGACAGATTTCTTATCCCCGCTACCGAGTTCGGCAAATATGACCCCAAGGGTGGAGTTTTCCCTGTACCAGCCGGCGATGTCCGTCTCTCGGATCGAGGCTGAGATGACGGAGACGGTTTTGCTGAAGACGTTGTCCCCGTTGGTATTCTGGACCGGCTTCACCTGATTGAGCAACATCAGCACAAAGAACTTTCGAGAGCGCTCCGCGCGCTTCCGCTCCAGGCACAGCGCCCGAAGGAACATAGGCTCGGGCAGTAGCGCGTGGAGTTCGTTCAGAGAGTCTTTGTTCAAGGGAGAAAAGTCCATGGTTCGGCTACCGTGCTTGCGGGGAGCAAGGGGAGTGCCAAGCCGTCAGCCGAATAAGATCAGAGGGATAGCGTCGCTTTCGAGGGAGACAACCACCCAAATACTGAACCTTGCTATCCGATTGTTGAAACTCCTTTTCACAGTCTCGCCCCTCGAATTCAGAGCCTCACCAAACGGCCACGCCGGCCGGCGACTTCCGGAACGCTGTGGCGCGTATCCACGATCAGTCGCGCGTGACGCGCCACCGCGCGATAGTCGAACTCGACGTGGTCCGTGAGAATCAGGACGCAATCAGCCCCGCGTAGTTCCGCGCCGGTCGCCTCCACGGCCTTGAGCTCGGTCCCGTCCACTCGAAAGGTCGGCACGTGCGGGTCGGCGTACGACACCTCGGCGCCCTTTCGGCGGAGCGTGGCGATGATCTCGTAGGCCGGAGACTCCCGAGTGTCGCCGATCCCGCGCTTGTACGCGACGCCTAGGACGAGGATCCGGGTGTCCTTCAGCGGGCGGCCCGCGTCGTTGAGGGCTTCGCTGACGAGCCTCAGCACGTGGGCGGGCATCGCGCGGTTGATGTCGTCCGCCAGGGAGATGAACCGTGCCTCATAACCGCTGACACGCATCTTCCAGGAGAGGTAGAGGGGGTCCACCGGGATGCAGTGTCCGCCGATCCCTGGGCCTGGATAGAAGGGCATGAAGCCGAACGGTTTCGTCGCCGCGGCATCGATCACTTCTCGGGTGCTGACCCCGAGGTACCGGCACATGAGGGAAAACTCGTTGGCGAGCGCGATGTTCACGTTCCTGAAAACGTTCTCGTAGAGCTTCGCCAGCTCGGCGACCTTCGGGGTCGAGACCTCGTGCACCCGGGGAACGATCTCCCGGTACAGGGAGGCCGCGAATCGGGTGCAGGCAGGAGTGATGCCGCCTACCACTTTGGGAATGTCCTTGACTTTGAAGGTTGGGTTCCCCGGGTCGATGCGTTCCGGGGAGAACGCCAGGAAGAGGTCCTCGCCGATTTTGGCTCCCTTCGCCTGGAACAGCGGCAGGAGCAGCTCCTCGGTGGTCCCGGGGTAGGTGGTGGACTCCAGAATTATCAGTTGGCCCGGGCGGAAGCGCGTGGCGGCCTCCTGGGAGGCGGCGACCACGTACGAGATGTCCGGGTCCTTGGACTTCCTGAGCGGCGTGGGGACGCAAATCAGGATGACGTCGCTTTCCGCCAGAATAGCTGGCTCGGTCGTGGCGTTGTAGCGGCCGGCGCGCAGGAGCGCTTGAAGCGGCTTGCTCGGAACGTCGGGAACGTGGGAGCGGCCGCTTGCGAGGGCCGCGACACGGTCGGGGTCGGTGTCGAGCCCAGTGACGGGGAAGCCGGCTTCGGCGAACGCGACGGCCAGCGGGAGGCCCACGTATCCCTGGCCGATGATGCTGACGCGCGCGGTGTGAGTCGCGATGTGACGGCTCAGCGTCGTGGCGTAATCCATACACAAATCGCTGCCTTTCACTCGACGGTCACGCTCTTGGCGAGGTTTCTGGGCTGGTCGACGTCACAACCCCGCAGGACTCCCATGTGATATGCCAGGAGCTGAAGGGGAAGGGCGAACAAGATGGGCTGGAGCCATTCGAGACTGGGCGGAACGGGAATCACGAGATCGGCCTTGGTCGCAATGGCCTCGTCACCCTCGGTCGCCACCGCGATGACGATCCCGTCTCGTGCTTTGACCTCCTCGACGCTGCTCGTCATCTTGTCGTACGTCGCTCCCCTCGGGGCGATGGCGACGACGGGCATACGCGAATCGATGAGGGCGATGGGGCCGTGCTTCATCTCGCCGGCCGGGTACCCTTCGGCGTGGATGTAGGAGATCTCCTTGAGCTTGAGGGCGCCCTCGAGCGCCAGGGGATAGGTGAGCCCTCGCCCCAGGTAGAGGAAATGATCGCGCTCGACGAAGCGCTCTGCGACCCCTCGAATCGCATCACTCTGCCGGAGCACGACCGACATGAGGTCTGGGAGCTCCCAGAGCCCCTTGATCACCTGGCGGACGAGGGCCGGATCGACGAAGCCTCTCGCAAGCCCGAGCTTGAGGGCGAGCAACGTGACAGCCACGAGCTGCGCCGTGAAGGCCTTCGTCGAGGCCACGCCGATCTCGATGCCTGCTCGCGTGTAGACGACGCCGTCGGCCTCGCGGGCCAGGGCACTGCCCACCACATTGCAGATCGCGACGGCTCGAGAGCCGTGGTGCCGGGCCTCGCGCAGGGCGGCCAGCGTGTCCGCGGTCTCGCCCGATTGGGAGATCGGGACGGTGAGCACACGACTGTCGAGGACCGGGTGGCGATAGCGGAACTCCGAGGCGATATCCACCTCGACCGGCAGCCGGGCAAACGCTTCGACGAGGTATTTCCCGACGAGTCCGGCGTGCCATGAGGTGCCGCACGCGACGAAGCAGAGCCGGCTGAGCCCCGTGAGCTCTCGATCCTTGAGCCCCAGCTCGGGAATCCGAATGTCGGGCCCCTCCGGGTCCACTCGTTCGAGCATCGTGTTCCGGGCGGCCTCGGGCTGCTCGAAGATCTCTTTGAGCATGAAATGGGGATAGCCGGACTTTTCCGCCGCCTCGCCATCCCACGGGATGGTGCTCGGCTGTCGCCGAATCGGCACGCCGTCGAGTGTCCGCATCGTGATCCCGTCAGGGGTCAGCACCGCCAGCTCGCCCTCGTCGAGGACCAGAATCTCCCGCGTCTGACCGAGCAAGGCCGGGATATCCGACGCGACGAACATCTCCTGGTGACCGAACCCGATGACCAGCGGCGAGCTCCCACGCCGCAGCGCGACCAGCGTGTTCGGAGCGCTACGCGCGACGCACGCGATGGCGTAGGCACCCTTCAGGTCGCGGGCGGCGCGCAGGACTGCCGCGGCGAGGCCGTTAGTCTGGTAGCGCTCGATCAGGTGAGCGATGACTTCCGTGTCAGTCTGGGAGCGAAACTGGTGCCCTTCGGCGGCTAATGCCTTTCGGAGCTCGCGATAATTCTCGATGATCCCGTTGTGGACGATGGCCAGTTGGGCATGGCAATCGAGGTGCGGATGCGCGTTAGCATCCGAGGGCCGGCCATGGGTCGCCCAGCGTGTGTGGCCGACGCCGAGGATGCCGCGGGGCGGGTCGGAGGCGAGTAAGGTCTCGAGGTCGGCGATCTTGCCGGTCGTCTTCCGAACGTCGAGAGCCATCCCGGAAACCGTGGCAATGCCCGCCGAGTCATACCCGCGGTACTCGAGCCGACGAAGACCAGGCAGGATGAAGGACACGGCATCCCGATGGCCGACGTAGCCGACGATGCCACACATCGCCCGACTGTCCTTATGCGGCCTGGAGCATGGTGCAATCCAGGTGGACCGCCACACTGCGCTGCAGGAGGTCGACCGAGACCACCAGGAGGCCTTTCCTGGGATTCACTCGGACGAGGATCCCCTCCACGTCGGTGAAGGGCCCCTTCGTGATACGCACCCGCTGCCCTTGCCGAAGATACGGGTAGGGCAGGATCGCTTGGCCAGAGTGGATCAGCGTCTGAATCGCCTCGATCTCCGAATCGGGGACGGCGGCGAGCTGGTCCCAGCGCTCACCGAGGATGCGGACGAGCCCGCGGGCTTTGTAGACCTCGAGGTAGCTCGCCTTGTCCATCGCGTGACGCAGGAAGAGATACCCCCCGAACATCGGGATCCGTGCGAGGCGCCGGACTCCGCCACGTCGCGACCAGGCCTCGACGGTGGGGAGAAAAGGGTCAAAACCCTTCGCGGCGAGCTGGTCGTAGACGAGCTGCTCGCAGTTGCTGTGGGTCCAAAGGACCCGCCAGCGCGGCATCACCGATTCCGTGACCATCTCTGGCAAGGCTTCGCCCCCTTAGGTCTCCGTCCCTCTCTCGGGTGCGAGACCAATCACGAATTCCCTCTGGCGCGCGGCCGATGAAACCCGGCGCGCTCCGCCGCCCCGCCGTCACGCTCAACGTGCGTGACCTGGCGTCAATCTTCTGGGGCGACCTATCTCCTGCGCCTTCTGTCGCGGCTCCCGAACACTCGACGCCGCCACCCGCCTCCGTTTCGGCGGGACGACTGCCTCGAGTCGTAGGCGCCGTAAGAGTCCCTCGAGAGGTGGCGATGATCACCGTTGAACACCAGCCCCACAATCTTGCCCCGCTCGGCGACGTTCAGCGCTTCCTCGAGGAGCTTGCGGGCCGTCCTGTGCGCCGTCACCACAATGAGAAATCCGTCTACCCATTTCTCGATGACCCGACAATCGGGGACCGACACGAGTGGCGGGGTGTCGAGAATGATGTAGTCGTACCGCGTGCGCGCCTCCGCGAGTAACTCCCCGAACCGAGGCGACTTCAGCACCTCGTAGGGGGAAGACGGAACACGGCCCGCTGGCACGACCGACAGGTTGAGCGACGGACGCGCGTGTACCACGGCCGCCAGCGTGAGATTCGCGTCCAGGATCGCGTCGACGAGACCGGGGCGCACAGATTCGTTGAACCCGAGGCGGGGCGCCAAGGCCGCTGCGCGCAAATCGGTGTCGACCAGAAGAACTCTGGCGTCGGGAGCTTGAGCGAGCGCGCCCGCGAGATTGATCGATGTGGTGGTCTTGCCGTCAGCGACAGTCGGGCTCGAGACCGCGACGATCGAGAGCGCGGTCGATTTATGGAGCCGTTCAATCAACTGGCGAAGCGCCCGATACTGCTCGGCTTCAAACGAGGCTGGTTCGACCAGGCTCACGAGATGTTCGTCGAGTCCGTCGGGGGCGGTTCTCGGACCCTCGAGGGATGATCGCAGCACCTCGTACGGAATCGGCTCAGGGACGGTCGGACCTTGCCCACTCCTTGGCGTCGAGGGCCCGGGGTGGTGGCGGAGGGCCTGCTCCTGCGCGGCGCGCTCGAGGGCCTCGAAGAATTTGCTCATGGGACCAGGAGAGTCCGCACCGACTGGACGACGCTCAGCAAGGCCGCGTCGGACCTCAGCGCCAGGCCCAGAACGGCGCCCGTGAGACCCGCCGTTACCGCCCCCAGGCCCCACCACAAGAAACGCTGCGCCCTCGAGCGACGAAGCCCTCCGACCCTGCGCCGGGCTGGCGTGCCCTCCTCCAGATAGTCGACGGCCTGGTCGACCGTGGTCCGATCGATTCGGCGCTTCTGATCGGCATACGCGAAGAGCAGGCAATGATCGCAGACGGTGCTGATGAGCCGTGGGATCCCCCGCGAGTATTCGCTGATGCGGTCCACCGCGGGATCGGTGAACAACCCCACGTCACGTGCCCCCGCGATGCGCAGTCGCGTCCGGATATATTCGCGGGTTTCTTGAGGGGTCAGCGGGGGAATCTGACAGCGCAGGCCGACCCGCTGCTTGAGCTGACCGAGCTCGGGGAGACGGAGCGTCTCCGCGAGCTCCGGCTGGCCCACTAGCAGGATCTGCAGGAGCTTGCTCGTCGGGGTCTCGAAGTTCGAGAGCAGGCGGATCTGTTCCAGCGTCGACGGCGACAGGTTCTGCGCTTCGTCGAGGATGAGGGCGGTGTTCTGGCCGGTGCGCGCGCGCTCGATGAGGAAGTTGTTCAGCGCCATGAGTCGCTGCGCCGGCGACTCTCCGCCCTTGGCGATCTCCAGGTCCTCGAGGACGTACTCGAGAATACTGTCGAACGGCAGGGTGCAATTGAAGACGGAGGAGATCGCGGTCTGGCTGTCGAGCCGCTGTCGCAGAGCCTGGAGCAGAGTGGTCTTTCCGGTGCCCACCTTGCCGGTCAGCACGATGAAGCCCTTCCGCTCCTCGACGCCGTACTGGAGTTGGGCGAGGGCCTCCCGGTGGCCCGGACTCATATAGAGGAAGCGGGGGTCCGGGGTCGCGTTGAACGGCTTGTCCGCGAGTCCGTAAAACGTCAGATACATGCCACGGCCCTCAGGAGCCCCCACTTCGCACCATGAGCGAGACGAGCTGCTCGTTGCCGTTGGCGGCGAAGTAGGCGAGGCCGACGATCGCGACGAGGCCGACAAAGGCGGCACTGGCGCCAAGTTGAAGATGCCACCGCCTGCGGCGGCGATCGGTATGCGTCACGATCAGGGGAATACTGACCAGCACCGGCACCGGGCTGAACGCACGGAGGTCGTCGATTGTGTGGAAGGAGGTGTCGATCTTCTCGGCGAGCACCACGGCGCCGGCGGCCAGGCCCAGCGAGCCGAGCAGGACGATCACGAATAACTGGACACGGTTCGGCGCTGCTGGCTTTGGCTTCGGGACAGCCGGGTCGAGCACCCGGAACTGCTCCCCCTTCTGGCGCTGCTCCATGCTCTCGGCGAGCTGGGCTTCCTCAGAGCGCTTCAGCAGCGACTGATAGAGCTCACGGGTACTCTCGTAGTCGCGGGAGAGCTCCCGGAACTCCTGTTCCCTCTTCGGCACGTTCTCAATCCGGCCCTGATAGGTCGCGATGGCGTCGCGGAGCCGCTTGTCCTCGCCCTTGAGGACCTTAGTCTCGCCTTCCACCTCGCTCAGGGCCTCCTTCAGGCGGAGCACGTACGGCGTAAGGGGGGTCGCCTGTGGAAGAGCCTTCTCTTCCCGCTTCGGGTCGCGGGACTCGGCGTCGGCGAGCTCACGCTCGAGCGCGCTGATCTCCGCGGCCAACAAGACGACGTCCGGGTATTTGTCGCTGAACCGGGTACGGAGCTTTGCCAGCTCCTCCTTCGACTTGGCCAGGCGCGCCTCGATGGTCTCGGACCGGGAGGGGGGCCGGCCCGACCCGCCGACCGGGGCGGCGAGGGCCGGGGTGGCGAGGAGCGATTCGGCTTCCGCCAACTGATTCGACAGCGCCTGGCGTCGTTCCGTGGCTCGCGTCTGATTGTCGGCGTTCAGGCGGAGCTGAGTGTGGAGCCGTTCGAGGGTGCCGAGATTCGCCTCCATCTGCTGGGGCAGCTCACCGATGTGGCGCCGCTTGAACTCGCTCACGCGCTGCTCCTGCTCGTCGAGCCGCTGCTTCGTTTCCGCGAGCTGCGCCTTGAGAAACTCCGCGGTGCCCGCGGCCTGGCGCTCACGGGCCTTCAGGTTCTCCTCGATATAGAAGGACGCGAGGGTGTTCGTCACGAGCGCGACCGTGGTCGGATCGCCCCCCTGGTAACTGATCGTGAAGGCCACCGTGGCCTCGCGCTGGCCGCGCGTCTCCGCGCCCTTGAGCTCGAGCCTAATGTCCTTGCGCATCCGCTCGATGACATCTTCGGCTGCGACGCGCTGCCGCAAATCGGCGTAGAGGCCGAAGCGGCTGACCAGGGCTTCCAGCCGCGAGCGGCTCAGAATCTCCTGGCTGATCGTGTGGAGCCGAGTCTCGAGCGCGCTGGTCACGGTGGCTTGCACGAAGGTCTCCGGAATCTGCTGGCGGTCCACGAGCACGGTGGCCGTGGACCGGTAGATGTTCGGCAGGAAGGCGGTGAGGCTGACGCCCGCCGCCAGCGGGAAGGCGAAGGCGAGGATGGCAAGCCACTTCCGCCGGCTCCAGACCTCGAGCAATGTATCCAGGCCGGCTCCTTTCCGTGTCTCTTCCGTCACGGCTTGATCGCTCCAGACTCCGAGATCTTCACGGCACCAGGACGATGTCGGCGTTGCGGAGGTAAAAGTTCTCCTGCTCGGCGGCGACCTTGTTGTAGTTGAAGGGAATCCGCTTCATCGTTGCCCCCGCGGGACGGAGGATGACGATCCGCGAGCGCGTTGCGAACTGCGTGAATCCACCGGCCAGCGCGAGGACGTCCAGCACGGTCGTCCAGCTCTTGAGCTCGAAGCGCCCCGGGCGAGCGACTTCCCCGATGACTGACACCTTGAAGCTCCGGACGTCCGACACGATGACGGAGACCTCCGGGCTCGGCATGTACTCTGCGAGCTTTGTCGTCAGAGCCTCGCGGAGCTCGAGCGCGGTCAGCCCGGCGGCCTGCACATCGTTCAAAAGCGGGAGTGAGATCTTGCCGTCCGGCCTGACGGGCACCGTGCGGCTCATCGCCTCGTTCTTCCAGACAGCGACTTGCAGCACGTCCTCAGGGCCAATCCGGTAGGCGTCCGGCGCGCCGGCGCGATTGGCGTCGCGCTCCGAAGCGGCGACCGTCGGCACCGCGGCATCGGCGGGCTCGGCACGGTCCAAGGCCGAGACGAGGAGCATGCCGCTGACAAGGGTGCAGATCATCACATGCTTCATGGCCGTGCGCCCCATTAGGCCGAGCGGGCTGTCGACCGCTCGCTGTCGAGCCCAGACTGTTTGATCTTGTACAGGAGAGCGCGGTAGCTGATTCGCAACGCCCGCGCCGCCCGTACTCGGTTCCAGCCGGTTTGTTCGAGCATCTTGGCGATCGCTTCGCGCTCGGCCGCCTGCGATGCCCGCCGCGCGATGTCCTTGAGGGAGGGTTCAGGAGCGGCCACCGCGGGCGCGTGGGGTCGCGTACTGTCCACGCCAGCCTCGGGAAGAGGGACCCTGGTGAGGAAGGGGTCGTCGAGGACGATCATACGTTTGATTAGGTTCTCGAGTTCCCGAACGTTCCCGGGGTACCGGTGGCGCGTGAGGCGCTCGATCACCGACGGGGGAATGGTGAAGCCGTCGCGGCGATAGAGCTTCGAGTATCGCTCGACGAAGTAGTTTGCCAAGAGCGGGATTTCGGTCGCGCGCTCTCGGAGGGGGGGAACGAACACGTTGATGACGTTGAGACGATAGTAGAGATCTTCTCGGAAGCGGCCTTCTGTGACCGCCCGCTCCAGGTCTTGGTTGGTGGCCGCGAGGACGCGGACGTCCACAGCGAGCGTCGATTTTCCACCAATGCGTGAGAACTCACCGTCCTGCAGGACGTGCAGCAGCTTGGCCTGGAGGGCGGGATGAAGATCGCCGATCTCATCGAGAAAGATGGTGCCGTGGTGGGCAGCCTCGAACTTGCCGATCTTGAGCTTGTGAGCGCCCGTAAAGGCGCCTCGCTCGTACCCGAACAGCTCGCTCTCCAGGAGCTCCCGCGGCATGGCGGCGCAGTTGACCTTGACGAATGGCCCCGCCCGTCGGGAAGAGAAATGGTGGACCGCCCGTGCGACGAGCTCCTTGCCGGTGCCTGTCTCGCCCGTCACAAGAACCGTGACGTCGACGCGGGCCGCTTCGCGAAGGATCTGGCGCGCTTCCAGCATCTTGGGGCTGCTCCAGAGCTCCATCTCCCGTCGGATCCGCCCGGCCACCTGCTCGGGAGCAGGCCCGAGCGCTTCGGCCTGCGGGCGAACCAACTTGTCGATCGCCTGCTGGAGCTCGTCGAGGTTCAGCGGCTTGTGGAGCACCGCCTCCACCTCGAGCGAGGCGGCGTCGCGGCCGTTGTTGCGACGGTCCGCAACCGCGATGATCGGGCCTGAATTCCGGCCGCGGAGCTTCAGACACTGAATCAACTCTCCGGCGTCGGTTCCGTTGCTGGTAAGGTCGACCAGGGTAAAGCTGAAGCTGCCATCGTTGAGCGCTTCCTGGGCTTCGGCCGCCGACGAGACGGCAACGCACAGGTATCCACGGACCCGCAGAAAGCCGAGGAGTCCCAGTTGTGTTGCCGCGTCGACCTCGACCACGAGCGCTCTGCGCTCGGTCATCTCGCTACTCCAATGGCGCGGAGTTTTTAATAGCGAGTCGACGTAGGGGCAAATCCCGTACCAGAGTTTCTTCCGAGGGCGAGTTTCAATATGTTACTGATCTTTCATGGAAATCCCAGTGTGCTGCTCATGAAGCAAAATTCACAGCGTTCCGCCTAAAGTGGGTAGTCCGGGACCCACTATGTAATTGCTTACACTTTCCGGAAAACCTTAAAGTTCACGACTAGATGGGACGAGTTTCTCTTCGAAATCTGCTCAAGGATTCGGCGTTCCGATCCACGGGGACCGGAATCGCCCGCGGGGAGTATGCATGGGGTTGCAGATTGCACATCGCTCAAGCTCGCGCCCGTTCAAACAAACAGCGGGGCAAACTGCAATCCACTCTATATAATCGGCATCATTGGCCGTCATGCGGTGCATGAGAGTTCGATTTCAGCGAAGGCGAGGCCCTGAGGGTAGGTTAGTGTTTTCGTGGCCTTGGCGAGTCCGCGTCGGCGCTGGCGCGACTGTCGGGCTTGCCATCTGTTTGATCGTCTCCCACGCGTGGGGCCAGGAACCTCGACCTGGGGGCCCGCGCGAACAGCCACCCGAGCCGGGGCCCTCTCCAACAGCGCCGAGCCCCGGCCCGCCGCCCGCCGCATATCCGCTCGAGCTGTTGGGACTCCTGGCGCCTCCGCCCCAACGCGGGGGGGTGACGCTGACCCCTTCGATTAGCGTGTCCGAGGAGTACAACGACAACATCTTTCTCAACAACCAAACTCGGCAATGGGATCTTATTACGGGCGTCACTCCGGCCATGACTCTCTACGTCAACCGCCGCTCGTACCGGCTGAGCGGCGGCGTTTCGTTTACTGGCGAATTGTATCAGCGGGAGAGTCGCTTCAACGACGCGTTCAAAAGTCAGAATTTTGTCGCCAACGGATTCTACCAAGCGGCGCCACAACTCGCATTGACCGCCTTTGATTCGTTTGCGCGGAGTCGCAACACGAGCCTCGTTGCGTCGCAGAGTTTCGCCACCGGTCGACAGGAATCGTGGAGCAACACCTTCGGGCCCGGCATGACGTGGCAGATGACCCCGCAGAGCTCCCTGGATCTCGCCGCGACCTACAGCCTGCTACGTTTCGTAGGAGCAGGTTCCGGAATCGACTCGGACACCTACGCGCTGCTCAGTAGTCTCCGTCATGTGATCACGCCGCGCCTCACGGGCATCATAGGCTACGGTTTCACATATCTGGATTTGCAAGGCGGGGAACCCTCGCGAACTCACTCCCCGACGTTGGGTTTCAGCTACCGTCTGACGCCGTCGCTCATCGGCTCCGCCAATGGCGGCCCCGCCATTACCGAGGTCGGGAGCGAGACGTTTGTGACTCCCGCCGTCACCGCGAGCCTCGTCCAGACTCTACGAATCGGCTCGGCGAGTGTGCAATACGCTCGGGCTGTGGGCGCCGCAGGCGGGCTTGGCGGGACGACCGAGACCCAGACCGCCTCAGGCACGCTGACGCTCTCGACCTGGCAACGCGGGTTGCTCATCGTGTTCAGCCCCGTGTACAGCACCGCGGAGTCTGTGAGCCGCCAGCAGACAGGGCGTGTCGACGTCAAGGCGCTCACCCTGAATCTCGGCGTGACCTATCAAGTTGCTCGATTCGTCAACGTCTTTGGGGGGTACACGTTTTTCCAGCAGCGCGCTGGGGGAGCGTCGTCGACCGAGGTCGACGTGGACCAAAACCGCGTCAGGTTCGGTCTGCAGTTCGGATACCCGATCAACTTCGACTGACGAGGAAGGACCCGACCGGACGCTGTCAGGACCGCCTGGCTAGCGCCTCACCAGGGCCCAGCCGGATATCTGGAGATCCTGGCTGATGTCGCGTTGGCGCCGCTCGATGCGGCGCCTCTCCGCCGCCACTGGCGCTGGGTGCTGGCGGCGTTCGCCCACCCGACGGTCGAGGATCACGTCCTCGGTCTGGCTGCCGAACACGTGCTTGAGATACGTATGCTGGGCCGGGTTCGTGCGCGAGACGATGATGAGGAGACTGGCCACGAACTGCCTCCAATCATTGCCCTTGAGGCGAAGCGGCCCGGCCGATTAAAACGGTTGCCGCCACGAGGGCGTCAGCTCGTGCTCCGAGATCTTGTTGAGGAGGGTCTTGTAGCTGACCTTGAGAACACGAGATGCCTCGGCTCGATTCCACCGTACGCGTTCGAGCACCGCCACGAGGGCATTGCGCTCGGCTTCCCGCGCGCTGCGACGCGCGATCTCCCTCAAGCTCTCGGTGACGACCGGCGCGGGCTGAGGCGGTCCGGCGTGCCCGTTCTGGCCGCGTGCGGCCAGGGCCCTAAACTCCTGCTCACCCTCCGTGAGCACCACCAGACGTCGAATGACATTCTCCAGCTCTCGGACATTGCCTGGCCATGAGTACTCCGTGAGGCGGGCCATCGTCTCGGGCGAGAGTTGCTTCTTTCGCCCGTACTGCTCGTTGAACCTGGAAAGGAACCACGACGCCAGGAGAGGAATCTCCTCCTTCCGCTCCCGGAGCGGCGGAACATGCAGTTCGACCACGTTGAGACGGTAAAAAAGGTCCTCTCGGAATTCGCCCCGGATCATCGCGTGCTCCACGTTCCGATTCGTGGCGGCGATCACGCGCGTGTTGACATCGATCAACCCGTCGCCCCCCACCCGCGAGAAGAGAAAATCCTGGAGCACATGCAGGAGCTTGGCCTGGAGGGCGAGCGGCAGCTCGGCGATCTCGTCCAGGTAGATTGTTCCGTTGTTTGCACACTCGAATTGCCCAAGCTTCCGCCGGTGCGCGCCGGTGAAGGCCCCCTTCTCGTGGCCGAAGAGCTCGGACTCGAGTAGCCCCGAGGGGATCGCCGCACAATTGACCTTGACGAACGGCCCGTCGCGGTGCCCGGAAGCCGCATGGATGGCCCGGGCGACGAGGTCCTTTCCCACGCCGCTTTCGCCACGGATCAAGACCGTCGCATCGGTGTCGGCGACGCTCTCGACGATTCGCATGATCGCCCGCATCTGCGGGCTCCCGTCGAGCAGCGGCACGTGGTGGGTGAGATGACGCCCCCCGACATCCTTCTCTGCCAGCGGCTTGTCCGCTGAGTCGACCTGGCCTGTCCTCAACGCGCGCCTCCTCGAGGGAAGATCTGCACTCAGGAGACCCACCTGATTTCCAGGATCTTGCTTGAGTGCCCACCGCACATGTTTTGAGGAGAACCCTGGGCTTTCCATCGGGTGTCTCCCGTAATGACGCCGGGGTCAATACCTGAAGGATGAGCACGCGTTCCGGAAATTCGGAAGGTTCCTTCCATCGCCCGGAGCCCCGCATGAGCCGCGGAGGGCGGCGCAGCCATGTGCCGGCTCGCTACGCACCCATCGTTCTGCTGGGCCCGTTCCGGGGGACGTGACGTGATTGCGCGGTCAGTGAGCGGGGGCCATCGCTCCACCGACGACAAGCCGGTGAACCGCCTCCTCAAGCTCGCGGACGTTGCGGGGCCATGAGTGTGCGCTGAACGCGGCGAGCACGTCAGGGCACAGCTGAACGTGCCGCCGATACCGCCGGTTGAATTGCTCGAGAAAGAAAGACGCGAAGTCGAGAATCTCTTCCGTGCGCTGCCTCAGCGGAGGGATCCGGACTTCGACCACGTTGAGGCGGCGGAGATCCAGCCAGAGGTCGTCAGGATCTCCTGTCTCCGGCTCATGCACGGTGGATGCGATGACGCGTACATCGACCCGGACGATCTCGCGACCGACGGCGGACACGACCTCTCCCGTCCTGAGCACGCGAAGGAGCCGGGGGACGAGGGTGCGCGGGAGGGCCTCGATCTCGTCCAAGTAGATCGTGCCATGGTTGGCGAACTCAAAGCTCCCGAGCCGCCGCCGGATCGCCCGGGGCGACGCCCCCTTGCCATGGCCGAATAAGTCCACCTCGCAACGGTCAGCGGATCGAACCGCGCAGTTCACCTTGATGAAGGAGTAACGCTGGCGCTCCGAGGCGGCGTGAATGAGGCGAGCCAGGACGTCTTTGCCGACACCGGGTTCGCCACGGATCAGGAAGGGCGCCCCAGGATCCGTACGCTGTCCTAGGGCCACGAGGTCAAGGATCCGAGCGGTCTTCAGAACGGCCGGGACACATTGGGTCGTCGCGTCCTCAGCGGACATCTGCCTGCTCCCCCGGGGTCCCACCGGTTGGCGTCAGGGGGTGTCAGTCTGCTTGCCCGTCGCTATGTCCCCGGACGCCAAACAGTACAATAGGGGTGAAGCGTAGGCGGTCCATAACATGTCGTCAATACATTTTTTTTCACCGCCAGCCGCCGCCTGCCCGCATCAAGAGCCAGCCCGCAGGCGCCGGGGATCGTTCGCGCCTGTGTTTATACGGGGCTCGGGAAGTGCCGATCGTCTGGCCCAGGAAAACCGTGGCGATTCCTTCTCCCTTCACCAGGGCACCGCGCCGGATGATGTAATTTTCGGATTGTGGACAATGGTGGAAATGTGGACAGCTGACGCCACCTGCATCCGGCGCGAGCCGCCTGAGCAGGCGGACGATGCCAACCTCGTAGACAACGGTGACCTGCCGAGAAATTAGCCAAAAAATAAGCACATTTCCGGCTACGGCGGTCAAGGAAAACTTGCGCTATCAGGAAAATCCTCCTTCTGCCAGCGGCACACATGCCTCCGGCGCCACAGCCAACGTCACGGCCTCGCCGGGGCGGACCCGGGCGGGCGGGGTGGCCGTGACACGCAGAGCGACGTCACTGCCACTCAACCGGATCTGGTAATCCACCGCGTCCCCGAGGTAGCTCGCGCGCTGGACCACCCCGGTAAGGACGTTGTGCTCGGGTGACGCGCGCTGGCCTCGCGTCACGAGCCCGATCTCGTGGGGACGGATCGACAGGACCACCGAGGCGCCGGGCTTGAGCCCGGTGAGTGCGACGCGAAGCCTCAGGGCGCCGCGGGTGACCACTCCAGGCTCCTCCGCGATGCCGTCCACGAGGTTGGTCTTGCCGATGAACTCGGCGACGAACCGTGTCTGCGGACGCTGGAAGAGGTCTTCGGCGGTCCCGACCTGGACGACACGGCCTCGGAAGAGGACGGCGACTCGGTCCGAGATGACCATCGCCTCCGCCTGGTCGTGCGTGACGTAGAGGGTCGTGATCGCGAAGGTCTCGTGAAGCCGACGGATCTCGAAGCGCATTTCTTCTCGCAAGTTTGCATCGAGGTTGCTCAGAGGCTCGTCGAGGAGCAGGATCTCGGGCTCCACGACCAACGCCCGGGCGACGGCGACCCGCTGCGCTTGACCGCCAGACAACTCTCCCGGGTATCGCGACTCGTATCCCTCGAGCTGGACAACCTTCAGCATCTCTTTGACACGCGCCTCGCGCGCCGCCTTCGGCACGCCCGGCTTGAGGCGAAGGCCATAGGCGACGTTCTGCGCCACGGTCATGTGGGGCCAGAGGGCGTAGCTCTGGAAGATCATCGCCATCCGCCGCCGCTCGGGAGGGACCACGCTGGTCGGCGACGAGAGGCATCGATCGCCGACCCAGATCTCGCCGGCCTCTGGCCGGAGGAACCCCGCGACCAGGCGGAGCGTCGTCGTCTTGCCGCAGCCCGACGGCCCGAGGAGCGAGACCAGCTCGCCGGGCTCCACCCGGAGGTCGAGCCCTTCGAGCGCCGCCAGGTCGCCGTACCGCTTCGTCAGCCCCTTGATCGTCACACCCGGCATGGGCAGTCGCTCAGTCCTTCGCGCCGATGACGTCGCGACCGAGCAGCGTCTGCATCACGACGACGGCGGCGAAGGTCATGCCGAGCATGAAGAGGCCGAGGACCGCGATGGCGCCGAACTGGCCCTCCTCCTTCAGGTCGAAGATCACGACCGAGATCACCTTGGTGTTGGGCGTGAAGAGGATGATCGACGCCGACAGCTCGCGGATCACCCCGATGAAGACGAAGCACCAGGTGGCGATGATGCCGCTCCGGGCGAGCGGCGCCGTGATCTCGCCGAGCACGCGCAGGCGCCCCGCACCGAGGATGCGTCCCGCCTCCTCGAGCTCGGGGTGGACTCCCTTGAAGGTCGCGTCGGACTGCGAGTAGCCCACGGGCATCTCCTTCGTCAGGTAGGCGACGAAGAGGATCCAGAGGCTCCCGTACAGCACGAGCGGCGGGCGGGTGTAGGCGACGAAGAGCGCGACGGCCAGGACGACGCCGGGAATGACCACGGGCGCCAGCGCGAGGAAGGCCAGGAGCTGGTGGCCGGGGATCAGCTTCCTGTTGACGACGTAGGCCAAGAGCGCCGCGAGCCCCGCGCCCACGCACGCCGTCATGATCCCGAGCTCGAGCGTGTTGACGATCGCGGACCGGGTGGCGCCGTGTCCGAACGTGAGGGCGAAGTTCGCCAGCGTGAGGTTCTCCGCCGTGAGCGGCTGGGCCCACGCGCGGGCGACGGCTGCCTTCGCGAGGATCCCGTAGGGCAGGAAGATGGAGCACGCCATGACGCCGAGACAGCCGGCGAGCGCCGGCAGGCGCCAGGGCCCGAGCGGGATCCGTCGCCGCGCTCCGCCCTTGCCGCCGATCGTGGCGTAGCCGCGCCGCCCGAGGAGCTGCTTCTGAATGAACAGGAGCAACGCGGTCGCGAGGAACAGCGGAACCGAGAACGCCGCCGCCATCTCGACCTTGGGCGGGTACTGGAACAGGGCCCAGATCTGGGTCGTGATCGTGTGAAAGCCCGCGGGCAGCGCAAGGATTGCGGGCGAGCCGAAGAGGGCGAGGGCCTGGAGGACCGCGAGAATGAAGCCGCTCAGGATCGCGGGCAGGACCATGGGCAGCGTCACGGTCAGGGCGACGCGGACACGGCTCGCGCCCAGGATCGACGCGGCATCCTCCAGGTCGGAGGCGATGAGCTCGAGCGTGTTGGCGATCATGATGAAGACGTACGGGAAGGTGTAGATCGAGACGACGAAGATCAGCCCGGGCATGCTGAAGACGTTGACGAGGGGATCCTCGGCGCCGGTCCAGGCCCGGTAGAGCTTGTTGAGCAGGCCCGCGTTCGGACCCGCGAGCATGACCCAGGCGAAGGCGCCGAGGAAGGGCGGCGTCACGAACGACGCGAGGATGAGGCCGCGGATCAGCCGCTTGCCCGGCAGGTCGGTCCGCGCCGTGAGCCACGCGATCGGCGCGCCGATGGCGAGCGACGCGAGCCCGACCCAGAACGCGAGGACGACGGTGTTCCAGAGCGCCCTCTGGAGGTGCGGGTCCGTGAACACCGCACGGTAGTGGGACAAGGTCGTGCCCGTCTCGCTCGACACGCTCATGTAGCCGAGCCAGCCCAGCGGAAGCGCCATCAGGAGGACCAGGGCGAGGGCGGCGAGCACCCAGACGGCCATTCCGCTAGCCTCCGCCTGGGCTGCCACGTACGACGATCTCTGGTGCCGCGTGGCGCTCCGCCAAGCTGATCTTCCTACCTAGCCGCGCAGGCTTTAGCGCTTGAGGCGGCCGAACGCCGGGCCAGAGAGGCGAACGCGCGGAACGGACGCCCTCGCGTTTGCGAGGCCCAAAGGGCGACCACGTTGCTTACGGCCTCGTCGGGGACTGACTCTCCGCCAACCGTTGGGCCGCTATGAGCAGCCAAGGACTCTGCCCTACCCATCGGTTCAGATGTAGCTCGCGCTCAATCGACTCAAACAGCGGCACGAGACGGGAGTTAGAGGAGACGGTAAACGGCATCCACACGAAGCCTTCGACTGAAAGCAGTTCGAAGCCCGCCTTCCGCAACGCCGTTTGATAGTCGTTGGGACCGGCAACGTTATACGCAATCGTATGCCTGCCTCGCAATGCATGTAGCGCGTACCTCCAACTCTGGCTGTTCAGTTCCGTGAACACGAAACGCCCCCCGGGACGCAACACCGAACGGATCTTGGCGAACACGCCTTCCAGCGTCATCAAAGTGAAGTACTGGATAGACTCGATGGCTATCGCGACGTCAAATGCGTTCTCGAACGTCTGCACAAGGAAGTCAGCGTGACGTGTGGAAATGCGGGGGTTGTTCAGCCCACGGACCAGGCGGAGCGCGTCTTCAGAGATGTCGACGACCGTGACATCATGCCCGCGCTCGGCCAAAGGCAACGCGAATCGCCCGCTGCCGCCGCCAACGTCAAGAACACGTTGCCGTTCTCCAGTGACATGAGCGAGCAGAAAGGCCAGTTCCCTCTTGGTTCTATACCGGCCCATCGCATTTGCATAGCCCTTGGGGTGCTGAATATCCCAGAGGTATGTATTGGTTCTTCCTTCTGGCGTTCGGCTGCCCCAGTCCGTCGAGGGAATCAACACCGGACTCGATGTGCGCCCAGGGGCGAGTGCAACCCACGCGTCATCTTGCCCAGAAACGTGGTGGCCGTGATCTGAGCTGGTCGCGGCATGGCCCGGAGCATAGCAGCGGAGCGTCCCGTTTGACCAGCCCGGTTCCCCGACTCCCGCCCTTGTCAGGCCGCTCGCCCTTGCGCGCCTTCTGGAGGCGCGAGTCCGTGACCACCGCACGGTCGTGGGATCCAGGCGGCAGCCCGCTACGCGCCGAAGAACTCCACGAAGCTCTTCTTGATCTCCTCGTTGCGCTTCTCGAGCTCGTCGGGGTCGGTGTGGAGCAGTCGGAGCTCGCCGAGCTTCGGCTTGTCCGCGGGGTAGGTGACGTCAGGATGGCCCGTGTAGAGACCCTCGGTGTCGGCGAGCACTTGCTGGACCTCTCTGCTGAAGGTGAAGTCGGTGAAGAGCTTGGCGGCGCTGGGGTGCGGCGCCCCGGCGGCGATCGCCGTGGGGGAGACGACCAGCGGCACGCCTTCCTTGGGGTAGACGATCTCGACCGGGTTCCCCTTCTTCCTGGTCTGGTAGAAGGTGTAGTCGCCCCCGTTCACCGCCACGGGCCGCTCGCCGGAGGCCACGACGCCGGCCGGATCGACCGCCGACTGGACGAGCATGAGGCGGTTCTGCGCGAGCTGCTTCCAGTAGTCCCAGCCGTAGAGATGGACGAGCGCCAGCACGTGGGTCGCGATGACGCCGCTGTAGCCGGGGTGGGCGGTGACGAGCTTGCCCTTCCACTTCGGGTCGAGGAGATCCTTCCAGGTCCTCGGCGCCTCCGCCGCCGGGACGACCTTCGAGTTGTACGCGATGACGTTGACCGTCGCGCGCAGACCATAGTAATACCCGTCCCGGTCCTTGAACCCCGGCGGGAACGCGTCCACTCCGGCGGGCGTGTACTTCATCAGGAGCTTCTTCGCCTTGAGCAGCACGAAGTGGCCGGCGTCGGAGGTGTGGATCACGTCGACGAGCTTGAGGTTCGCCTGGAGCTCCTGCATCACGCGTTGGAGGATGCGCTGGGAGCCGGTCCGGTGGACCTCGACGCCGATGCCCGGGTAGGCCGCCTCGAAGAGCTTGGCGACCTTCTCGGAGCTCGATAGCGCGAGCGAGGTGTACCAGACGACCCTGCCTTCCTTGCGGGCGGCCTCGACGCGGGCGTCCTGAGCCGACGCCGGGACCACCAGGACCGCCGCCACCAGCGTCAACGCCAACGCGCTCACCAGACGTTTGTTCATGGTTCGTTCCTCATGGCGTCAGTGACTCCACGAGACCGCGGAGACTCGCCGCGGTGGCCAGGGCGTTGACGCTCTGGATTACGCGCGACACCTGCTCGCCCGTGACGACGAGGCCGGCGTTCCCGCGGAACTTCGCCAGGAGCTCCTCTCGCGTCATCGGAAGCTCGGCGCCGCCCGGCGGGTGATCCTGGCGCTCCTCGAGCCGCCGTCCGTCGCGGAGCTGGATCGCGACGTGGCCGACGAATTGCCGTGGGTAGTCGATGGTCGGGTCGAGCTCGTAACCCACCCGGGATGCGACGCCGAGCACCTCGGGGTCGCGCACGGCCTCGTCCTCGAACTCGGCGAGGCCGGCCCGTCCCCTGACGAGGATCACGGCGAGGAGGTACGGCAGGCTGAACTTCGCCGCGTACCCGTTCGGCGGCGTGCGCTTCGCCCCGAGCGGCTCCCAGAGGCGCTCCACCGGCCCGGGTGCGGTGCGGCAGCGGACGTCGGCGATCTGGTCGGGAGCGAGCCGGTGGCGCTCCCGGAGACGGCGCGCGCAGTCCATGTAGGGGTGCGCGATCGAGCCGCAGGGGTAGGGCTTGAACGTGAGCCGCTCGAGCTCCCATACCCTGCCGAGGCTGGCAAGGAGCGTCTCCAGGCGCTGCGCGTCGAAGCCCCCCGCGAAGGCGCGATAGAATCCGTGCTCACCCTCGAAGACCGACTCCGGCCCCGTGAAGCCGGAGCGCGCGAGCAGGGTCGCGACGACGCCGGCGTGGGCCGCCCAGCCGGGGTGGAGCCGCTTGGTCCATGTGCCATCGGCCAGGTACTCGATGATGCCACCGGCCTGGCTCCCGCACACCCCGAAGGCGTGAACGAGCTGGTCCTCGGTCGATCCGTGGAGCTTCCCGGCGACGGCCGCCGCGCCGAAGGTCCCGACAAGAGCAGTCGGGTGGTAGTGGCGGGCGTGGAACTTCCCGGGGACGGCAAGCCCCACGCGGCACATAACCTCGACGCCGCCGACCATGGCCGCGAGCGTGGCGGGCCCGGAGGCGCCGAGTGCCTCGCCGACGGCCAGGCCAGTCGTGATCGCCACCGAGCCCGTGTGGACGATCGCGTCCTCGCGCGTGTCGTCGAAGTCGAGTCCGTGAGCGAGCGTGGCGTTTGCGAGGACGGCGTTGGCTGCAGCGACGCGCACCTTGCTGCCGACGAGCGTGCTTTCTTGCGGGCCGCCCAGGCGCTCGGCCGTCTCGAGCGCGGCCCGGCCGAAGTCGTACCGCGTGGCGGCGAGCGCGCATCCGAGGGTGTCGAGGACGAGGTGCGTCGCCTTCGTCACGACCGGCAGGGGAATGTCCTCCGATCGGAGGCCGAGGACGAAGCGGGCGAGGCGCCTCGCGGCGGAGGGCGTCACGTCGCCCGTTCTACCGGCGGCAGCGGGGGGAAGTCAAGCGCGCCCGGTGTGTCGTGACGCGCGGGCGGTCCTACTCGTAGCGGAGCGCCTCGATCGGGTCCAGCAGTGAGGCCTTGCGGGCGGGGTAGAAGCCGAAAAAGATCCCGATGCCGGCGGAAAAGCCGAAGGCGAGCACGATGGCTTCCGGGGCGACGAGGACCCGCCATTCAGCGAAGTAACTGATGGCCCACGACCCTGCGAGGCCCGCCGCGATGCCGATCATGCCGCCAATCAGGGAAAGCGTGATGGCCTCCACGAGGAACTGGGCGAGGATGTTGCGGCTACTGGCGCCAACCGCCATGCGCAACCCGATCTCCCGCGTCCGTTCGGTGACGGACACGAGCATGATGTTCATGATGCCGATACCCCCGACGAACAGGGAAACCGACGCGATCGCCGCGAGGAGGTACGTCATCACACGAGACGATTCCTCCTGCGTCTGAAGCACTTCTGAGAGGTTGCGGACCCAGAAATCGTCCTCCTGATCCGGCTTTAGCCGGTGGCGCTGCCGCAGGAGCGCACGGATCTCCGACTCGGCCTCCGTCATATCGTCGCCCGGTCGGATCTTGATCGCGATCGCATTCACCCCTCGGGGGCTGGACTTGTTCACGCCGAAGACACTTCGGTTCGCCGTCGAGAGCGGAATGAGAACGACGTCGTCCTGGTCTTGTCCCCACGAACTTTGTCCCTTTGGCCCGAGCACGCCGATCACAGTGAACGGGACATTCCGGATGCGGATGATCTCACCGAGCGGATCGGTATACGGGAACACGTTCGCGATGGTGGTTTGGCCGAGCAGTGCGACCTTGGCCGCGCTGTGAACGTCTTCAGGCCCGAGCGGTCGACCGGCGACGAGCGGCCAGTCACGCGCTTCGAGGTACTCGGCCGTGACACCCTGCACCTGGGTCGCCCAGTTCAGTGCCCCGTAGACGATCTGGAATGTTCCGCGCCTGGACGCTGCGGCGACCTCGACGGTGTCGAGCTCGCGCTGGACCGCCAACGCGTCGTCCTCGGTGATCGTCCATCGGGTTCCGTGACCGAGCCGGGCGCCACTGGATATGACACTACCGGGGAGCACGATGATCAGATTCGAGCCGAGGCTCTGGATCTGCTCGGCCACGCGCGCCTGGGCGCCGGAGCCCACCGCCACCATGGCGATCACCGCGGCGACCCCGATGACGATCCCGAGCATCGTGAGGCCACTTCGCAGCTTGTTCACTCGCAACGCTCTGAGAGAGATGCGAGCGCTTTGCCAGACCCTCACGCGACGACCTCCTCCTCGAGCAGCGGGAGGGTCGCGGCGGCATCCCGCGGCGACGCGACGGGCTCGTCGCGCAGCAGTCGCCCGTCGCGGAACGTCAGCACGCGACTGGCGTAGCTCGCGACGTCCGACTCGTGCGTGACGAGCACGATGGTCATGCCCTCACGATTCAGCCGTTGCAGGAGGGCCAGGATCTCGACGCTGGTCCTCGTGTCAAGGTTGCCGGTAGGCTCGTCGGCGAGGATCACGGAAGGGTCATTGACGAGCGCCCGTGCGATCGCGACGCGCTGTTGCTGACCGCCCGAGAGTTGACTCGGGTGGTGGGATTCGCGATCGGAGAGTCCAACTGCAGCCAGCCGTTCGCGGGCTCTGGCGCGCGCGGCCCGCGCCGCAAGTCCCGCGTAGTGTAAGGGGAGTTCGACATTTTCGAGGGCGCTCGTGCGAGGCAAGAGGTTGAACGTCTGGAAGACGAACCCGATCTTGGCGTTGCGAATCCGGCCCAGATCGTCGCGCGAGAGGTCAGCAACGTCTTCACCGTCCAGGACATAGCGTCCGGCCGTGGGCGTGTCGAGGCAGCCGAGAAGATGCATGAAGGTGGACTTGCCGGAGCCGGAGGGGCCCATGACGGCCACGAACTCGCCGCGACCGATACGAACCGAAACCCCTCGCACCGCGTGAATCGTGTGTGCTCCCAACTGATAGTCTTTGACGAGCCCCTCCGTCGCGACCAGCGTCATGGTCACAACCTGAGCCGTGGCGTGCCGCCAGGGCTCCCGGGAGGACGGCTGCGCGTCGTCGCCGCGCCCGCGAGCCCCACGATTACGTCTTGTCCTTCCGTGAGGTCGCCCCGGAGCACCTCCGTGGCGGCGCCGTCGGCGATACCGAGTATCAGCGCAACCGGCTTCGGTCGACCGTCGGCGCCGAGCGTCCACACTCGCCCCGCGACGCCAACCTTTGCGTCCGTCGCCGCGACTTCCGCGATTCCATCGTAGCGAGCGCGCTGGTCGGGCGTCAGCAGTTCGCGGACCTGGGCGGTCGTCGACTCCTTGATCCTCCGGGCTCGCGCCTTCCGTTCCTCGGCCGTGAGCGCCTCGGCTCGGAGGGCCTTACGCGCCTGGCGGCTTCCCTCCAGGATGAGGTCGAGCTTCCTTTGCTGCTCTTCGCTGAGGCCGAGCGACTGGGTCAGATGGTCGCGGGTGCTGCCCGACGATGCGTGCCCCTCGCCACCACCACCCGAGGTTCCGAGGGCCGGCGTCGGACCTGTTGTCTCTCCGCTGATCCCGACCGGTCGAAAGCGGAGCGCCGCGGTCGGGACTTTCAGGACGTTCGCCTTCTCACCGACGATCAGCTTCACGTTCGCGGTCATGCCAGGGAGCAACCGGCCGCCGGGATTTTCCACCGCGACGACGACGGTGTACGTCACCACGTTTTGGGTGACCTGGGCGGCTTTCCGGACCTGGACCACGTTTCCGGTGAACGTCTCGTTGGGAAAAGCGTCGACCGTGAACGTCACCGGCTGGTCGAGCTTGATCTGGCCGACGTCGGCCTCGGCGACGCTCGTCTCGACCTGCATCTTCGTCAGATCCTGGGCGATGGTGAAGAGCGTGGGCGCCGACAGGCTCGCCGCGACCGTCTGCCCGATATCGACCGCCCGTGAAATGACGACGCCGTCGACGGGCGCGCGGATCGTCGTGTGGTCCAGGTCGACCTTCGCCTGGTGGAGCGCGGCGGCCTTCTGTTTCACCTGGGCCCGCGCCGAGGCGAGCATCGCCTCGGCGACCCTGAGCTGAGCGATCGCCGACTGGATGGCGGAGGCGAGCGCCTGCTCGTGCGCCCGCGCCGAGTCGAGCTGGGCGACCGCCGAGTCGTGCGCGGCCTGGGCCGAGTCGAGGTCGCTCTTGGCGATGAGCTGTCGCGCGAAGAGCTCCGTCTTCCGGCCCAGATCGCGCTTGGTGTCGACCACGGCGACCTGCGCCTTCGCCGTCTGCGCCTTGGCTTCGGCGTGGGCCGCGCGGGCGTTCGCGACGTCGGCACGCGAGCGTTCGATCTGCGCCTGCTGGTTGAGGACCGCGGCCTTGGCAGAGTCGAGGTCGGCCTTGGCCTGGTTCACCTTCGCTTCGAAGATCTCGGGATCGATCCGGGCGATCACGTCCCCCTGTCGAACTACCGAGTTGAAGTCGGCGGACAGCTGCGTGATCTGGCCAGAGACCTGGCTCCCCACCTGGACGGTGATCACGGCGTTGAGGTTGCCGGTGGCGGAGACGGCGGCGGCAAGGGGCCCGCGCTCGACGCGGGCGAACCGATACGCCGGCGCGCTTGCACCGTCGTGGACGGACGAGTACGCCCAGACGCCGGCGCCGACCAGGGACAGCAGGAATACCAGGGACAGAACGCGCTTCATCAGGAGCGCGAGGGTGCGAGGAGACCGGGCCCCCAACCGCACCGGGCTGTCCGGGTCAGCGAGATCGGTTCGGGATCAACGTTCATGGCCACAGTCAGTGAACCCCCGAAAAGCGCGTCAGGACATTCCTCGATGCACCCTGCAATTGACAGAGGCTCCGGTACCGGCCGCCCAGCGCGATCAGCTCCTCGTGGGTGCCGTGCTCAACGAGTCGGCCCTCTTCGAGGACGAGGATCAGATCGGCCTCGGTGGCCGCCTCAAGGTCGTGGGTGATGAGCAAGCAGGCTTTCCCGGCCATGAGGCGCCTGAGCGCTTCCCGGACCCTGGCCTCGCTTTCGACATCGAGGCCCGTCGTCGGCTCGTCCAGGATCAGGATCGGCGCGTCGCGGATGATGGCCCGTGCCAGGGAGATCCGTTGTTTCTGCCCGCCCGAGAGGGAACCGCCACGCTCGGCGACCACGGTGGCGTAGCCGTCTTCGAGCTCGACGATGAAATCATGGGCGTTGGCCGCCTCGGCGGCGCCCACGATTTCCGCAATCGTGGCGTCGGGCTTGCCATACGCAATGTTCTCCTCGATGCTGGCGGCAAGCAGCATCGGATCCTGCGGAACGATACCGATATGCCGGCGGAGGGACTCGCGTCGATACCGCTTGATGTCGGCCCCATCGATCAGGACGGCTCCCCGGACCGGGTCGTAGAAGCGGAGGATCAAGCTGGCGATCGTGGACTTGCCTGCACCGGACGTCCCCATCAACACCACCCGTTGACCGGGGACGATCGTGAACGACACATCGGTCAGCACGCTCCTCCCGTCGCCGTAGTCGAACGCGACGTCGTCGAAGACGATCTCGCCCTTGAGCCGCGACGCGTCGATGGCATCGGGCACGTCGCGGATGGCGGGTTCGACTTCGAAGATCTCCGCGATCCGGTCGATGCTCACCGCAGCCTTCGAAAACTTCGTGGTCAGTTTCGCGAGGTTTCGGATCGGCTTGTACATGTTGGTCACGTACGAAACGCAGACCAGCAGCTCGCCCGGCATCAGGGCCCCGTCCAATACCTGGAGCGCGCCGAAGAGGACGGCGGCACCGGTCGCGACGGCACCGAGCATCTCCACGCTCCGGGAGGCGGCCGCTTCGATGCGCGCCGTCCGGATCCCCTCCTCAAGGGTCTGAGCGCTCTCGGCGGCGAAGCGCTCCTCTTCGTGGCGCTCCAGGCC
>WNGG01003368.1_pt1 | contig 40945 bp, 47 predicted proteins | sample 5400661 | NCBI WGS metagenome assembly WNGG01 (sample SAMN13153372, study PRJNA577476) | soil metagenome | isolation source: 100 cm soil or saprolite under Garry oak tree replicate 1 | place: USA:California | collected 2016-06-15 | reverse complement strand
GTACCAGACGAAGGTCCTCGGCCGGTTCGAGCGAGGCCACGTGATCTCGAGCTCCACCAACCAGAACCTCGGCGCGCTGGTGTACCGGCTGACCGTTCCCACGCCCGACGACTTCAACCCAGACTACCGGCCGCTGCTACCAACCTCCGAACGGACCGCCGGGGCGATCTACCGCACGCTCATCGCCGTCGTGCTGCTGGCATTCGTCGCCAATCTCCTCGCACTGCGGTTAAGGGACGCCCCCGTCAATGCGTTCGAGCTGAGCAGCGTATTTCTCGCGGGGCACCTCCTCTCGGGCATCACATGGAAGGCACATCTGGTGACCTTCCTCTTTACCTTCTACTGCTTTCTGTCAATCCGCATTCGAGAGCTCGAGCCAGGGCCCCGGGTGTTCGTGTACGTGCTGGTGGCCATGATGATGGCAGTCGGGCTGACCGGGAGAGATCTGGTCGGCTTGAAGGTCCAGCATATTGTTGACGGCTACAGCGTCATCGTCTGGGCCGAGGTCCTGTTATTCGTCGGCTGCCTCGTGTTTTCACGCCGTTCGGCCCATCGGCTGAGCTCAGCGAACAACCTCGTCAATTACAGCTAGGCGAGATAGGGCGCGAGCCCGACGCTGAAGCGCTCCGCCGCCGCTTCGATGCGCAGCGCGCGCAGTACCTCGGGCCGCGCCGGCGGACCCGACCGCGCCGCAGCGATGGCCGCGGCGAGGCCGTCGTCGTCGCCCACCGCGAAGAACCGGGGCGCGGTCCCGAGGAACTCCCGTTGCGGCGGAATGTCGGACACGACCACCGGCCGGCCGCACGCGATCGCCTCCATCGGCGTGAGCCCGAATCCTTCGAACCGGCTGGGACAGACCACGACCTCCGCGCTGCGGTAGGCGGTCGCCATCTCATCCTCCGCAGCTTCGGCTCGAACCGCGCCGTGGCGCGAATGACGGCCGCATGGTCCTTGTGCGCGGTGAGACGGGACACGCTGAGCAGACCACGCGGACGCCGCCACCCGTGCGTCCATCGCAATTGCCAGCCGCGCCGGTCGGTCGCCCTCCGAGACGATGGCGAGTCCGCGCGCCCGCAGCCGCGGCACCACCAGCGCGAAGAACGGATCCGGAGCGAACCAGCGGATGTCATCCATCCGCCGCGCTCAAGGGCCGGACACGACGTGGGCTTCGATGTCGCGGAGATCGCGCACCACGCGGTCCCAGTTGAAGTACGTCTCGACCGCGCGGCGGCCGTTCTGGCCCATTCGTTTGGCCGCCGCGGGGTCCGCCAGGAGACGGCAGATCGCGTCGGCGATGGCCGCGGGGTCCTCGGGAGGCACGAGCACGCCCGTCTCGCCGTCGCGCACGGCGTCGGGAACGCCGCCCGAGTCGCCCGCCACCACGGGCAGGCCGCACGCGGACGCCTCCACGAGCGAGATGCCGAACCCCTCCACACCGAGGCGCTCGGCACGCCGCGAGGCGCCGACATACACGGACGCGAGATTGTAAAACGCCGGCAGGTCCTGATCGCCGATCCCGCCCAGGAAACGGACGCGGTCGCCGAGCCGCAGCTGCTGCGCCCGTTTCTCGAGGCGCTCGCGGTCGGGCCCGGTCCCGGCCACCGCGTAGCGCACGTCGGGCGCGCGCTCGAGAATCGTCGGCAGCGCCTCGATCACCGTGTCCATCCCTTTGTGCTGCTGCAGGCGGGCGACGGTCACGAGCCAGCGTGTGCCGTTGTCGGGCAGGTCGAACCGCTCGCGCAGCGCGCGCGCATCGACGCCGGGACGGAAATAGGTCGGGTCCGTGCCCAGGTGCACGATGCGGAGCCGCCGGCCGTGCCCGTCGAGACCCAGGTCGCCCAGCAGCGAGAGCGCGAGGTCGCGGGTCCAGGCGCTGTTGGTCATCAGCACCGCGGCCCCGCCGAAAATGGCGCGCGCCGTGCGGCGTTTGAGGCGCGAGTGCCGGATCTTGTGCTGCTCGCTGAGCAGATCGGCGCCGTGGAAAAAGATCCCGTAGGGGATGTGCAGCCGCTCGTGGACCCAGCGGGCCGGATACCCGGCGGGCTTCACGTTCCCGCAGTGCACGAAGCCGACGCGATGCTGGCGCGCCAGCGCGGCCGCGCGCCGCGCCCAGAACAAGACCGCCGGCAGTGTCTTGGTCCGCCGCGCGCCGATGGGAAGCCGGTCCACGACGGCGGGCAGGCCGACATCCACTTCGGACGCGTCGGGATCGGTGGGCGTGGAAACCACGAGGTCGCCACGCGGAAACCGCTTCGCCAGCTCGCCGTGCAAGCGGGCGATGCCGCCGCCCATCGGAGGGAAGTCCTGCGCCAGGAGGAGCGTCGTCATCGGGAACAATCTACGGTCGTGGTCGGCGGAATTCCCGGTCGATCCGGAGCAGGTCGGCCGTGACGCGGTCCCAATTGTAGTAGCGCTCCACCGCCGCGCGCCCGGCCGCGCCCAGGCGGCGGCGCAACGCATCATCTGCGAGCACGCGCACGGCGGCCGCCGCCAGTGCGCCCGGGTCTTCCGGATCAACGAGCAAGCCGGTTTCGCCCTCGCGGATGGCCTCGGGGATGCCGCCGGAGCGGCTGCCGATCACCGCAAGACCGCACGCAGCAGCTTCCACACAGGCGATTCCGAATCCCTCCACTAGAAGGTCGTGTCGCCGGGACGCCAGCACGAACAGGTCCGCCGCGTTGTACAGCGCGGGCAGTTCCCCGTCGGGAACGAAGCCGAGCAGGCGCACCGCGTCCCCCAGACCGAGCTCCGTGACCAGCGCCTCGAGTGTATCGCGCCGGCTCCCTACGCCGGCGACGGCGTAGCGCGCGCCCGGAACCGCGGCCCGGATCGCGGGGAGCGCCCGGATGACGGTGTCGATCCCCTTGTGGAAGTCGAGCCTGGCCACCGTGAGCAGCCAGGGGCCTCCGTCGAGCCCGTGCTGGCGACGCACCGGCCGGGGGTCGATGCCGGGGCGGAAGTCAGCGGGCGTGGTACCGAGGTGCACGACGCGGACATCGCCGGCGAGCGCGTGGCAGCCGAGGGACTCGAGCACGTCGCGGGCGAGATCCGCGGTCCAGCGGCTGTTGGCGACCACTACCGCACAGCATTCGAAGATGCGCCCCGCCGTCCACCGCTTGAAGCGCGAGCGACCCACCTTCGCCTGGAGCAGCAACAGGTCCGCCCCGTGGGCCAGCACGCCGAACGGGAGACCACGGCGCGCGTGCAGCCAGGCCGCGGCGTACCCCGCGGGCTTGACCTCGTCGCACCAGGCAAACGCTGGCTCGGTCCGGCGCGCCAGCGCCGCGGCGCGTCGGGTCCAACGGATGAGCCCGTTGAGCGTGCGCAGCCGCTTCGCGCCCACGGCCACGCGGTCGATGGTCTGGCGGAAGCGCGGGTCGCTGGCCTCGCTTCCCGGCCAGGTTCCCGTCGAGACCAGCAGGCCGTGCTCAGGATAGCGGAGCGCGACCTCGCCCATCATGCGGGCGATGCCGCCGCCGAACGGCGGGAAGTTGAGGGCGAGGAGCAGAGTCGGGCTCAACCGCGCCGTCGCTCCAGCGCCTCACGATAGACCGCCTCGGTCCGCTCGGCGGTCCGCTCCAGGGTAAATTCACGCCGCACGAGGTCACGCCCCGCCCGCGCAATGCGCTGCGCGAACTCCCGATCGCCGAGCACACGCTCCAGCGCGCCGGCCCAGGCCACGGGATCGAGCGGGGACACCAGCACGCCGGTCTCTCCCGACGTGATCACGTCCGGGTTTCCTCCGGCCCGCGACGCCACCGCGGGCAATCCCAGCGCCATCGTCTCGAGCAGCGCGGACACGGTCGCGAGGCGACAAAAGGCGAGGGGCCGCGCGGTGAACGGCACGTACACCACGCGGTGGCGCTCCGGCACCGTCCGCTCGATCGCACGGAGCGCGGGATCACCCTCGATGCCTACGCACGCCACCACGACGGACCGCTGCAGTGCCGCGAGGCCCTCGAGCAGGACGTGCTGGTCTTTGCGGCGCGCCAGCACCAGCACCACGGGCCGGCCGGCGAGGTCACCGAGAGCCGCGCGCGCGGCGGCGACGTCGGCGGCGGACGGCGGCGCGTCGATCCGGTCGCAGTCGATGCCGTTGGGCACGACGCGGAGGCGGGCTCGCGGGTGCAGCCGGTGGCGCAGCGCGCGCGCAACCGCCGGGCTCACGGCGATGGTGCGGTCGGCGGAAACCGCCACGGCGATGAGCGCGGGCGTCAGCGTGAGCGGCATGGTGTGGCGTGTGACGACGAATGCGTGCGGCAGCCGTCGCCGCCACCGCAGCCAGGTGAGCGCGCGGCGGTCGCGCGTGGCGTTGCTGTTCGCCACGTCCACGCCCTCGCGCGCCATCATGTCGCCTAGCTCAGCGGCGAGCGGGCCCAGGCGACGGAAGTCCAGGGGGACGTGCTCGAGCCCCGCTTCGGCCGTAAGCCCGGCGAGCATCGTGCCGGGCCGACACCCGATCAGCACGCGATGCCCGCGCCGGGCGAGCTGGCGGCTCAGGTTCGCGATCGCCACGGTCGAGCCGGATCCGCCACCCTGATGCGTCACCTGCAAGATCGTAAGCGGCCGGCCTGGCATGCGACAAAGGTAGTTATACTATTTCGCCCATGCACATCGCGGTCGCCTCCCATCAGCCGCTGCCGGCCAAGGGTTACGGCGGTCCGCAGCGCGTCATCATGGCGCTGGTGCGCGGGCTCGCGGCGCTCGGGTCGCGCGTCACGCTGCTCGCGCCCCCCGGCACGCGGGTCCCGGAGGTGACCGTCGTGCCGGTGCCGCCCCCAAAGTTTGGCGACGGCGCGGCGTTTGCTCCGTACGTGCCGCGCGACGCAGATCTGGTACACGTGCATTTCCCGCTGCGTCACGCGCGGGGAACCCCGCCGCTCATCCAGACGGTGCACGGCAACCTGAAGCCAGGCACGCCCCCCTCCCCCAACAGCATTTTTCTCTCTCACGATCATGCCCGCCGCCACGGAAGCGAGACGTTCGTGTACAACGGGCTCGATCCGGCCGACTACGTGTTCCGCCGCTTTCCCAAGCGCGCCGAGCAGTACGACCTGTTCCTCGGCAAGCTGCACAGCGCCAAGGGCTATCACTGGGCGGTCGAGGCCGCGAAGCGCACCGGGCATCGCCTGATCGTCGCCGGCGGCTGGCGGCCGAGCTTCACCGGCTCCGTGAAGTACGTCGGTGAAGTCGACGGCACGACCAAGGCCGCGCTACTGGCGCGCGCCCGCTGTCTGTGGAACCCGGCGCAGTGGGACGAGCCGTTCGGGCTCGTCAGCGTCGAGGCGCTACTCTCCGGGACGCCGGTGCTGGGCACGCGGCGTGGCGCGCTGCCCGAGCTGGTCACGCCCGCGGTCGGGGCCCTGTGCGACACGATGGACGAGATCATCGCCGCCGCCGAGCGAATCCACAGCCGCGACCCCGCGGCCTGCCGGGCCCACGCCGAGCGGTTCTTCACGCACCTGGTGATGGCGGAAGAGTACCTCCGGATGTATCGCCATCTGCTGGAGACCGGGGCGCTGCCGGCGGGGAAGCAGACACCCGTGGCCGCATGACGTGAAGCGTCGGCGGCCGCGCCATGCACATCGTCCAATTCCATCATGTGCGACTCCCCGTCACGAAGTATGGCGGCGCGGAGCGGATCGCGGTGTGGCTATGCCAGGGCTTGGTCGAGCTCGGTCACCAGGTGACTCTGCTCGCGCCGCCAGGGAGTCGCGTACCCGGCGTGCGTGTCGTGGAAGTTCTTCCCGAGCTGGTGCGGTCTCCTGGGTTCGATCTGAGCCGGTACGTCCGTGAGCGCGTCGACATCATGCATTACCATTGTGAGGTTCGTTACCCGCCGCCGGGCGTCAGCTGGGTGTGGACCCTCCACGGCAACCTGAGCGGCGGACGGCGGATCGATGACCGCGCGATCTGTGTCAGCGAGGATCACGCACGCCGCCACGGAACCGATACGTTCGTCCGCAACGGCGTTCGTCTCGACGAGTACGAGTTCCGCAGCGAGAAGGGCGCCTACGACTTGTTCCTCGCGCGCTTACACAGCGTGAAGGGGTGGCAAGTAGCCATCGCGGCGGCGAAGCGGTGTCGCGTTCGTCTCGTACTCGCCGGCGGACGGCGGCCGAGTCTCTCGCGCTTCGTGAAATTCGTGGGCGAAGTAGGGGGCGTGAAGAAGCGCGAGCTGCTGGCCGGCGCCCGCTGTCTGTGGATGCCCGTCCAGTGGGAGGACCCCTGCCCGGTGAACATCCTCGAGGCCTTCGCGAGCGGCACACCGGTCATCGGATCTCCTCGCGGCTCCCTGCCGGAGCTCGTCTCCCCCGACACCGGAGGGCTGGGGACAACGCTGGACGAACTCGTGGCGCTGCGCGGTCGCCTGGCGGAGTGGGACCCCCACGCGTGTCGGGCACGCGCCGAGCGCCACTTCTCGCACCTCGTGATGGCGGAGGAGTATGTGCGCATGTATCGCACACTGCTCGCCAGCGGCACCCTGGCCCCGGGCCGCTCGACGCCCTGAGCGGTCGCCACCCGACATCAATCGGGCGCGACGGTGCCGGCCCGATGACGGGGCGCGAACGCCGCGACGACAAGCAGCAGCAACGCCCCCCACGTGTAGACGGAGAGGTCGAACAGCGCCCGACGCAGGGAAAGCGACCACACCGTCGCGATCCCGGAGGTGGCGACGCCCGCGAGCAGCAACGCGATCGACCACGGGAGCGGCCGGTCCAGCGGCCGCAGGCGCAGCGCGACGACCCACACGGGGAGCGCGAACAGGAAGTAATGCACCCAGGCGATGGGTGAAACGAGCACGGCGACCAGGCCCACGACGGCGAGCTCCTCGAACGGCGCAGCGACGACCTTCGGCTGGCGCAGCGCAAGGATGCCGAGGGTGACGCAGGTGGCATCGAGCACGAGCGTCCCGGCCGGGGCGACGTGCAGCCGGGTCGCGAGGGCGGCGAGCGACTGGTTGCTGCCGAGCGGCGCCCAAGCCACGGGTGCGCTGTTGGTCACCCAGTCCCATATCGCGTCGAACGCCCCCGGCACGCCGTACCGCAACAGCGGCGCAACGCTCGAGCCCGCGGCGACCACGACCGCGATCGCGAGCCCCCGCCAGTGCCGTCGGGCGGCGAGATAGAAAAACCAGAGGATGGGGAACACCTTGAGGGCTGCCGCGATGCCGATCCAAATGCCGGCCCGACGTTCCCCGTCGCGTCCGCGGGCCAGGTCGCCGGCCGCGGCGACCAGCGACGCCAGCAAGATGGCGTTGAGGTTCAGGTCTTCGAAATTCCGATGGAGCGGAACGGCCACGGCGATCAGGGCCAGGGCCACGGGACGCCAGCGATCCCGCGGCAGGTGCGCGACGCTCCAGCCGATGCACGCGACGCCGCCGGCCGCCCAAGCGGCCTTCGCCAACGCCGCGCTCACTTGGGCCGCGAGCGCAAACGGCACGACGAGCAGCACGGCCAAGGGCGGCCACCACACGCCCGCGTGCGGCGGCCTCGCGTACAACGGCAGGCCTTCGAGCCACAGGCGCGCCGGCGTGAAGTGCGCCTCGAGGTCGCCGCCTCGGCGGACGCCGACCGGGATGGCGACCAATGCGTACACAATCCCGGCGAGCAGCAGCAGTCGCATCTCCCGCGGCGTCAGCCGTGTCACGCGATCTCTCCTCCCCGCTAGCGGACGCTGACGGTCAGCAGCTCCTCCAGCCGATGCCGCCACGTGTGTTCGCGCAGCGCGCGCGCGCGGGCCGCGGCCGCGAGCGCGCGGCGGGCGGCTTCGTCGGCGAGCAGCGCGCGAGTGTGCGCGCGCAGCTCCGCGACGCTCCGATAGAGGACGATCTCGCGCCCCGGCTCGAGATGCCGGGCGATGTCCGCCTTCGCGTCCGAGAGCTGCGGCGTGCCGACGGCCGCGAGCTCGAACACGCGCATGTTGGCGCCGGTCCCGTAGCGCCCGGTCTCGCCGCCCGCGCCGAACTGCTGGTGGATGTTCAAACCCACGGTCGCGGTAGCGAGCACCCGCACGAAATCGCGTCCGTACACCGGCCCGGTCGACCACCCCGGTCCCCAGGTCGCGAGCCCGAGATCGTCGAGGGCGTGCACGACGCGCTCGCGTACCGGGTCGCGGGACCCGACGAACACCAGCGGCACCGCTCGCGGGCCGTCCTCGGCCGGCCGCAGGAACTCGGGATCACAGCCGAACGCCAGGTAGTGCGGCCGCCCTCCGGCGGCGCGCAGACGCCCGAGGCTCGCGCTGTCGTGCGTGAAGAAGCAATCGTAGGCGGGCGCGAGGCGGGTCGACGACTCGTGGTCGTGCGGGTCGTCGGGGAACCAGTTGATCCAGCGGCCGCCGAAGCGGCGCCGCAGCTCCGCGACGCCGGTCGGGGAGAGTTGCGTTCCCTTGAACACCAGCACGAGGTCGGCGGGCTCGCGCCGGAGGTGGGCCGTGAGGCGTGCGACGAGCGGGCGCCCCAGGATCGAGTTCCAACCGCGGAGCCGCTCCTCACAGCAGCGCACCTCGCAGCCGAGCGAACCGAGGGCCGCCGCGAGGGCCAGCCCGCTGCGGTGATAGCGCCGGTTGAACGCGGCCACCAGCACGACGCGCAGGCCCGCGAACGGCGCCCGGGGGGAGGGCCCCGCCGTCATACGTCCACGTAGTTCCGGTATTCGAAGAGGCGCACCCCGGTCAGGCGCTCGATCCAGTCGGACACGTAGAGCCGGACATGCGAGGGCCGGAAGCGTCGCGGGCCCACGGCGGGCGCAGCGGCCGCCTGCCGGTCGGCGATCCAGGCTTGCACCGCGCGCGGATGGGCCCCGGCGAACCGCCGCAACAGCGGCGTCCAGTTGAGTGCGTCCTGCGTGGCGCGTCGCTCCCAACGGTCTCGGGCCTCGGTGAAAATCTCCTGTGCGGCGAGGACCTTCCGGCGCATGGACTCCGGCGGCCGGGCCCAGCCATAATGAAACATCTGCGCGCCCGTGGCCCGGGCCCGCACGCGCCGCCCCTCGGCCCCTACGCGAAACCCCTGGGCGTCCTGAAAGGAACGGATGTCCCGGCCCAAGCGCACCAGGCGCACCTCGCGGCGGTACCAATGCCGGTCCGTCGCGATCGTGTCGAAGTCGCCGTAGAAGTGGAGGTAGTCGACGAGCAGGCCCTCGACGAGCGGCTCGCCGTCGCAGCGGCCGGATCAGCGCCGCGCCGGATTCGTGCAGCACCTCGTCGGCCTGGATGTAGATGCCCCACGTTCCGCCGCACGCCGCCATCGCCCGATTGGTCTCGAACGAGAGCGTGCCGCCGCCGCGCGAGAAGTCCCACACGCTGTCGAGGATGCGGACGCGCGGGTCGCCGATCCCGGCCACGAGGTCACGCGTCTCGTCGTCCGAGCGCCCCACGTTGACCACGACCTCGTCGCAGATGTCGAGGATCGAGCGAATGGCGGGCACGATCGGGTAGTCGAGCCGGACCGCGTTCCGGACGATGGTGAAGCCCGAGAGCACGTCAGGGTCGGAATTGCATGTCGTGCAGCCGGCGATACAGCCCGCCCGCCGCGTACAGGGTAGCGTGCGTCCCCTGCTCCACGATCCGCCCGTCGGCGAGCACGACGATCAGGTCGGCGTGCTGCACGGTGGCGAGCCGATGGGCGATGACGAACGTCGTGCGGTGCGCCATCAGCCGGTCGATCGCCTCCTGCACCAGGCGCTCGGACTCCATGTCCAGGGCGCTCGTCGCCTCGTCCAGGATCAGGATCGGCGGGTCGCGCAGCAGGGCGCGCGCGATGGCAATCCGCTGCCGCTCGCCCCCGCTGAGGCGCGTGCCGCGCTCCCCCAGGAGGGTGTCGTAGCCGTCGGGGAGCTGCGAGACGAAGTCGTGGGCGTTGGCGGCGCGGGCCGCGGCCTGCACCTGGTCGAGCGTGAAGTCGCTCCGCCCGTAGGCGATGTTCGCGAAGACCGTCTCGTTCAAGAGAATCGTCTCCTGCGACACGATGCCCATGAGCGACCGCAGGCTCGAGCGCGTGAACCGCGTGATCGGCACGCCGTCCACCGAGATCCCGCCGCCGGTCGGCTCGTAGAAGCGCGGCAGCAGGTCCACCAGCGTGGTCTTCCCCGCCCCCGAGGGGCCTACCACCGCTGCCACCTGGCCGCGCCGCACCTCCAGGTCGACGCCATGCAGCACGGGCGCCTGGCCGTTGTAGGAGAACGTGACGCCGCGGTACTCGATGCAGCGCTCGAAGCGCGCGGGCACTTCGCCCGGCCGGTCCCCTTCCTCCGCGGCGAGGTCGAGCACCTCGAACACGCGATCGGCGGCGGCGAGCGCGCTGGCCATGGCCGTGGGGTAATTGGCCACGGACTTGACCGGCGACATCAGGCGCAGCGCCACTGCGATGAACGCGATCAACACTTCGGGCCGCAGCACGGCGGCCTGTCCCAACGCCAGTCGCGTCCCGACGGCGAAGATCAACACGATGACCGCCCCGGCGAACACTTCGCTCACCGGGCTCGTGAGCAAGGCGTAGCGCTGCGCGCGTAGCACGCCCTTGCGGTAGCGGTCGGCGAGCCGGCGAAATCGATCGGCTTCGAAGCGCTCCGCCACGTACGCCCGCACCAGCTTGATCGAGCTCACGAGCTCGCTCACGAGACTGGTGAGCTCCCCCCGCTGGTCCGCCTGCTCCCGGGAGCGGCGGCGCACCTTCCCGACCATCGGCCGCACGATGAGCACCAGGAGCGGCGCGCACACCAGGGCCACGAGGGTCAGACGCCACGAGAGGCCGATGAGGATCGCGAGATACACGACGATGAGGCTGACGTTCTGCAGCAGCGACGCGAGCGCAGCGGTGATCGCCGTCTTGACCTGATCCGTGTCGTTGATCACCCGGGCGAGGAGCTGCCCCCCGCGGGTGCGCTGGAAGAACGCCAGGGGGAGGGCCTGCAGGTGCTCGAACAGATGCAGCCGCAGATCGCGCACCACGTGCTCCTGGATGGCGACGCTGGTGAGGGCCGCGCTGTACGCCAGCGCGTTCTTGACGACCAGCGTGGCGAGCAGCACCAGCACGACGTTGCGCAGCGCCGCGTCCGGCGCGCCCGCCGCCAGCAGGGGACCGACCACCGTCGCGAGCAGCCGCTCGACCGCCGATCCCCCCGTCGTGGGGAGTGCCTCCTGCCCGAACAAGGTGCGCAGGAAGGGGATGAGGAGCACGAACGTGACCCCGTCCAGCACCGAGGCGAAGAAGGTCGTGACGAGGTTGACGACGAACAGGGGTGTATACGGACGGAGCAACTGCAGCAGCCGGGTGCTGCGATTCATCTCAGCGCGCCCCTCCTGGAGTGCCCGGTCCCCCCGCCCCCCGCCCGCGGCCGCGCGGCGTGAGCAGGGCGACCGGGAGGATCATTTCTTCCGGCGTCACGCCGCCGTGCAGAAACGAGCCGCGATATCGGGCCTGATACTCGCGCAGCTTGGTGGGATAGACGAAGAAGCGGTCCGACGTCGCGAGCAGCAGTCGCACGCCGAGACCCATGCCCGGCAGGCCGAAGGCCTTCAGCTCTTCCACGACGATGGCGGCCTCGGGATCCTCGCTGCGGAGATCTTCGCCGAACTTGTAGCGCAGGTTGGCGGTCGCGTCGCGTTTGGCGTACACGGTGGCAGGCGTTTCGCAGTGGATCGAGCCGTGATCCGTGGTGAGCAGCACCGTCACGCCCCGTCGCTCGGCCTCGCGCAGCGCCGCGAGCACCGGGGAGCGCTCGAACCACGTGCGCGTGAGGCTGCGCAGGGCGGCCTCGTCGCGGGCCACCTCGTACAGGATCGCGCTCTCGGAGCGCCCGTGCGTGAGCTGGTCCACGAAGTTGAACACCAGGGCCGTGACGCCGTCCTGGGCGAGGTGCGCCGGCAGGCGGCGCACCAGGTCGCCTTCGCCCGAGCTGAACAGCTTCTCGTACCGCACCGGAACCGGCCGTGCCATGAGCTCCGCCAGCTGCTCGGCCAGGAGCTCACCCTCGTGCGCGTTGAGACTCTCCTCGTCGGACGGCTGTCCCCACCAAGCAGGATGCCGTGCGGCGATCTCCATCGGGAACATTCCCGAGAAAATGGCGTTGCGTGCGAACGGCGTCGCCGTAGGGAGGATGCTGTAGTAATGCGACTCCTCGACGTCGAACAGCGGCGTCACCAGATCGCGCAGCACCTCCCACTGGTCGAGCCGCAGGCAGTCGATCACGACGAACAGCGCGCGTCCCTCGCCCTTCAGGACCGGCACGAGAAATTCGGCTCCCACGTCGACCGAGAGCGGCGGCCGGTCACCTTCCGGGGCGGCGAGCCAGCGGGGATACTGCCGGGCTACGTACTCGGCGAAGTCCTTGCGGAGCGAGCGCTGCAGCGCGCGCAACGCCTCCGACAGCCCGGGCTCGTTGGCGGCCGCCAGCCGCACTTCCCAGCGGGCCAGCTCGGCCACCAGCTCGATCCATTCGCGCCAGGCGAGGGTCGCGCCGCGGCGCCCTTCGAGCTCGCGGAACCGGGTGACGAAGTCGCGCGCCAGACGCTGCTGCCGGATGCGGTCGCCCTCCAGCAGGCGCGTGACAACGGACAGGATCTGGCGCGGCTGGACCGGCTTCACCAGATAATCGTCGACCTCCACGCCGATCGCTTCGCGCAGCGTGCCTTCGTCTTCGCTCTGGGTGACCATGACCACGGGCATCCCGGCGTCGATGGCGCGGATCTCGCCGATCAGCTCGAGCCCGCGCCGTCCCGGCATCTGCTCGTCGAGCAATACGATGCTGTAGGACTGGCGCCGCAGCAGCGCGAGGGCGTCGTCGCCGTGCGCCGCCGATGCGATGGTGAACCCCTGGGCTTCGAGAAAGCGACGGTGGGCGGCGAGCCCCTCCACTTCGTCGTCCACCCACAGGATGGTCTTGGGCCGCGCCATAGGCCTAAGCTAATGGCGACTGGCGAACCCGGGCAACGCAGGACTTATTTCGCAGCGTGCTGTGCGTCCTCCTCGTCCGGTTCAGCTCCATCGGCGATATCCTGCTCACCACGCCGCTCGTGCGCGCGCTCGCCCGCCGTCACCCCGAGGCGAAGCTCGTGTACGTGACGAAGCGCGCCATGGCACCGCTCGTCGCCGACAACCCTCACGTCGGGGAAGTCGTGGCGCTCGAGCCGGATGAGCCGCTGCGCCACCTGGCCCGGCGGCTGCGGGCACTGGCGCCGACCCACGGGCTCGACCTGCACGGCAGCCTCCGCAGCGCCGGGCTCCGTCTGCTCGTGGGGTGCCGCTGGTCGGGGTACCGCAAGCGCAAGCTGGCCCGCACGCTCCTCATCTCCACCAAACTCGACGCGTACCGCCGCCCCACGCCGGTGGCCGAGCGCTACTTCGAGGCCGCGCGCCGGCTGGACACCCGACCCGACGGCGGCCCCCCGGAGTTCCACCTCGGCGCGGGCGCCACGGCGCGGGTGGCGCAGTGGCTGGCGGAGCGCGGCCTCAGCGACGCGCCGCTCGCCGCGCTCGGGCCCGGCGCCGCCCACGCTACCAAGCGCTGGCCCATCGCGCACTGGGCCGCCTTGGGCGAGCGGCTGCGCGCGGCCGGGTACCGGGCGGTCATCGTCGGCGGGCCCGAAGACCGCGGCCTCGCGCAGCAGCTCGTGGCTGGGGGAGCGGCGGCGAGCGCCGCGGGAGAGTTCTCCCTCCAGGAGACCGGGGCGCTGCTGCAACGCGCCCGCGTCGTCGTGTCGGGAGACACGGGCATCATGCACATGGCCACGGGCGTCGGCACGCCCGTGGTCGCCCTGTTCGGACCCACGGTCGCGCGGTTCGGGTTCTTCCCGTACGTGGCCCCTTCCGTGGTGCTCGAACGGGAGCTTAGCTGTCGTCCCTGCTCGGCCACGGGCACGGCCGCGTGCCCCCTCGGCCATCACCGCTGCCTCGCGGACATCATGCCCGCGGACGTGGCAGCGGCGGTGAGTCGCCTGGTCGCGTGATCCGCGCCACCACGCCGGCTGAGGAGCGCCTCATCGGACTGGTCGCCGAGTCCGTCCGCGGACCCAAGCGCGACGGCCTGTTCGCACTGTGGCTGGTCGTGCGGTTGGCGGAGGGCCTGCTCCCGCCGCGGCCACTTTCGGGCAAGAATCACCGGCGGCGGCTGCAGGCCCTCGAAGCACGCCTGGGCGGCCTCGCCCTCCCCGGTCCGCTGAAGCGCGCCTTCGCGGCCGCGTGCCAACATCTCGAGCCCGCCACGCCGGCCGCCGCCGCCCTCGTGCTCTCGCAGCTCGTCGCGCCGGCGCGGGAGGTGCTCGGCGACGAGGCCGGAGACGCCGTGGTGGTTGCCGCCCGAGCGGCGCGCATACATCTATAGAGGACTGGTGGAGTAGAAGCACAGGAACGATGTCGGAGGGATCTCATGCGCTACCACGCGTCGCTGTTGCCTCTTACCCTGCTCGTGACTCAAGCGGGGTGCGCTCCTCCCGTCCTGATGAGCGGGCTGGGCACCGATCAGAGCTACGCCCCCCAGATCGCCACCGTCGAGTCGGACCACGCTATCGCCCGGCGCGTTACGATCTCCATCCCGAAACCCGCTTTCGTGACGGTGTTGGAGGTCGAGGACGGTCCGAAGCCGCAGGTGCTGCTTCGCTTGGCCAGCACCGACCTGTCCTTCAGGCCCCTTCCCCCCGGCACGCACCGGTTGACGCTCGCGCCGATGCGTACCGCGCGCGACACGGTCCACCGCGATGTAGTCGCGGAGCTGCTGGCAAGCATGGGCAAGCCAATCGGAGGAACCCCGAGGATAGAAGGTGGAGGTTACGTCCCAATGGAGCTCTGCCCCGGCGCGAATCCCGCGGCTCCAACGTACTGCCCCGTTCCACCCACCGAGCCGCTCGTCCGACCTGTACCGATCCCGCCCGACCACTACCTGATTTGCATCGCGCACACGGACCCAGTCGACCGTGCACAGCTCCGCGCGCGCCTGCATGACGCGAACCTCGCTCTCCGCGGTCGCGACCTCGTCACGGAGATCGCAACCGCGGCGTCTGGGGGGGAACGGGCAGGGCGCTGGGCCGCAGTCGCGGTGCGGCGCTGAGCGCATGACCGGCCGCCGCTTTCCGAAGCGCCTCTCCGGCTCGTCCCGGGTGGATCAGCAGCGCCCGGGCGACGTGCCGGGCGACACCATCCCCACGGGTTTCCCGTCCATCGATCGCTTGTTGGGGGGGGGCCTGCGTCGGCGCGACCTCGTGGTGCTGGGCGGCGACATCGGCTCCGGCAAGTCGGCACTGGCGCTGGGGCTGGCCCTGCGCGTGGCGCAGCGCGGCACCGGCGTCGCCTTGTTCTCGGGCGAGATGGACGAAGAGCGCCTCATGGAGCGCGCGCTCGCCATCGAGGGGCGGGTCGCCGTCGACGAGCTGCGCGGCGCCAAGCTCAATGACGAGGCGCGCGCCGGCATCGGCGGGGCGGCGGTGCGGCTGCGCGACCTTCCGCTCGCCAGTCTGCCCCTCGCGGCGCCGGACTTCGAGTCCGTCGCCCGGCGGCTCGAGCCGCTGTCAGCGCTGGGCCTCGTGATCGTGGACTACCTGCAGCTCGTGCCGTCGCCCGCAGGCGTGACCCGCTCGACGCAGGACGAGGACCTGGCGCTGGTGCTGCAGCGGCTCAAGGCACTGGCGCTCGAGCGCCAGGTGGCGCTCGTCGTGGTGTCGCAGCTGCCCCGGTTCGACGCCAAGCGTCCGAACGCGCGGCCCGCGCTCGACGACTTCGGCCACCTGGGGGCGATCAAGCAGCACGCGGATCTCGTGCTCGGGCTGTACCGCGAAGAGATGTACAATCCGGGCTACGGGGTAGACGGCGCCACGGAATTGATCGTGCTCAAGAACCGCAACGGCCCGACCGGCTTCGTGGACCTGTACTTCTACCGGCGCTGGATGCGGTTCGAGGACATGCTCGACCCGGATCGGTGAGCGTTGTAGGTTAGGAGCCATGGCCGGCCACAGTAAATGGAAACAGATCAAGCGGAAGAAGGCGGTCACCGACGCGCGGCGGGGGGCGCTCTTCACCAAGCTGATCCGCGAGATCACGATCGCCGCCAAGCAGGGCGGCGGCGATCCCGCGGGCAATGCCCGGCTCCGCACCGCCATCGACGCGGCGAAGGCAGAGAACATGCCGCTCGACAACATCGAGCGCGCCGTCAAGAAGGGGACCGGCGAGCTCGAGGGCGTGACGTACGAAGAGGTCACGTACGAGGCGTACGGTCCCGGCGGCGCGGCGTTGCTCATCGAGGCGACCTCGGACAACGCCAATCGCACCGTCGCGGAAATTCGCCACGTATTCCAGCGCTACGGCGGCAACCTCGGGGCCGCGAACTCGGTGGCGTGGATGTTCGACCGCAAGGCCCAGATCACGGTGGATGCCACGCGCGCCGACGAAGACACCGTGATGGAGGCGGCGCTCGATGCCGGCGCGGAAGACATGGTGCGCGAGGGCGATGCGTTCCTCATCACCGGGCCCGCGGGCCGGCTGCATCTGATCAGCGAGCAGCTCAAGGGCAAGCGCATCGCGGTACAGGCCGCCGAGATCGCGATGCTCCCCAAGAGCACCGTGAAAGTGGACGGCAGGGACGCGAAGCAGCTGCTCGCGCTGATCGAGGCGCTCGAAGAGATGGACGACGTGGCCAAGGTGTCGTCCAACTTCGACATCGACGCCGAGGCGCTGGCGGCGGCGACGGCGTGACGTGAAGGTCCTGGGCGTCGACCCGGGCACCTCGGTCACCGGCTACGGCGTGATCGAGACCCGGAACGGCTCGGGGATGGGCCGGCTGGTCGAGTGCGGTGTGATCCGGCTCAGCGGCCGGAGCCCCCTGCCCCGACGCCTCCACGAGCTGCACGCACGAGTCACCGATCTCATCACACGGCACCACCCGAACGCGCTCGCGCTGGAGAACGCCTTCTATCATCGGAACGTCCACACGACGCTCGTACTGGGCCATGCGCGCGGGGTCGTGCTGCTGGCCGCCGAGCAGGCGGGGCTGGCTATCGCTGAGTACGCCCCGGCGACCATCAAGAAGACCGTGGTCGGTGCGGGCGGCGCCCCCAAAGCGCAGATCGGCCGCGTGGTGGCCCGTCTGCTGCGGCTCAGCGAAGCGCCCGAGCCCGCCGACGCGGCCGACGGCGTGGCCGTGGCGCTCACGTACATCCTGCGGACGTGATCGCCCAGGTCGCCGGTCGTCTCGCCGCCAAGCAGGCGGATCGGGTGATGATCCACACCGCGGGCGGCGTCGGCTATGAGATCGTCGTCCCGCTGGGCGTGATGGAGCGCCTGCCCGCGGTGGGCGAGACGGTCACCCTCGCCACCGAGCTGGTCGTGCGCGAGGACGGCTGGTCGCTGTACGGGTTTCAGGACGACGCCGGTCGCCGCTTCTTCCAGCGGCTCATCGGCGTGAGCGGCGTAGGGCCGAAGATCGCGATCGCGTTGATGTCCGCGCTCGGGGTGGAGCGCGGGGCGCGGGCCGTGAAGGAGCGGAACATCGCACTGCTCGCGTCGGTGAGCGGGATCGGGAAGAAGACGGCCGAGCGGTTGGCGCTTGAACTGGCCGACAAGCTCGGCGAGTTTGAGGAAGCGGCGGGCGCGGCAGCCCCGGGCGGCGGCGTGGCGGAGGCGGCGCTACACGCGCTCGAGCGGCTCGGCTATGCGACCGTCGAGGCCGACCGCGCGCTGCGGCAGGCGTTCGCGGCGGACGGCGGGCGGGGCGTGGACACGGAGACACTGGTGCGGCGCGCCCTGCACCTGCTCACGAAGGGATGACCATGGCCACCACCGCTGAGTGGATCTGCACCCGCTGCGGCTCGACCAACCGGCTGCTCGTGCCCGACGGCGCGACGCGCGCTACCGACGCGTGCGTCGCCTGCCACACCAGGCACGCGCTCGAAGCCGATGCGCGGCCGGTGCGGTGGCGGGCGCGGCCGATCGGGAAGAGGGCGGCATGAGCGAGTGTGAGCGCGGCCTTTCCCGGGCTGAAGCCCGGGCTCGGCGCGGGTGCGCCCTTAAGGGCGCACATCGGCCGAGCCCGCCCTTTAGGGCGGGAATCATCGGGCGCGGGCGATGACCAGCCGCTCCCGCACGCAGGTCACCACGCCCGACGCGCTCCCCGACGAGCGGCTCACCGACGCCGCCCTCCGACCGTCGGGGCTCGATGAGTTCGTCGGCCAGGCGAAGGTCAAGGAGTCGCTCCAGATCGCGATCGACGCCGCGAAGCAGCGGCGCGAGCCCCTCGACCACACCCTGTTCTTCGGCCCCCCGGGCCTCGGCAAGACGACGCTGGCCCTGCTGATGGCGAAAGAGTTGGGGGTCAACGTGCGCACGACCTCGGGCCCGGTGCTGGAGCGGCCCGGAGACCTGGTCGGCCTGCTCACGTCGCTCCAAGCGAACGACATCCTGTTCATCGACGAGGTGCACCGCCTGCGCCCGGCGCTCGAGGAATTCCTCTATCCCGCCATGGAGGACTACCGGGTCGACGTCCGCATCGCCGACGGGCCCCACGCGCAGACCATTCCCATGGCGCTCGAGCGCTTCACGCTGATCGGCGCGACGACCCGCTTCGGCCTGCTCACGCCGCCGATGCGCGCGCGCTTCGGGCTGGTCGAGCGGCTCGCGTACTATCCGCCGGACGACCTGGCGCAGATCATCAGTCGCTCGGCCGGAATCCTCGGCGTCCCCGCGGATGCGGCAGGCATCGCCGAGATCGCGCGCCGCAGTCGCGGCACGCCGCGCGTGGCGAACCGGCTCCTGAAACGGGTCCGCGACTATGCCCAGGTGCGTGCCGGCGGCAAGATCACGGCGCCGGTGGCGGGCGAGGCGTTGCTACGATTGGACGTGGACGAGTTCGGCCTCGACGACATGGACGGGCGGATCCTCAAGACCATCATCGAGCAGTTCGACGGCGGCCCGGTGGGACTCACCACCATCGCCGCCGCCGTGGGCGAGGATGCCGGAACGCTGGAGGAAGTGTACGAGCCGTTCCTCATGCAGCAGGGGTTCCTGGCCCGCACGCCGCGCGGCCGCTGCGCCACGGGTGCCGCGTACCGGCATTTCGGATTTGCGCCGCCCCGAACGGCCGACCAGCCGACGATGTTTGACAGCTAACGCGGAACGCGGAAGTCGGAACGCGGAACACAAGGACGCGCATCTGTTCCGCGTTTCGCGTTCCGCGTTCCGCGTTCTTCCATGCGCACCTCCGACTTCGACTACTCGCTCCCCCCCTCCCTCATCGCCCAACACCCGCTCCCGGACCGGGGCGCGAGCCGGCTCCTCATCCTGGACCGGGCGACCGGGGCGATCCGCCACGGGCGGTTCGGCGACGTCGTCGATCTGGTGGCGCCGGGGGACACCCTCGTCCTGAACGTGTCGCGCGTGATTGCGGCCCGACTACGCGGGATGCGGGATGTGGGAAGCGGCTTGCGTGGCCCCGGCGGCAAGGCGGAATTCCTCCTCGTCCGGGAGCTTCCCGACGGCACCTGGCTCGCGATGGGGCATCCGGGAGGAAAGCTCAAACCGGGCCGCACGGTGCGGTTCGGCGACGACAGTGCGGTCGAGGTCGTCGAGATGTTGGGCGGCGGCCTGCGACGCGTAAGGTTCCTGGGCCCGCTCGACGCGCCGGCCACCCTCGCCAAGTACGGCGAGGTACCGCTGCCGCCCTACATCCGCCGGGCGCCGAATTCCGACGACCGTGAGCGCTACCAGACCGTGTACGCGGCGCACGACGGCAGCGTCGCCGCCCCCACGGCCGGGCTGCATTTCACGCGCGACCTGCTGGACCGGCTGCGCGACAAAGGCGTCGCGTTCGCCGAGCTGGATCTGCACGTCGGCCCCGGTACCTTCAAGCCGGTCGAGACGGAAGACGTGGCGCACCATGCGATGCACGCCGAGCCGTACCGGGTGAGCGACCAGGCGGCCGGCATCATCAATGAGAGACGGCAAGCAGGAGGTCGGGTCTGGGCGGTCGGGACGACCGTCGTGCGCACGCTCGAGACGCTCGCCAGCGAGAGTGGCCACATCAGCCCGGGCGCCGGGGAGACCCGGCTGTTCATTCATCCCCCGTACGCGTTCCGTACGGTGGACCGGCTGCTCACGAACTTCCACCTGCCGCGCTCGACGCTGCTCATGCTGGTGTGCGCGTTCGGGGGCTATGAGAACGTGATGCGAGCCTACGGGGAAGCGATTGCGCAACGATATCGGTTCTACAGTTATGGCGACGCGATGGCAATCGTGTGAACGCGGAACGCGGAAGTCGGAACGCGGAACAGAGGGGCGAGCGCCTGTTCCGCGTTCCGCGTTCCGCGTTGATTCGCATGTTCGACTTCACCATTGACGCCACCAGCGGCCCCGCCCGCACCGGTACCCTCGCCCTGCCCCACGGCACGGTCGAGACTCCGGTGTTCATGCCCGTCGGGACCCAGGGGACGGTGCGCGCCCTGTCGCCCAACGACCTCCGCAGCGCGGGCGCGACGCTCGTGCTCGCGAACACCTATCACCTGCACGTGCGCCCCGGAGAGCAGGTGGTGGCGAGGCTCGGCGCGCTGCACCGCTTCATGGGGTGGGATCGGCCGCTGCTCACGGACTCGGGCGGCTTCCAGGTGTTCTCACTCGAGCGCTTCCGGCGCGTAGACGAGGACGGCGTCGAGTTCCAGAGCCACGTGGACGGCGGCCGCCGCAGGCTCACGCCCGAGCGCGCCACGGAGATCCAGTGGACCCTGGGCGCCGACATCGCGATGGCCTTCGACCATGTGGTGCCCGGGGGCGCGGACGAGGGCGTGGCCAGGGATGCCCTCGAGCGAACGCTGAGATGGTTGGAGCGGTGCGGGAAACGGCATGCGGAGCTAAGGACGTCGTACGACGCTACGTCACTACGTCGTACGGACCCGCCGGTCGAGGACCTACAACGTAGCGTCGGAGCGTCGTGCAACCAGACGTTGTGGCCCATCCTCCAAGGAGGCACTCACCTAGCGCTCCGCGAGGAAGGTCTCCGCCGCATTCTCGACATGGGCGACTGGACCGGGGTCGCCATTGGCGGCCTCTCGGTCGGGGAGCCCAAGGCGGTCATGTACGACATGCTCGAGCGGCTCGAGCCGAAGCTCCCCGCCCTGCCGCGTTATCTTATGGGCGTGGGGTTTCCGGAGGACTTGGTGGCGGCGGTGGAGCGCGGGGTGGACCTGTTCGACTGCGTGGCGCCGACGCGCAATGGGCGGAACGGCTCGGCCTTCACGCCCGACGGCCCGGTCAACATTCGCAACGCCGAGCACCGCGAGGACCTTCGGCCGCTCGACGAGTCGTGCGACTGCGAGACGTGCACCACGTTCTCGCGGGGATATCTGCGCCATCTGTTCGTGGCGGAAGAGCTGCTGGGCCTGAGACTCTTGTCGCTGCACAACGTCCGCTACTTGATCCGGCTCGCGCAGGACATGCGGGCCGCGATCCGGCGGAACGCCTTCGGCCCGTGGGCCGAGGCCTGGCGCCGCCGCTACCTGCGATCGGGATCCGCATGACCGTGCTCCCAATGCTCGCGCTGCTCTTCGCCCCCTCGGGCCAGAACGCCTCGGGCGGGCTCACCATCTTCCTGGTTCAGATCGCCGCGCTCATCGCGATCTTCTACGTCATGTTGATCCGCCCCCAGCGCAAGCAGCAGGAGCGCCACCGCCAGCTGCTCGCGTCGCTGCAGCGCGGCGACAAGATCGTGACCTCGGGCGGTATCATCGGCGATGTCGTGCACCTGAAGGATGACGAGGTCACCGTGAAGAGCGGCGAGTCGCGGGTCGTCGTGATGCGCGCCAACATCGCGAACATCCTCAACCGGTCGATCGAAGCCCCCTCCTCCAAGCCCCAGTGACGGTCCGCCAGCTCCACCTGCTCGGGTCGCCGGTGCTGCGGCAGCGCGCGGCGCCGGTCGCCACCGTAGACGCCGCGATCCGCGAGCTGGTGGACGACCTGTTCGACACCATGCGGGCAGCCAAGGGCGTGGGCCTCGCCGCCAATCAGGTCGGGGTCGCACGCCGTGTCGCGGTCGTGGACGTGGGCGAAGAGGATCCGCCCCCCCTGGTGCTCGTCAATCCGCGGATCGTCACGGCATCGGACGAGCTCGAGACGGCCGAAGAAGGGTGTCTCTCGATCCCCGATATCTACGGCGACGTCGAGCGCGCCCTCCGCGTGACCCTGGAAGCCCTGGACAAGGACGGCCGGCCCTACCGCACCGAGCTGTCGGGGTTCAAGGCGCGGGCCGTGCAGCACGAGATCGATCACCTCGATGGCGTGCTGTTCCTCGACCATCTCAGCGCGGTGAAGCGCGGCCTGCTGTTGGCCAAATGGAAGAAAGCCCGCAAGGGACAGTCGGGGTACCTGAAGGAGGTCACGCCGGAGCCGGCGGGCGAGCTGTAGTGCGCGTCGTCTTTTTCGGAACGCCCGAGTTCGCGGTCCCGTCGCTCGAGGCGCTGCTGGGCGAGGGCTTCGACGTCGTCGCGGTGATCACGCGGCCCGACAAGCCGCAGGGACGCTCGCGCTCGACCGCCGTCCCGTCGCCGGTGAAGCTTGCCGCCGAGGCGGAGGGCATACCCGTGCTCCAGCCGGCGCGGCCCTCCGACGCCGATTTCGTCGCACGCATCCGCGCGCTGGCCCCCGACGTGGGTGTGGTGGTCGCCTACGGGCACATTCTCAAGCCCGACCTGCTCGCGCTGCCGCGCCGCGGCATGATCAACGTGCATCCGTCGCTCCTCCCCGAGCTGCGCGGCGCGGCTCCCGTCGAATGGGCCATCCTGAACGGCCTCGCAACGACCGGCGTCACCATCATGCTGATGGACGCCGGGCTCGACTCGGGCCCCATCCTCCATCAGATCCCGCACCACATCGACCCGGAGGTCACGGGCGGCGAGCTGTCCGAGCATCTGTCGGAGATGGGCGCGCAGGCGCTGGTCGAGAGGATCACGCCCGCGCGACTTACGCGCCCAAGCTCACTCGTGAAATCGCGCGGATCCCGTGGGCCGAGTCCGCCGAGCGCGTGACCCGGCTGATCCGCGCGCTCGACCCCAAGCCCGGTGCGTGGACCGAGCTCGAGGGACGCGAGGTCAAGCTCTTCGCTGCCCGCGTAGAGGAGCGTCAGGGCGAGGGAGAGCCCGGGGCGATACGCGCGACGGATGACGGACTATTGATTACGGCGGGGAGTGGGGCCGTGCGCGTGGAAGAAGTCCAGCCTGCTGGAAAGCCGCGCATGACCGCTCCCGACTGGGTGCGCGGGCGCGGGGTGCGGCCGGGGGGGGGCCAGCGGTTCACGTGACGGGGAGGGTGGCGAGGGGGGCCCTCCCGCGGCTGCACGCCATCACCGACGAGCGTACCGCCCGCAGGCCCGACCTGGTCGATATCGCCCGCGCGCTCGCGACGGGAGGCGGCGAGCGGCTCGCGTTCCACGCGCGCGGCCGCGCGCTTTCCGGCCTGGAGCACTACGATCTCGCTGCCCGCCTGTCCGCCTGTCCCCCCGCCCGCTTGTTCGTCAACGACCGGCTCGACGTGGCGCTCGCCGTCGGCGCCGCGGGGGTGCAGCTCGGGGCCGGGAGTCTCGACCCCGAGGACGCCCGCCGGCTCGAGCCTCGGTGGTGGATCGGCAAGTCGGTGCACGACTTGGGCGAGGCGGCAGCCGCGCGCACCGGCGGAGCCGACTATCTTTTGGTAGGGCCGCTGTACCGCACCGCCACACACCCCGACCGCGAGCCGCTGGGACTCGAGCGGCTGGGCGCGATCGTGGCGCTGGGCCTTCCCGTGGTCGCCATTGGTGGGGTGACGCCTGCGCGGGTCGGCGAGGTGCGGCGGGCCGGGGCCTACGGCGTCGCGGCGATCCGGGCGCTGTGGGACGCCGCCGATCCCGCCGACGCGGCGCGGCAGATGCTCGAGGAGTGGCAGTCGTGACCGATTCGATCGACGTCATGGTGAACGGGGAGCAGCGCAGTGTGGCGCGCGGCGCCACGCTGCTCGAGCTGCTCCGCTCGCTCGAGCTCGACCCGCGCGTCGTGGTGGTCGAGCACAACCGCGCGATCGTGCGGCGCCCCAGTCTGGGGGACGTCACGGTAGCCCCGGGCGACGCGATCGAGCTGGTGCATTTCGTAGGAGGGGGCTGACATGACCGCAGCCGTAGACACCATCCGGGACACAGCGTTCGTCGTAGGCGGCCGCACGTTCCACTCGCGCCTCATGGTGGGCACGGGCAAGTATCGCGACAATGAAATAATGGCTCGCGCCATCGAGGCGTCGGGCGCGGAAGTCGTGACCGTGGCGGTGCGTCGCGTCGACCTCGATCGCTCGAAGGAGACGGGGATCCTGCATCACCTCGATGCCAGCCGGTTCTTCCTGCTCGCGAACACCGCGGGCTGCTTCACGGCCGACGACGCCGTGCGCTACGCCCGCCTGGCGCGCGAAGCCGGGTTCAACGAGTTCGTCAAGCTCGAGGTAATCGGCGACCAGGAGACCCTCCTCCCCGACGTCCAGGGCCTGTTGGACGCGGCGCGCACCCTCGTCAAGGACGGCTTCAAGGTCCTGGCCTATAGCAACGAGGATCTCGTGACCGCGCTGCGGCTCGAAGACGCGGGCTGCGCCGCCGTGATGCCGCTGGCGTCGCCGATCGGCAGCGGGCTCGGGCTCCTGAACCCGTACGGCATCCGGACCATCAAGCGGCGGCTCAGCGTTCCCGTCGTGGTGGACGCCGGCGTCGGGACCGCCTCGGATGCGTGCGTGACGATGGAGCAGGGCGTGGACGGAATCCTCATGAACACCGCGCTGGCGGCGGCGCGAGATCCCGTGGGCATGGCCCACGCGATGCGGCTGGCGGTCGAGGCCGGGCGCACCGCCTACCTCGCGGGCCGCATGCCGAAGCGTGAGGTCGCCGTGCCGTCATCGCCGCTCGAAGGGATGCTGGATTAGCGACGCCACCGCCGCCCGGCGCGCGGCGCTGCACATCCTCCAGGCCGTGCGCTCCGGCGGCACCTTCCAGGCGGCGCGCGACCGGGTGCTCCCCACGCTCGGGGGGCGCGACCGCCGGCTCGCCTACGAGCTCGCCGCCGGCGTGCTGCGACGCCAGGCGGACCTCGACCGCCGGCTGGGCCTGCGTGGCGCCGACCCCCGCCTGCACGACGTCCTGCGCCTCGGTGCCTACCAGCTGGCCGCGTTGGCCCGCGTGCCGCCGTATGCGGCGGTCGCCACCAGCGTGGAGTTGGCGCGCGGACTCGTCGGCGAGAAGGCGGCGCGCTACGTGAACCAGGCGCTGCGGAAACTGCAACGGGGCTCGGGGCTCGGGACTCGGGATCCGGGCCCTACCCACCCCAGCTGGCTCTTCGAGCGGTGGTGTTGCCAGTTCGGGCCGGGGGAGACGCACCGCCTGATCACCTGGAACGACACCAAGCCGCCCCTCACGCTGCAACCTGTCCGCTGGAGCGTCTCAGAGCTCGCCTCGCGGCTCCGGGACGCGGGCTTCGGTGTAACAGAGGCGCCATTCGGAGCGGGCCTGCGCGTGATCCCGAGCCCCGAAGCCCGAGTCCCGAGCCCCGCACGGTTGCCGGGATATTCGGAAGGCGGCTTTGTCGTCCAGGACCCCGCCCACGCCCTCGTGTGCCGCTACGCCGGCATTCCCCCGGGGATGCTCGTGTATGACGCCTGCGCCGCGCCGGGCGGGAAAGCCGTGATGCTCGAACGGGCCGGCGCGCGCGTCGTGGCGGGGGACGCCAGGCCCGAGCGCATCCGCCGCCTGCTCGAGACGACGCGGCGTGCGGGAGTGGCGATTCGGGTGACGGTCGCCGATCTTCTGTCGGCCCCGTTCGCGCCGGGAACCGTGCCAGCCGTGATGGTGGACGCCCCCTGCTCCGCTACCGGCACCATGGCCCGGCATCCGGACGCCCGCTGGCGGGTCACACCGCGCACGATCGTGCGCGCCGCCCGGCAGCAGCAGGCGCTGCTGGAGGCGGCCGCAACGCTGGTCGGTCCCGGGGGATTGCTCGTCTACAGTACCTGCTCGCTCGAGCCGGAGGAGAACCGCGACATCGTGAGCCAGTTCCTGGCGTCCCACACCGACTTCGCGCGCGTCCCCGCGCCGGCGGCCGTGCCGGCTTCCTTGCTCACGCCGGACGGCGACCTGCAGTCCCTGCCGCAGCGCGACGGAATCGACGGTGCGTACGCGGCGCGCCTCGCGCGGACGCGCTGATGCAGCTCCGCCGCCACGTCCCGCCGCTGCAGGAATGGAAGCTGCCCGCGCTCGTCGAGCTGTCCGGGGCGCGTCGCTGGGGGCTCGCCCTCGCCGGAGCGATCGTGGCAGGGTATCTCACGGCGTACCTCGTTCTCTTCCCCGCCCCGATTCTGCACGGCCACGAAGTGGTCCCACGGGTGGTGGGGCTGTCGTTGCAAGAGGCGTCGGCTGCGCTCCGCAAGGCGGGCCTGCAGGTGCAAGACGGCGGCTCGGAGTCGCACCCCAGCGCTCCTCAGGGCAGCATCATCTGGCAGGACCCGCCCCCCGGCGTGAGCGCGCCGGCGGGGTTGCGGGTGACCCTGGTGTCGAGCGATGGGCCCTCCAAGATTCCGGTACCGCAGGTGACCGGCCTGGACGGACCGCTGGCACAGCAGCTGATCGTCGCGGCCGGGCTCACGGTAGCGCAGGTGGAGTCGGTGCAAGCGGCAGCCGCTCCCGGGGTGACGATGCTCACCCGGCCCGCCCCCACGACGCTGCTCGCTCCCGGGGCGCCCGTGACGGTGGTCGTGAGCCGGGGCGCCCCCACCATCTCGGTGCCGCCCCTGCTCGGCCTGTCGCAGGCGGACGCGCGTACCCGCCTGGAGCAGGAGGGCCTCGCGCTGGGGACGGTGACGCGGCGTCGCTCGGGCGAAGGCACGCCGGGCACGGTGATCGCGCAACGGCCGGCGGCGGGGACGCTGGCCGCCCCCGGGACGGTAGTGGACGTGGTCGTGGCCCGGAGTCCCTGATGATGATCACCAGGATGAACGGCATCCGTATCGCGCCCAGCCTCTTGTCGGCCGACCTCACGCGCCTCGCGGAGCAGGTGGGCCAGGTGCTCGCGGCGGGCGCCGATTGGCTGCACGTCGACGTGATGGACGGACGGTTCGTGCCGAATCTGACGTTCGGTGCCAACATGATCGAAGCGCTGCGCCGGCTCACGGACAAGCCCATCGACGTACATCTCATGGTGCTCGAGCCGGAGCGCTACCTCGAGGCCTTCGCGGCGGCGGGTGCGTCGGTGTTCACCTTTCACCCTGAGGCGACGCTGCATGTGCAGCGTCAGCTGGCGGCGGCGCGGAGCCGCGGCATGCTCGCCGGGCTGGCGCTCAACCCCGGCTCGCCGCTCTCGCTCGCCGCAGAGGTGATCGCCGACGTGGATCTGCTGCTCGTGATGACCGTGAACCCGGGGTTCGGGGGCCAGTCCTATCTCGCCTCGTCCGACGACAAGATCCGCCGCGCGCGCGAGCTGCTCACGTCGCGCGGCTCGCGGGCGTTCCTCGAGGTGGACGGCGGCATCACCACGCAGACCATCGCAGCCGCGCACGCGGCGGGCGCCGACACGTTCGTCGTGGGGAACGCGATCTTCGCGAGCCCCGACCCGGCGCGTGAGGTACTGGACCTGAAGCGCCGCTGCCTGGTGACGGTATGAGCGACGCCCGGCGCTGGTCGTTCGCGGTCGGCGTCGTCATGGCGGTCGTGTTCGGGACCGCCCTGGCGGTGAAGATCCGTCCCCAGATCGACCTGCTGGGGGTGGGATCGCGCGCCCCGGACTTCCACGCCAGAAACCTGGCCACCGGACGCGCCACGACGCTCGCGGACTATCGCGGCCGCGTGGTGCTCCTGAATCTCTGGGCGACGTGGTGTGAGCCGTGCCGTGTCGAGATGCCGTCGCTCGAGCGGCTGTCCCGCAAGCTCGGGGGCAGCGGTTTCACCGTGGTGGCGGTGAGCATCGACGAGGACGGCGACTCGGTGGTCGCCGCGTTCGCCCGCGACCTGGGACTCACCTTCGACATCCTGCACGACCAATCCGGGGCGATGAAGCAGACGTACCAGGCCACGGGCGTGCCCGAGAGCTGGCTGATCAGCCCCGACGGCGTGATCATCAAGAAAGTGATCGGGGCCTCCGAGTGGGACGGCCCGGTCAACGAAACGCTGGTCCGACGGCTCCTGGATGAGAGATGAGAGATGAGAGATGAGAGATGAGCGTCCGCGCTAGCCTCGCGCAGCTGCTCGTGCGCAACTGGCCGATCAAGCTGGCGGCCGGCTTCTTCGCCGTCATGCTGTACGTGGCGGTCGCGGCGCAGCAGCCCCTGGCGCAGAGCTTCGCCATGCGGCTCGCCATCGTGGTCCCACCCGGGCGCAGCGTGCGACAGCAACCCGCCGGCGTGGCGGTCGTCATCACGGGCAAAGGCAGCGAGATCCTGAAGCTCCGCTCCTTCCCGCGCGTGATCCGGAAGGTCATTCCCGACACCTTCTCCGCGTCGGCGTGGCACGTGCAGCTGCAGCCGACGGATATCGAGCTGCCCAAGGGCAGCGACGTGCAGGTCGCCGACATCCGGCCGCGCGACATCGAGGTCGTGCTGGATTCGGTCGTGCACAAGGACGTCCGCATCGTGCCGCGGGTACGGGTCGAGGCCGAATCGGGGTACGTGATGCGCGGGCTGTCGATCACGCCGAGCATGGCCCGCATCATCGGCCCGGCGAAGAACGTCGCCCCGATCGACTCGGTGACCACGCTGCCGACGGTCATCTCCAGTGTGAACGGCCCCTTCTTCCGCACGGTCCCGCTCGATACGGAACCGCTCGGCATCGTGCGCATCGCCCCCAAGGAGGTGCGCATGGCCGGCGAGGTCGCGGCCATCATCGAGCGCTCGCTCTCCGGCGTCCCGATCACGACCGCGGCCTCGGGCTTCGCGGGGTTCTTGCTCTCGGTTGAGCGCGTGGGCGTCACGGTGCGGGGCCCCGAATCGAGGGTGAACACGCTGACCCGCGACAGCGTGCGGGTGGTGGCGCACCTCGTGGGCAAGGCGGGCCCGGGTGGCTACGCCCGCCTCACGGTGAGCGCGCCGCCCGGCATCGTCGCGCACGCCGTGCCCGACTCCGTCTCCCTCAGACGCAAGACCGGCCGTGGCTGACGTCGTCCTCGGGATCGAGACGTCGTGCGACGAGACCTCGGCCGCCGTGCTGGTGGGCGAGCGCCGCCGTCCCGAGCTGGCCGGGCTCGTGATCCTGTCGCAGGACGTGCACCGGGTGTTCGGGGGCGTGGTCCCGGAGCTCGCGAGCCGGGCCCATCTGACGGCGCTGCCAGCCGTGGTGGACCGCGCCCTCGCCGAGGCCGGCATCGGCTGGAGCGCCGTGGACGCCGTCGCCGTGACCCAGGGACCGGGGCTCGTGGGGGCGCTCCTGGTCGGCGTGGTATTCGCCAAGGCGCTGGCCTACGCCGGCGACCGCGAGCTGATCGGCGTGCATCACATGGAAGGACACCTCTTCGCCCCGCTCGTGGAGGACCCGGACTTGGCACCGCCGTTCGTCGCGCTGCTCGTGTCGGGAGGTCACACCCTGCTGCTCGACGTTCCCGCCTGGGGGCGCTACCGCCTGCTGGGCGCAACCCGCGACGATGCGGCCGGCGAGGCGTTCGACAAGGTCGCGACGCTCCTGGGCCTCCCGTATCCGGGCGGCCCGGCGATCGAGCGGCTCGCGGCCCAGGGTGATCCTACGCGCTTCTCGTTTCCGCGTCCGATGCGGGACGAGGGATTCGAGTTCTCCTTCTCCGGTCTCAAGACCGCGGTGCTGCGGGTCGTGCGCGCCAGCGACGATCTCGAACGCGACCGTCCCCATCTCGCCCGTGCCTTCCAGGACGCGGTGCTCGACGTGCTGGTCACGAAGCTCGAGCGGGCGGTCCGCGCCACGGGCCATCGCACCGCCGTGCTGGGCGGCGGCGTGGCGTGCAGCCGGGCGCTCGCCGGCCTCGCCGCCGGGCGGCTCTCGGACGGCGGCCTCGCCCGCGTGGCGGTCGCGAGCCCGCGCTTGAACGCCGATAACGCCGCCATGATCGCCCGTGCCGGCTGGTACCGCCTTGGCCTGGGCGAGCGCAGCGACTGGACCCTGGACGCCCGGGCGGACCTGCCACTGCCCGGCCTGGAGCCGGCACCCACCACCCACGGCGCAGCCCGCTCATGACGATCTATCCCTTCGGTTTCACGATCCCGCTGCCCCGGATCGACATCCTGTTCATCCATCTGGGCCCGCTCCAGGTCACCGGCTACGGGCTGATGATGATGGTCGCGTTCCTCATGGCGGGGTGGGCGATCCAGGTCGACCTGCGGCGCCGCGGCATGGCCGAGGAGTACGCGGCCGACATCGTGTTCGCCGCCGTGGTCGGCGGCATCGTGGGAGCGAAGATCTGGTACGTGCTGCTGACGGGTGAATGGGAAGCCCTGCTGCGGCGCGGCGGGTTCGTCTGGTACGGGGGCTTTCTCGGCGGCGTGGCGGCGGTACTGGCGACCGGGTGGTGGAAGCGCGTGCCCGCCCGCTGGACGATGGAGCTCACCGCCGCGCCCCTCGCCCTCGGTTACGCGCTGGGACGGGTCGGGTGCTTTCTGGTCAACGACGACTACGGGATCCCGTCCACCCTGCCCTGGGCGATGAAGTTCCCGCGCGGCCTTCCCCCCACCACGGTCGCCGAGTTGAGCAACATGCACGTGCGCTTCCCTCCCGGCGCCGACCCCATGCAGGTGGTGGCCGTGCACCCCACGCAGATCTACGAGACGGCCCTGATGCTGCTCGCGTTCGCCTGGTTGTGGCGGTTGCGGGACCACCGACACGGCACGGGCTGGCGGTTCGGGGTCTATCTCGTCCTGGCAGGGGCGGAGCGCTTCCTGGTCGAGACGGTCCGCGCCAAGGACGATCGCCTGCTCGGACCCTTCACGCTGGCGCAGGTCACGAGCGTGCTGCTCGTCCTGGCGGGGGTGTGGCTGATGCAGCGGCTGCGCGCGCCCGAGCCGGCGACGGTGGCGGTGCCTCCCGCGCTCAAGCCGCAGCCGCAGGCTCAAGCGACGCCGTAGCGCGGGGGGGCTACGGGAACGACGGTCGCCGGCGGTCCGCGCCCGTCCCCGCGGAGCGGTCACGCTGTAACCACACGACGGCCACCAGCAGCAGGACGATGAGCAGTAGCTGGAGCGCCAGCGATTGCACCGTGGGATAGATGCCGAGCACGGGGATGCGGGGCGCCCACCGGACCACGCTCACCCGCACCAGTCCCGACTCCTGCAGGTCCGCGATGCCCTTGCCGGCGAACACGAACGCCATGTAGTAGAGCATCGCGCTCGTCACGGCGAAAAACGGCTTGAGCGGCACCTTCATGCCGAAGCGGTCGACCGCCACGTAAACGATCACCAGCGCCAGTGCGCCGGCCGCGATCCCCGCGATCACTCCCACGACTCCGGCGGCGCTGCTCGATCCCGCCGAGGAGAGCAGGGCCTTGTAGAAGAGGATGGTCTCGAAGCCCTCCCGATAGACGGCGAGGAAGGCGACTGACGAGAGCGCGAACCCCGAGCCGGTCGACAGCGCGTCCTCCACCCGGCCTTTCACGAAGGCGTTCCACTTGGCGACCTCGATCTTCGAGAGCAGCCAATAGCTGACGTAGAAGAGCACGGCGGTGGCGAGGAGCATCGTCCCGCCCTCGAGGGCTTCCCGCTGCCCCGGCGTGATCTCGAACAGCAGCTCGATCATCACCGCGGTGGCGGCGCTCGCGGCGACCGCCGCCCAGGCGCCCCGCGCCACGTGTCGCCGGCGCTCGAGCGCGCCGGCCTTCGAGAGAAACGCCATCAGCGCGGCCACGATCAGAATCGCCTCGAAGCCCTCCCGCAGCAGCAGCACGAACGACTGCACGAACAGGCTGGCGCTCGAGCTCCGGTCGGCCACCAGCCGCTCGGCGCGCTCCAGGTCGGCGAGCAGCCGGGCGTGGATCGCCGCGAGCTCGTCCGGGCCGGCGCCCGCCGCCGCCCGTGCGCGCAACAGCGTGAACGCCTGCTCGAGGTCGCTCGCGAGGGCCGGGTTCTTCACCCGCACGTCCGTCTCCACCTGCTCGAAGGTCAGGTAGGCGTCGAACGCGATCTTGTCTGACCTGAGCGCGACGCCCGAGTCGAGTTGGCGCCGCACCACGGAGAACGTCGCCGCCGCCGGGGACGCCTGATACTTCTGGCGCTCGGCCGTGGGCAGCACGCGCAGAAACGCCCCGATCCTGGCCGCGTCCCCGGGATCGAGCGTGCGCGCGAAGCCGGGCATCGCGGTCCCCGGCCGACCCTGCAGAATCAGCTGCTCGAGCTCGCGGTCGGTGAATCGGCCCTGGACGGCGAGGTCCCGCAGCGCGGGCGGCCGCACCGAGAGCGTGGCGGCGAGCGGACCGTCGCCGCCGCCCGTGGCGCCGTGACACGACGCGCACGTGGTCGCATATCGCCCCTCCCCCTCGCGCACCGGGCCCTCGTCGGCGCGCAGCGTCGCCACGTACGTGGCCACGGCCCAGCGGTCCTCCGGGGAGAGCGTCTCCTCGAACTGCGGCATGGCCGTGCCGGCCACGCCGAGCGTGAGCTTGCGATACACGTCCAGCGGCGAGACCGTGCTCATCGCCTCCCGGTCGGCGAGGCTCGCGGGCGGGGGACCCTGCAGGTGCTTCGCTTTCGGCCCGTCCCCCCGGCCCGTCGGACCGTGACACTGCGCGCACTGCTCCTGATAGACGGCCGCGCCGCGCACCAGGGACGGGGGGCGCGACGGGAACGTTTCGAGTGCACCTCCCACGACGGTCGCGATGTGCTGCACCAGCAGTGCGGCCCGCGCCGCGACGGCGTCGGGCGGCGCGGCGCGGTCGAGCAGCGCGCGCAGCGCCACGAGGTCGGAGTCGACGGTCGCGCGCACCGCCCGCGGGAGCGAGCCGACGTCGAGTCGTGCCTGGTCGAGAAACTGCTTCGCCTCGGAGACCTCCTCGGGATTCGTCACCCGGCCGCCGCTGGGCGCAACGCCGATGGCGTACTCCTTGGCGGCGAGCGAGGCGGCGGCCACGATGCGCCGGGCTACGGTGAGTGAGTCCATCGCCTGCGCTCCGGCGGACGCCGCGATGCAGGTGCCCAACAACAAGCCGACCATTGACTTACGGTAGATGGAACGGTTCTCGGGAGGAGGATTTTCAATACTAGAGTAATTCTGTCGGGAATGCAAGGCAATCCATCACACGCGCTCCAGCACCACCACGGCTATGGCCGCCTGATGCGTGTGCGAGAGCGACAGCAGCACGCGGTCGACCCCCAGCTCACGCGCCCGCCCGGCCGCCGTGCCGCTGAGCCGCACGTCCGGTCTCCCGTCAGGCGCGCGTGTGATCTCGATCTCACGCCACCCGATGCCGCGCGCCAACGCCGTGCCCTGGAGCGCCTTGTACACCGCCTCTTTGGCGGCGAGGCGTACGGCGACGTGGGTCGCGGGATCAGGCCGGCTCTCGCAGTACGCGCGCTCATCCGGTGTGAGCAAACGCTCGAACACACGTGCGCCCTTGTCGGCGATGATCGCCGCGACGCGGGACACCTCCACCAGGTCGACGCCGACGCCGATCGCGCTCAGAAGCCGAGCCGTGTCGCGAGCCATGCCGGGGCCGGCGCGTAGCCGCCGAGCACCAGACCCAGCCAGATCAGCCCGACCGCGAGCGGCGTCCACAGCACGATCACGGGCCAGAGGGAGGGTCGCCACCGTGCGATGGCCTCGGTCTCGAGCGCCCAGCGACGCCGCTCCTCGGCCAGCGCAGCCTCGAGGGCGAGCCACGCCGCCTCGAGCCGCCGGGCGGACCCCCGCAGCGCATCCTGCCACTCGGCGTGGATCGTCTTGTCGAGGACGCCCGCGTCGCGGGCCCGGAGCCCTGCGCCGTCGAGCACGTCGAGCGCGGCGACGAACGCTTCGCCGCCGGCGCCGAGGCGGGCGGCGATGGCGCGCTTTTCCGACCCCGTGAGAAGCCGCCGACGGCGCTGCCGCGCCGGCATCCGGACGCGCCGCGCGGCGCGCTCGATTTCGCCGTCCAGCGCCGCCGTCACGCGCTCGGCCGCCCGCTTTACGGCGGCTTCCCACGCCGCCAGCCATGCGCCGCGTCCCGCGGCCTCGACCACCTCCTCACGCTGCTCGCGCGCCGCGGCGGCCCGGGCGCGGCCCCCCAGCTCCATCACGCGCGTCGCCAGGTCCTCGCGCACGTCGTCGAGCGGCACCCACGGCTCTTCCAGGCGGCGCGGCACCAACAGGCGCCCGAGCGAAGACGCCAGCTCCGGCACGCGCAGCGGCATCGGGATCTTCACGCCGGGGCTCATCGTGCCAGCAACGCGGCGCGGCCGGTGCGCCGCTCGAAGGAGGCGACGAAGTACGGGAGCGACTCCGCGAGGAAGCGCTCGCGCGCGACACCGGTCGCCGCGATCGCCCGCTCGATGGCCGCGGGCTCGCCCTCCACCTCGATGAGCACGTCCATGTCGGGATACCACTCGAGCCGCAGCACCGCCTGCCCCAACCGGTAGACCTCGACCCGCCGATCGATGCGCAGCGACACGGCGAAGCCGACCCGCTCGAGGATGGCCACCACGCTTTCCGGATCCTCCACACGCGCTTCGGCTTCGGCGCGGTGACGGTATCGCCCCTGTTTCGAGTGCGGGCCTTTCCACGCGAGCACTCCGTACGCCGGCGCGCCGTCGGCCTCCCGGAACACCCGCAGCCGCAATACCTCGTCGCGGTCCGCCAACCGGTCGTGGCGGTCGAAGCGCCGGTCGAGCATGTCGCCCCGGAATTCGAGCACCGCGCCGGCGCGCACCAGCGCGGCGCGCAGCGCGTCGGGATCCTCGACCCGCGCTTTGACCTCGAGCTCGTCGACGGCCGGGGGGGCGGCGGCGGGGGCGGGGGCGGGGGCGGACCGGCTCACGCGAAGATGGCGTCCAGCACAGCGGCAGTGTCGCTGAGCGTCGCGAACACATAGGCGGCGCCGGCCGCGCGCAGGGCCGCCACGTCGTAGGAGCCGGTGGCGACGGCTACGCTGCGCGCGCCGATCGGGCGACCGCACGCGACGTCGTCCGGCGTGTCGCCGATCACGACGACGTCGGCGCCCGCGAAACGGCGACCGGTGAGCTTCGCCGCGCGCTGTGCGGCGACCGCCGGCAGGTCGGCCCGCCGCGCGGAGTCCGAGCCGTAAGCTCCGACACGGAAACGCGCCGGGTCGAGTCCCCCCGAGCGCAGCTTCAGCGCCGCACCGGGCGCCACGTTTCCGGTCAAGAGGCCCACGAGCGCGCGCTGCCCGGCTTCGTGCGGCTCGAGGGCGGCGAGCAGCTCCCGCGTCCCCGGCATGAGCGTGGTCGTCTGGGCGGCGGCGGTGAGCTCGCTGCGCAGGTGCTCCACGTAGCGGCGGCACACGGCGTCGATGCGCCTCGCATCCCCGGCCGCCGGGTGACCCGCCAGCGACAGCAGCTCATGCACGATCTGCGGGTCGGTCTTGCCGTCGAACCGGTAGCGCTCGATCGGCCCCGCCGTCCCTGCCTCGTCCAGCAGCGCGCGGTGGATCGCGCGCCGACCGGCGCCGTCGGTCCCGAGCAGGGTACCGTCGATGTCGAAAAGGACGAGCTTCATGCGGGAAAAATAGGCGGTCAGCTCCGCGAAGTCTCGGGGCGGCGCACGGCGACGAGCATGCCTCGCAGTCGCTCCGCAGCAGGCGTTTCGGCGAACAGGTCGTCCGAGCCTACGCCCCCGCGCGCCAGCGCCGAGTGCACGATGTGACCGGCTCCCGCCCACAAGGCCACGTGCGCAATGCGCCGGCCGTCGGCGAAGCAGAGGACATCCCCGGCGGCGTATCCCGCCCCGGCTGCGTCAACCGCGACGGGGCGGCCGGTGAGCGCCTGCTGATCGCTGTCGCGCGGCAGGTTGATGCCCCGCGCCGCGTACGTCGCCTGCACCATCCCCGAGCAATCGACGCCCCATTCGGTGCGTCCTCCCCACAGGTACGGAGCGCCCGAGAACCAGCGCTGCGCCCACTCGGGGGCGGCGAGCAAGCGCGCTTCCGCCCGGTACTGCGCTTCGGGCCGCACCACGCCCCACGCGAGGCTCCACGCGCGCCCGTCCGCCGTGTCCACGAGCCCGTCGCGACGCAAGACGACGCGCGAGCCCAGGGGCAGCCGGAACCGCCGGTCTTCGAACTTGAGCTCGGCGCCGAGCGATCGCGCCGTGGCGCGCGTGGTCCAGTCTTCGGCCCAATCGTCAGACCCGGTCGCCACATAGCCCGCGTGGACCCAGCCGTGGTAGCCGTCGGGCGCGCGCACCCGCAGCCAGGTCCCGTCGCGCCGCTCGAGCAGCGTCAACGGCTCCCCGTGCAGCAGTTCGCTCACCCGGTCGGCCGCGATCCGCGGCTCGCGCAACAGCGGCGCAACGGCGGCCGTCGTCACGCCCACGGGCTCGTCCCGCACCGAGCCGTCGGGCAGGAGGCGGATGTCGGCAGCGCGGCGCGCCGCGGCGGCGATGCGACGCAGCTCTTCCAGGGCTTCGCGACTCGTGGTACACCCGGTGAGCGCGGCCGGCAGGACGGCCACGTCGAACACCCCCAGTCGCGGGTCGGGCAACCATTTGCGCGCCAGGTCTCCGACGTCGCGCTCGAGACGCTCGGTCACGGCTCGGCACCGTCGGCCAGTCCGGGCACGTCCCCGAGCCCGCGCGCCAGCCGCACCGCGCGCTCCACCGCCACCGGCACCACCAGCGCCGCCAACGCCTCCGCCTGGAGCGGCGTCGCAGGCGCGGTCGCGACGGTGCTCACGGCGAAGACGACGTCGCCGTCGAACAGCGTGCCGTAGGGCACGATGCGGCGGGCGAGCGCGTCCCCCGCCGCGTGCGCCAGGCTCTCGAGCGCCGTGCGATCGAGCGCGGCGTTGGTCGCCACCACGGCGAGCGTCGTGTTGGCGCGGCCGAATGGGGCGCCCCCCGCGGCGAAATGCTCGAGGGCACCCGCGAACCGGCCGTCCGGGCCGCGCGCGCCCGCGACGATCGACCCCGTTCCGTCCAGGATGTCGCCCACGGCGTTCACCACCACCAGCGCGCCCACCACGACGTCTCCTCGGCGGGCGGCCCACGTCCCCACACCGCCCTTCATGGCGCGACGGGGCCCCAACGCCTTGCCCACGGTCGCCCCCGTGCCCGCCCCGACCGTTCCCTCGGGGACCTCGGCCGACGCCGCGCCGCACGCGCGATACGCGTCGTCCGCGGTCGGCCACCGGTCGGCCTTGCCACCGGGCCCCAGATCGAAGTCGAAGATCACGGCGGTCGGCACGATCGGGACGACGCCCGCGGGCCCCAGCGGCAGTCCGCGGCGGCGCTCGCGCAGCCAGCGCATCACGCCGTCGGCCGCTCCCAGCCCGTATGCCGAGCCGCCGGTGAGCAGGATGGCGTCGATGCGGCTCACCAGGTGGCGCGGGTTGAGGGCGTCGAGCTCGCGCGTACCGGTGGCGCGCCCGCGCACGGCACCGGCCGCGCGCATCCCGCCCTCGGGCGCGAGGACGACGGTGCACCCGGTCGCCCGCGGCAGGTCGGTCCAGTGACCCACGGAGAGCCCCGGGACGGCGGTGATGCTGGTGGGATCGGACGACGTCATCGGAACGCGGAAGTTAGCTCGGCTTGCTGGCCTTGTAGAGGGTACATACGTTAGCGCATGCCCAACCCCCCAACGCAGGACCAGCCGACCACGGTGCTGGTGGTCGACGACGAAGACGGCATCCGCCAGGCGCTGGACCGGTTTCTGAGCCGGCTCGGCTACCGCGTGCTGCAGGCGTCGAGCGGTGCGGAGGCGCTCGACCGGCAGGCCGCCGAGCAGCCGCAGGTGATGCTCTCCGACATCCGCATGCCGAACATGAGCGGCGTGGAGCTCGTCCCCAAAGCGCTCGCCGCCGACTCCGACCTCGCCATCATCATGCTCACGGCGATCGACGAGCCGCGCACCGCAATCGAGTGCCTCAAGCTGGGGGCGTACGATTACCTCATCAAGCCCGTCGATCTGGACGAGCTGGAGCTGTCGCTGCAGGGCGCCCTGCGGCAGCGACAGCTCGAGGTCGACCGGCGCGAGCTGGAGCAGTGGCTGGCGCGCGAAGTGGCCGTGCGGACGCGCGACCTGGAGGAGCGCACCACCGTCGTGGAGGATATCGCCCTGGCCGCCCTGGCGGCCGCGGGGGACTGGGCCGGGGTGGGCGATGCGGTGCAGAAGCTCGCGAAGGAGCTCGGGACCTCAGCCGACGACGTGCAGCGGGAGATCCGCAAGCGGCGTGGCGGGAGCTAAGCCTGCTTCGATGCCTTCGCCTTCTCCTCACACGCCTTGCAGCGCGTGACCCCACGGAACGAGCAGATCAGACAGAGGAAGGTGCCGCAGTCCGCGCAGGGATAGCCCTCCGAGGCGCGTTCCTCGTTGCCGCAGTAGCGGCATACCATCGCATCGTGCTCCATCAGTTTCGGTTTTTCCATACCACCTCTCAGAGGTCGAGGCCGTACACCTTAATCTTATTGATCAGCGTGGCGCGCGAAATGCCGAGCTCCAGGGCGGCCCGGGTACGGTTGCCGCCGTGGAATTTGAGGGTCTTCTCGATGTGCCCGCGCTCCACCTCCGCGAGCGCCTGCGGCTGGTGGCGTCTGTCCCCGCCCCCCTTGCGCAAATCCGCCGGCAGATGCTCCACGCCGAGCTGCGCCGCGCCGCGCGCCAGGATCATCGCCCGCTCGACCACGTTGCGCATCTCGCGCACGTTCCCGGGCCACGGGGCGGAGAGCAGGCGGTCCAGCGCCTCCGCGCTGCAGGCGCTGGGGCACCCCGGCATCTGCGGCGCGAAGTCGGCCAGAATGCGGGTCAGGAGGGCGAGCCGGTCGTCGCGCGACCGCTCGCGCACGGCCGGCAGGCGCAGCGGCATGACGCTCAGACGATAGTACAGGTCTTCGCGGAAACGGCCGGCGCCCACCTCCGCGACGAGCTCGCGATTGGTCGCCGCCACCAGCCGCACGTCCACCGTGATCTCGCGGCTTCCTCCGAGGCGTCGGAACGTCTTGGTCTCGAGCACCTTGAGAAGCTTGGGCTGCAGCTCCGGCGCGAGATCACCGATCTCGTCGAGAAAGATCGTTCCGCGGTCGGCCAGCTCGAACAACCCCTGGCGGCGCTCTTTCGCGTCGGTGAAGGCGCCCTTCTCGTGTCCGAACAGCTCGGACTCGAGGAACGTGGCCGAGAGGCCGCCGCAGTTCACCTCGACGAACGGACCGCTCGCCCGGGGCGAGAGGTGATGGATGATGCGCGCCACCCAGCCTTTGCCCGTGCCGCTCTCCCCGGTGAGCAGCACCGTCGAGCGCTCGCTCGCCGCGAGCAGCTCGATCTGGCGCCCCAGCTCGCGGATCGCCGGCGACGCGCCCAGCGACTCGAGCCCCGCATCCTCGTGCTCGCGCGCGCGCAGCATCGCGTTCTGGCGCACCAGGCGGATCTTCTCGGACACGCGCGCCGTGGCGGCCGCGAGATGGTTCAGGTCCACCGGCTTGGTGAGAAAATGCTCGGCACCGAGCTGCATCGCGCGCACCGCCGTGTCGATGTCCCCCTGGCCGGTGAGCAGTATCACCGAGCCGCCCTGCGAGCGCAGTCGCTCGAGCACTTCGAGCCCGCCCACATCGGGCAGATGCAGGTCGAGAATCACCACGTCGGGGCGGAGCCGGTCGAATGCCTCCAGCCCCGCCTGCGCCGTCTCCGCCCGCCCTACCTCGTAGCCGATCCGGTCGAAGTAATCCCCCACCGCGCGCAGCACGTCGGCGTCGTCGTCGATCAGCAATACGCTGTCAGGCATGCGCCTTCCCGAGCGGCGCCGTGCGGGGATCCACGATCACGCGCAGGGCGCCGGGCAGCAGCCGGGCCTCGAACGGCGCGTCGCCCGCCGGCTCGCCGTCGAGCTGCATCGGCCGGGGCGGCCCCTCGAGCACCTCCACCCGCACCGTACGGCCGCGCCCGAACCACAGCCGCCGCGCGCCATTGCGCGGCCGCCGCAACAGCTCGAAGAATGCGCTGAGGCTCTGGAGCGCCCCGTCGGCTCGGAGCACCAGCACGTCGAGCCAGCCGTCGTCGGGGGCCACGTTGTCGCGCAGCCGCAGGAACGGAGGCACCAGCTCGCCGCAGTTCGCCACCAGCACCATCGCCGCCGGCAGGTCGTGCACCACACCGTCCACCGTCACCCGATGCAGCGGGCTCGTCACGTCGGGGAGCGTGGCGAAGGCGTGCATCACATAGGCCGCCATCTTCCAGCGGCGCTTCTCGGCCGCCCCCGTCCGCGCCATGAGACGGGCGTCGAACCCGGTGCCGCTGCACACGGCGAAGTAATGCGTGCCGTCGGGGCGCTCCACCGTGCCCAGGTCGATCGCCGCCGTCCGGCCCGCGAGGATCACGCGTGCCGCCGCCGCGGCATCCCGCGGCAGTCGCAGGTTGCCCGCCAGCAGGTTTCCCGTCCCGCCCGGGACGAGACCGAGGGGGATGCCGCCGCCCGCCGCCCCGGCGGCGATCTCCATCGCCGTGCCGTCGCCGCCGTAGCACACCAGGGCGTCGAAGCCCTGCTCGGTCGCCTCGCGCGCGAAGCGACGCGCGTCGCCCGCCTGCGCCGTGGCGCGGACCTCGACGGTCCAGCCACCGCCGCGCAGGGTGTCGCGAATCGCCGTCACGGCCCGCGCATCGGTGCGGGCCGCCGCCGGGTTGGCGATCAACAGGGCCCGCGTCATGCTCAGTAGCGCCGCTCCCAAAACAGGTCGAGACCCACCTGGCGGGGCACGGTGGTCGCCTGCCCGCCGTTCGGAACGTCGGGCAGGCACGTCTGCACCGGCGCGAAGCTCGCTTCGGTGCGCCACTCGGGGCTGATACGGAACTGCAGCGACAGGCCGAGCAGGTTCTGCACGCCCCCCTGGCCCCCCTGGCA
>WNGG01000545.1_pt1 | contig 40987 bp, 32 predicted proteins | sample 5400661 | NCBI WGS metagenome assembly WNGG01 (sample SAMN13153372, study PRJNA577476) | soil metagenome | isolation source: 100 cm soil or saprolite under Garry oak tree replicate 1 | place: USA:California | collected 2016-06-15 | reverse complement strand
CCAGATCCCAAGGCCGCCACCCCTCCAGGCCCGGCTCCTCGAACTGCTCGGGGTCGATCCCCGCCGACCTCGCTGAGGAGCTGCAGGTTATGACCTCAAGAGGCAACACCCTTGCATGTGCTGAAAGCCCGGCTAGCGGGCGTGGTCAGCCGGCAGTGCCCGCCTCCGGTGCTGGCGTCCTCGCGAGGCGGGCCCAGGACTGGGCGCCCATCTGCACGGCCTCCCACGGGCTGCCGAGCGGCGGGGTGTAGGACAGGTCCAGGTCGCTGATCTCGTCCACGGTCATGCCGTGGAAGATCGCCGTGGCTGCGATGTCGATCCGCTTGGCGACCTCGGCGTGCCGGTGCCCGAAGAGCTGCATCCCCAGCAACCGCCCGGTCGCCCGGTCGCCGGTGATCCGCATCGCGATGCGGTGGCTGCCCGGGTAGTAGGCCTTGTGGTCGTCGGCTTGCGATCCGACGGTGACCGGGTCGAACCCGGCGGCGGCTGCCTCGTGGTCGCGGAGCCCGGTGCGCGCGGCGACCTTGTCGAAGATCTTGACGACCTGGGTCCCGAGGCTGCCGGCGAACTCGCGGTCGCCGCCGAGCGCGTTCTCCCCCGCGACCCGGCCCTGCTTGTGGGCGGTGGTGCCGAGCGGAAGGTACGTCTCGCCGAGCAGCCGGTGGTGGGTGACGACGCAGTCGCCGGCGGCGAGCACGTCGGGAAGGCCGGTCCGCATCCGCCGGTCCACCACGATGGCTCCCCTGACACCGAGCGCCGCTCCAGCCGCCGCGGCGAGTTCGGTGTCCGGCCGGACCCCGGTGACGACCAGTGCCAGGTCCGCCAGCCGGGTCACCTGCTGGCCGCCAGCGTCGGCGGCATCGACTCGGAGCCTGGCCGGCGAGCCAGGCTCGGTTTTGCTGACCCGCCGCACCGCGGTGCCGGCCAGGACCTCGACGCCGTGGCTGGCGAGCTCCTCGTGGACGAGCGCGCCGAGTCCGGGATCCACGGTCGGCAGCACCTCGGGTAGCTGCTCCAGCTGGGTAACCGGCAGGCCGCGGGCGGTCAGGGCCTCGGCCATCTCCAGCCCGATATAGCCAGCTCCGATGATCACCGTGCTGGCCGGTGCCGCCTGCTCGAGCGTGCGCATGACCGCGAACGTGTCGCCCATCGAGTGCAGCAGGTGCACGCCGTCGCCAGGGCCCAGGGTGGCCAGGCCGCCGATCGGCGGCCTGGCCGAGCAGGCCCCGGTGCCGACGATGAGCTTGTCGTAGCCGATAAGCTCCTCGGTGCCGTCGGGCGAAGTGACGAGGAGCTTGCGGCCGCCGACATCGATCCGGCGCGCGGTCGTGTCGAGCCGCAGGCCCATCCCGGTGGCTTCCAGGTCGGCGGTGGTCCGGTGGGCGAGGTCGCGCCAGTGGGTGACCTCGCCGGAGACGTAGTACGGGATGCCGCAGATCGAGAAGTTCGGATAGGCGTCCGCCACGACCACGGTGACGTCGGCGGAGTCGTCGAGCTCGCGGGCCCGGAGCGCGGCGCTGATCCCCGCGTCGCTGCCGCCGATCATGAGCAGATGCATGGCGGGATCTCCGTTTCCCTGTGCTGTTCCCTGTGCTGTTCCCGGCGCCCTTACCGCACAGGGTCGTGGCTGGACACGGCCGGTGCCTGACCGTCGTCGCGCTCGATCGCCCGGCCGCCGCTGCTTTCGGCGTCCCGGCCGTCCCCGGCCCCCGCGTCCCGGCCGTCCCCGGCCGTCCGGCCGTCCCCGGCCCCGTCCCCGGCCGCCCGGCTGCCATGCAGGTGGGGGACGACGATCTCGGCGGCGTCGGCAGCCGTGAGCCGGGGATACAACGCCCTGACTACCACAACCGCCAGCCCGCCGCCGACCACCTGCGCGGCGATGAACGCCGGCGCCGAAGACGGGGCTATGCCGGCGAACGTGCCCGAGAACATCCGGCCGATCGTGATCGCCGGGTTCGCGAAGCTGGTCGAGGACGTGAAGAAGTACGCGGCGCCGATGTACGCGCCGACGGCGGCCGGCGCCGACCGGGACCGCCCCGTCCTGGCGAGGGCGAAGATCACGAGGAGGAGCCCGAGGGTTGCGAAGACCTCGGACAGGAAATGCGCGGGGGTGGCCCGGTCCTTGGCCGAAATATTGACCGCGGGGAGGGCGAACATCAGGTTTGCGATCAGCGCGCCAGCGACGCACCCGGCCACCTGCGCGGGCAGGTAGGAGGCGGCATCGCGCCAGCGCAGCCCGCCGAACGCCGCGTCGGCGAACGACACCACCGGGTTGAAGTGCCCGCCGGACAGGGGGCCGAACATCAGGATGATGGTGAACAACCCGGCGGCGGTTGCCGCGGCGTTCTCCAGCAACTCCAGGCCCGTGTCGCCGGGTGACAAGTGCTGGGCGGCGATCCCCGAGCCGATCACCGCCGCGGCCAGGAACGCGCTGCCTGCGAACTCGGCCGCCAGCCGCCGCGCCAGGGCGACCTCAGTCATCGGCACCGCCGAGGGTCGGCCCGGTGGCGTTCCGCGGTGTGTCAGGCCGCATGGCCGTCCTCCATCGATGAACGTCGATACAGCTGGCCCCAGCTTGCCAGCCCTGGTCGATGGCCGTCAAGATAGAGTTGTGTCGATACAGGCTGATCAGCGCGTCCTGCAGGCCGTGGCCGCCGACAGACCGCAGGCTGCCGCCGAGGTCTGCAGCGTTCCGCTGGTAGGCGAGCCGCTCGATGAGGTTACGGCCGCCGGACTTGCCCAGGTGTTCCGGGCACTCGGCGACCCGGTCCGGCTGCGGCTGGTGTCCCTGATCGGCGCGCACCAGGGCGGCGAGATGTGCGTCTGCGACTTGACATCGGCGTTCGACCTGACCCAGCCAACCATCAGCCACCACTTGCGGATCCTTCGCGAGGCCGGCATCATCGGCAGGCAGCGTCGCGGCACGTGGGTCTACTACCGGCTGCTCCCCGACGCGCTGGGACGGATGGCCGCCTTGCTCAGCCCTCCGTCAGATCGCGTCCGGTGACTCCGGCCTGCCGATGGCCGGGAAGCCCGGGTGGCCGGGTGGCCGGGTCCGTGAACCGCGACAGGGCCCAAGGACCCGGCCCGGGTGCTAGCAGCAGCTCGCCGCGGGCGCGGCCGACTCCGCGGTGACCTCCACCTGGCTGGCCGCTCCGCCGCAGCACTGCGTGTCCTGCTCCTCGCCATAGAAGGTCTGGCTGTCGGCCAGCACGGCGTAGATCTCCCAGGACTCACCGTCCGGAGTGCCCTGTACCCAGAACTTGTCCTGCCTGGCGTAGCAGCAGGTGCTGTCGCGCTCGTCGACCGAGACGAGGCCGGTCCCGGTCAGGCGCTCCTGCTCGGCGTCGACAGCGTCAACGTCGGGGACCTCGACGCCAAGGTGGTTGAGGGTGCCGCCCTGACCGGAGTGCTCGAGCAGGACGAGCTTGAGCGGCGGCTCGGCGATGGCGAAGTTGGCGTAGCCAGGCCGGAGCTTGGCCGGCTCCGCGCCGAACAGCTTGGTGTAGAAGGCCACTGACTCGTCGAGGTTGCTGACGTTGAGGGCGAGCTGGATGCGGGACAAGGGAACCTCTCAGGACTTTGATGGCTGTCTATGTCTGTCTCGGAGCTTGCCACGGACATCGACACCTGTCAATATAGATGAATGCCGAAATCTCTGGTGCTGCTGAACCCGGCCGACACCGTCCCCTGCTGCCCCCCGCTGTCCCAGGAGCCGATGTCCGCCGAGCAGGCCCGGCGGGTCGCCCCGCTGCTGAAGGCGCTCGCCGACCCGGTGCGGCTGCGGCTGATGTCCCTGGTCGCCAGCCACCCGGGCGGCGAAGCCTGCGTCTGCGACCTGGCCGGGGCATTCGACTTGTCCCAGCCCACGATCAGCCACCACCTCAAGGTGCTGCACGAGACCGGGTTGCTCGACCGCGACAAGCGCGGCGTCTGGGTCTACTACCGGGCCCGCACCGAAGCGCTCGCCAGCCTCGGCACGATCATCGGCAGCCCGGCGAGCTGATCGACACACATCGCCACCGCACCCCCCCGCAGTGCATCGCACTTCGAGCATTTCACCCTATTCGGGACGTCGCCGCTTACGGAACTCCACGCCGCGCCGACCCGCGGGGCGCCAACACAGACATATCATCAGTTGTGGCTCCGCGAAACTCGCAAGTCGGGCACCGGATTGACGCCACGTGATGATAAGTCGGCGGCCAGGTCGTCGTGGGCCCAGCCGATTCCGGCAAATGACGCTTAACGCCAGGCGCGGCGGCGCTTGCGCGCCGCGGATCGCGGGCGAGGACCGGCCGCGGACCGCTGGGCGCGTGTCGCGGGCCAGAGCACCGGCCAGTGCCGTAGCCGAGTCCCGGTGAGCGCCGGGGACCGAAGGGCGGCGCCAGCGACCCACCGGTTCAGCCATTGAGTCGGTCCGGCCCGCGGCCAGTCAGTCGGTCCGGGCCCGCCGGCCAGCCCGGTCTCTTCTAGCCCTCCGCTCTAGCCCTCCGCTCTAGCCCTCCGCGCCGGCATCGGCATGGAACCGGAGCCGGCCCGACCAACGTCATCAGTTGCTCGCCTGCAACCGATCCCAGCCCCCTGACCTGCGCCGTCGTGATCGCGTACCGAGCCTGGCACCGGGCACGGCGGGCAACACCGCGACAGACACCGAAGATGACGTGCCTATCCACGGATTGCTGTATGACTGATGCCATGGCCATTATGGGCGCCAGAGTCTTGCGCGGCCGGTATGCGCTGCTCGAGGAGCTGGGCGCGGGCGGCATGGCAATCGTGTACCGGGCCAGGGACGAGGTGCTGGGCCGCGACGTCGCCGTCAAGGTGCTCAGCCCGCAGTTCGCGGCAGATCCCGGCTTCCTGGCCCGCTTCGAGCGGGAAGCCAGGCACGTCGCCGCGCTGAGCCATCCCCGGATCGTGACGGTCTTCGACTGCGGGATCGACGGGAACACCCCGTTCATCGTGATGGAGCTCGTCGCGGGCCGGACGCTGCGGCAGGTACTCGACGAGATCGGGCCGATGTCGCCCCGTGACGCGGTCACGGTCGCCGTCGCGGTCTGCGAAGCGCTGGAGGCGGCGCACGCGGCCGGCCTCATCCACCGTGACATCAAGCCGGAGAACATCGTGCTGTCCGGCGGCGAGGTGAAGGTCCTGGACTTCGGGATCGCCAGGACCCAGGATGGGGCCGGCACGACCCGCACCCAGGCGGTACTCGGGACCGCCGCGTACTTGTCGCCCGAGCAGGCATCGGGCGGACCGGTCGGCCCGCAGGCTGACCTGTACGCGCTCGGCTGCGTGCTGTACGAGATGCTCACTGGCACACCGCCGTTCACGGCCGACTCGGCCGTCGGCGTCGCCTACCGGCAGGTGCATGACGATCCCGGCCCGCCGTCGGCGCTGCGGACTGGCGTGGCCCCGCGGCTGGACTGGATCACCGCGCGGCTGCTGGCCAAGGACCCGGCCGACCGGCCGACCGGCGCGGCCGCTGCCCGGGCCTGGCTGCTCGCCGCCCTGGCCAGGGACCATACCCGCGTGCTCCCCGTGCCGCGAGGTGGCGGCGAGCCAGCGGGCGGGCGGCGTAGCGCACCGCGGCGGCCGACCGAGGTGGTGCTCGCGGCGGCGCTAGCTGCCGCCCTCGCCGCCCTGGCGACAGCGCTGCTGCTCCGTCAGCCGGCACGGACCGCCGGGCCGGCCCCGACCAGCCCGGTCGCGACATCCCGGCAAGGATCCCCCAGCCACCGCCCCAGTCCGCAGCACCACGGAGCCAAGGCCCCGGGCAGTACGGCCACGCTCCCACCGACAGCCGCAGCGGCCGCGGCCCTCGTTGGCGACCTTCAGGCAGGCGTCGCCGACGGCGAGGTGTCACAGGACGCAGGGCAGGACATGTTCAACCAGTTGCAGCAGTTGCTGTTCGCGCCCCCGGACCAGAACGCCCAGCAAATCGACCAGCGCTACGCCCAGCTTGTCGAGAAGTACGACCAGCGTCAGTCCCAGGGGCAGATCACGGGCCAGGCCGCTGCCATCCTGCGCCGCGACCTGCACGCGCTCGGCGCCGCCATCGGCGCCGTCTAGCGGCCGGCATGCCCTGCTGGATCACGGGCGGGCCGTGCTTCCTGAACCCCGGATCCGGGATCTGGCCGTTTCTCCACGTTGAGCCTGGAGATTCTGCGTGCCCGACCCGAGCCGGCGCACCCGGTGGTCTGATTCTGCAATGCTCTGTGGTTACGCCCTCGTTCAGGGTCTGATCGGCCCGGCAGCAAGATTCGGGCCGCACGGGGCGCCGGGGCCCCGCCTTCCGCCACCGTCAGGGTACTGGCCGCCCGGTCGGCCGCATCCCGGCCTGCACGCATGCGGGCACCAGGGCGGCTCCGACGCCGGGGAGGCCGCGATCCGCTTCCCGCCCCGATACCGGGGAGTTTTCGCGCGCGAGACGGATGCCGGCCAGGTTCGCGACCCGGGACGCGCCACGCTGAGCCCGGCGGCCAGGGAGATGCTCGCGCGCAGGTTGACCCCCGACGCGGCCGACAGGCTGATCGGTATCATCGAGCGGATGGCCGCGGCGGTCGCGGCGGAGGACCCGGCCGGTCGCGGCGGCCACGGAGCATAAGTCCCGACCTGCGGATCGGGGCACCGGCACGCTGCCAGGCCCCGGAACATGCCTGCCGCGCGCGGTCGGGCGCACTCGCTGAGGAGCATCTGGGTGAGCGAGAACGTGGACCCGCGAGCCGCGGCGAGAGCGATCATCGACTCCAGCTGCTACCTGACGCTGGCCACCGCGGATGCGGACGGGCGGCCGTGGGCGTCACCGGCCGTGATCTTCAACTCGCACCAGGTTCCTGGCGCTGGCCAGCGGTTTACCTGTCGGCCGTCGCACGGGAACAGCCCGAGCAGGACCTCAGCCGAGCAATCGCGATCTTCTCCCGCATTTCCCGGCAACGGGCGGCGGCCCCGTGGAGCCGCTCCGACGTGGAGCCGCCAGCGCGTCATCGCCTCTACCACGCCACCGTCCGCGAGCACTTCGTCCTGTCCGCACGTGACGAACGGCTTCCAGTGGACATCGGTTAAGAAAGGACTTCGAGCATGCCAGCGGTGACATCGGCGGACGGCACGGCGATCGCATACGAAAAGAACGGTGCGGGCCCTGCCCTCGTCGTCGTCGACGGGGCGCTTACCACCCGCACGTCCAGCTCGAAGGCTGAGCTCATCGCCCTGCTCTCGCCGCGGCTGACGGTCTACACCTACGACCGCCGGGGTCGCGGCGACAGCGGCGACACTCCGCCGTACGCGGTCGCGCGCGAGATCGAGGACCTCGACGCGGTCATCGAGGAGGCCGGAGGGTCGGCCGCTCTGTACGGCCACTCATCCGGGGCGTGCCTGGCTCTCGACGCCGCCGTCGCCTTCGGCGGCCGGGTCGGCAAGCTCGCGATGTACGAGGCGCCCTACGACAACGACCCGCAGGCCCGTGCGGCGTGGGAAAGGTATCTCAGCGAGATGAGCGAGGCGCTGGCGGCCGGCCGGCCCGGTGATGCGGTCGCGCTGTTCATGGCCTTCGTCGGAACGCCGGCCGAACAGATCGACGGAGTGCGCCGGTCGGGGTTCTGGGCCGACCTGGAGGCCGTCGCACCGACGCTGGCCTACGACCACGCGGGCGTCCTGGGCACGGACAGGTCGGTACCGCAGCGAGCAGCCAGGGTGGCCGTTCCCACGCTGGTCATGCACGGCAGCGCCGGAGCGCCGTTCATGGCCGAGACAGCGCGCGTCCTGCAGAAGGCGATCGCGGGCGCCGAACTTCGTGCCCTCGCCGGTCAGGGGCATAATGTCAGCCCCGAGGCCCTGGCTCCGGTGCTGGCGGAGTTCGTCACGCGGTAACCCCCCGTTTCGGGGATGAGCCGGACCAAACCGCACCAAGTGGCGGCCGGCCACGACTCGCGCCAGGGGCCGGCCCGGGCCGAGCCGATACCCGCTGGCGCCGCGCCGTCCCCGCGACCGGGCGCCGGCCCGGCCAATGGAGTTGAAGAATCTGGCCGATTCGAGATATAACTTGTCTTGGCTCTCGTGGAGCAAGCACGGCGCGCGGGCTGATCTTAACAGCTGAACCCTGGACAATCTGGGAGTTGGAGATGAGCAAGGCCCGCGCCCTGCTGCGCTTGCCTGCCGGCCGCCGGGCCAAGTGGGCGGTTCTGGTGTTCTGGCTGATCGTCGCGGCCGTCGCCGGGCCGCTGTCCGGCAAGCTGATGGGGGCGGAAAAGAACGACGCCCAGTCATGGCTCCCGCCGAAGGCCGAGTCGACGCAGGTGCTGAAGTTGCAGTCGACCTTCCAGTCACCGAACGTCTTCCCCGCCGTCGTGGTCTACGACCGGCCGTCGGGACTGACGCCGGCCGACCGGACCAAGGCACTGCGGGATGTCGCCTCATTCGCCGGCGTGCCGGGCGTGGTGCGGCACCAGGTCGCCGGGCCGTTCTTCGCCGCCGACGGCAAGGCGGCCCAGGCCGTCGTCCCGGTCGACCTGGGATCAAAGGGCTGGAACGGCGCCACCGGGGCGGTGGGCAAGCTTCGCGCGATCGCACGGTCGAACGCCGACGGGCTAGCCGCCCACATCGCCGGGCCGCTCGGCGGCGCCGCAGACTCCGCCAAGGCCTTCAGCGGCATCGACAGCACGCTGCTGTACGCGACCCTCGCCGTGGTCATCGTGCTGCTGCTGATCACCTACCGCAGCCCGGCGCTATGGCTGCTGCCGGTGATAACCGCCGGGATCGCGCTGGTCAGCGCCGAGGCACTGATCTACCTGCTCGCCGTGCACGCGGGCCTGACCGTGAACGGGCAGAGCGCCGGCATCTTGAATGTGCTCGTGTTCGGCGCCGGAACAGACTACGCGCTGCTGCTGACGGCCAGATACCGGGAGGAACTGCGCCGCCATGAGGACCGGCACGAGGCCATGGCCGTGGCGCTGCGCCGCGCCGGTCCCGCGATCATCGCGAGCGGGGGCACGGTCATCCTCAGTCTGCTGACGCTGATGATCGCGGAGCTGAACTCCACCAAGGGCATGGGCCCGGTGCTCGCCATCGGCGTCGGCGTGGCCCTCGCCGCCATGATCACCCTGCTCCCGGCGCTGCTGGTGATCTTCGGCAGGTGGATCTTCTGGCCGGTCCGGCCCAAGTTCGGCTCCGCCGAGCCGACGAGCAGCGGATTGTGGGCCCGAGTCGGGCGCGGCGTGGCCGCCAGGCCCCGGGTGGTCTGGGCGGCCACCGCACTCGTCCTCGCCGCGATGGCGGTCGGCCTGACCGGCCTGAAGGCCAGCGGCCTGACTGCGGCGGAGTCGTTCAGCGGTCATCGCCCGGACTCGGTCGTGGGGCAGCAGGTGCTCGACAGGAACTTCCCCGCCGGGGTGGGCCAGCCGGTCGTCGTCGTCGGCAACCCGGCCTCGTCGGGCCAGCTTCGCGCCGCCTTCACCGGCGTGCCCGGCATCACCGCGGTCACCCAGCCGCAGGTACACGCCGGTCACGCGTTCCTCGAGGGCACCCTCACCAAGCCACCGGACAGCAATGCCGCGTACACGACGATCGACCGGGTCCGAGCGGCCGTGGACACAGTGCCGGGCGCGCATGCCCTGGTTGGCGGCACGACCGCGGTCAACCTCGACATTCAGCGCGCCGCGACGCGCGACAGGAATGTGATCATCCCGCTGATCCTGGCCGTGGTGTTCCTCATCCTCGCCCTGCTGCTCCGCGCGATCCTCGCGCCGGTCATGCTGATCGCCACCGTGGTGCTCTCGTTCGGAGCGGCGCTCGGCGTCAGCGCGCTGGTGTTCGACCACGTATTCCACTTCGGTGGCGCCGACACATCGTTCCCGCTGTTCGTGTTCGTCTTCCTGGTCGCACTGGGCATCGACTACAACATCTTCCTGATGACCAGGGTCAGGGAGGAAGCCAAGCGGCACGGCTCGCGCCGGGGCGCGCTGATCGGGCTCGCGGCGACCGGTGGCGTGATCACGTCGGCCGGGGTGGTGCTGGCCGGGACGTTCGCCGTGCTCGGCACCCTGCCGATCACGTTCCTGACCGAGCTCGGCTTCGCCGTCGCCTTCGGCGTGCTGCTCGACAGCATCATCGTACGGTCGGTTCTGGTCACGGCGCTGAACCTGGACATCGGCAGCAAGGTGTGGTGGCCGAGCCGGCTGGCGCGCGAAGCCCGGCCGGACACCGACCTGACCGGGGAACTGGAAACGGTCGGCAGTGCCGCCGACTGATCCGGTGGCGTGGCCAGGGCGCGGTCCCGTGCCACGCGCGATGGATGGCACATGCATCCGGGGTTTCCGATGATGGATGGCACTCTCATCGGGTGGTCATCCGATCCAAGCGCACGCGGGCTGAGTGATTTGCCGGGAATGCGAAGAACGGGCGGAGGTCGGCGCATCGCGGACGTGCTCGCTTAGTCCCCGCCGCCCGGGCCGCCGGCGCGTCGCTGCTATATTCACCAGGCGCCAGGAGAGGCGCGGGTCATCCGGCAGGCCGCGAACAGATCCGCGCAGACCGGGCAATAAGATTGGCCGCATGCGATTCGGTGTCTTCGTACCGCAGGGCTGGCGACTGGATCTGGCCGGCGTTCCGGCCGCCGAGCAGTGGGCCGCGATGCGCGACTTCGCCCAGGCCGTCGATGCCGGGCCGTTCGAGTCGGTCTGGGTCTACGACCATTTCCACACGGTGCCGGTGCCGACCGACGAGCCCACCTACGAGGCCTGGTCGCTGATGGCGGCGCTCGCCGCCTCGACCTCGCGGGTACGGCTCGGCCAGATGTGCACGTGCATGGGCTACCGCAATCCCGCTTACCTCGCGAAGGTCGCGGCCACCATCGACGTGGTCTCCGGAGGCCGGGTCGAGATGGGCATCGGCGGCGGCTGGTACGAGCACGAGTGGCGCGCCTACGGGTACGGATTTCCCGGCGCGGGCGACCGGCTTGGCATGCTCGACGAGGGCGTGCAGATCATGCGTCAGCTCTGGACGACCGGCACGGCCACCCTGTCGGGCAAGCACTACCAGGTCGACGGTGCGATCGGGCGGCCCCTGCCACTCCAGGACGGCGGGATCCCGCTGTGGATCGCCGGCGGCGGCGAGCGGAAGACCCTGCGGATCGCGGCGCGGTACGCCCGGTACACGAACTTCGACGCGACCCCGGAAGATTTCACGCGCAAGTCCGAGATCCTGGCCGGCCACTGCAAGGACGTGGGCACCGACTTCGACGTGATCGTCCGGTCGTCCAACTTCAACGTCATCATCGGCGAGACCGAGCGGGACGTGGCCGACAAGCTGGACCGGATCCGGGCCCGCTTCGAGCCGCTGGTCCCGGCCAAGGCGGTGGAGCGGAACATGAACATGCTCTCCTCCGGCCCGCTGGTCGGCACGCCGGAGCAGATCACCGAGCGGCTCGCCGAGGTACGCGATCTGGGCCTGGCGTACGCGATCTGCTACTTCGCCGACGCGGCCTACGACCGCGGCAGCGTCGACCTCTTCGCCGACAAGGTGATCCCGAACCTGGCGGGCTAACTGCCGGGAACCGCGGGGCCTGGGGCGGGCGCAGGGGCGCAGGCGTCGGCAAAGTTACCGGATATTTGCCATTTCCCGGGCTTTCTTAGCCCGGGCACCGGGTACTTCCTCGGTGTTTTGGCAGGCAACAACCGCTCCACGCCGCTAGCGTGGCGCAAGTCAGGCGCTGGTCAGCCGCGTCAGGCGTGCCAAATAGCGCCTTTCCCCGCCGGCCCGCGCGAACTCCGCGTGATCGGACGTGAATGTCCCCACTGCTTCATAAGGTTCGCAGCATGTCCGCAGTCGCGGTAGTCCCGGTCGGGATGGCTGCGGCTTTCGCATTCCAGGCCCCGGTCGCCAGCGCGGCACCGGCGGCAACCGCGAACCAGGCGGCCGCAGGCACGCCGCCCGCCGCGGGCCAGCCGCGCGCGCTGACCACCAGGCACCGGCACCGCCTGTCCCGGCGGATGCGGGCGTACCGGTGGGCGGCTCACCGGGCTGGCCATCCCTACGTGTACGGCGGCACCGGGCCGGGATTCGACTGTTCCGGGCTGGTCATGATGGCCTACCGCCACGTGGGGATCGGCCTGCCGAGGACCACGTACGGGATGCTGGGCAGCCGGAAGCTGGTCAGGGTCATTCACCCGCGGATGGGTGACCTGGCCTTCTACGGGTCGGGGCACGTTGAACTGTTCCGCAGGTGGGGCTACACGTTCGGCGCCCACGACTTCGAACTCCCGGTCAGCCTCATCCACTATGGATGGGGCTGGAAGCCGACCTCCTTCTACCGGGTGCGCTAGGAGCGCCCGATGCCGCGCTAGCCGGGCCCGCGCTCCAGCCCGCCCTGCACCGCTAGCCGGCCTCCGTTCTCCATGATCGTGGTGGATCGGCGTCACATAGACCGGTCGATCCACCATGATCATGGAATGGGCCGGGGCCAGTCAGTGGAGTCGGCGTCGCCGGCAATGAGCTGGTACAGGACGTGGTCCTGCCACAAGCCGACGATCCGCAGGTAGGCCGGCGCCAGGCCGAGGCGGACGAACCCGTTGCGCTCGAGCACGCGCTGCGACCTGACGTTGTGCAGCAGCGTCGCCGCGCAGTGTAAAAGTCCTCGTCCCTGGCCGGCTCCCACGGGGCGAGGAAGTCGCGGTTGGCCCGGTGCAGCTCGGCCAGGACGGGCACGTCACCGAGTTCGACCAGGCGGGTGGCGCTCGTCGATCCAGTCTGCCAAGTGGACATCGGCCGCGACGCGCGGGGACGATGGCTGACATGCCAGTTGGAAGCTCGGTCGAGCTCGTCGCCGATCGCGACCGGCCCGCGGGCTGGACGGTGCTGGCGGACGGTTTCCCGCAGTCGCACGTCGATCTGGACGATCCGCGTTACCTGGAGTTCGAGTACGTGCGGCGGCTCGGCCACCTGATCGACCTGGCCGCGCCCGCCGGCCAGCCGTTGCGGGTGCTGCATCTTGGCGGCGGCGGCCTGACCCTGGCCAGGTACGTGGCGGCGACCAGGCCGGGCTCGCCGCAGCTGGCGGTGGACTCCGACGCCGCCCTGGTGGACCTGGTCAGGCAGCGCCTGCCGCTCGATCAGCCCGCACGCCGTGCGAGCAGGCCAGGGCCGCGGGTACGGATCCGGGTCAGGGTCGGCGACGCGCGCGCCGCCCTCGAGCAGGCCGGCCCCGGTTCCTTCGACCTGGTGCTCGCCGACCTGTTCGCCGGCGGCCGGACCCCCGCCCACCTGATCTCGGCGGAGTTCACCGCGGCGGCCGCACGTGCCCTGGCCGCGCCCGGCATCTTCGCGGTCAACATCGGCGACGGCCGGCCGCTCGCGCACGCGGGCCCGGGTGGCGACGGCGAGCTCGGTCTTCCCGCGCGCCTGCCTGATCGCCGACCCGGGCGTGCTGCGCGGGCGCAGGTTCGGCAACCTGGTGCTGGCCGGCTCCCGGCGGGACCTGCCCATCGCGGGGCTGGCCCGCCGCGCCGCGGCGGACCCGTTTCCCGGCCGGGTCGTCGCGGGCGAGGAGCTGGCCAGGTTCGCCGCGGGCGCGAGGCCGATCTCCGACGAGTCGGCGCAGCCCTCGCCGGCCCCGCCGCGGGACCGACCGGAGTAACCCAGACCGCGCAAGACCAGCCGCCGGCTCAGGCGGAGCGGATCAGATCTGCGGCTATCTCCGCGATCATGGTCGTCGGGGCATTGGTGTTGCCCCTGATCACGGTCGGCATGACCGAGGCATCCACCACCCGCAGGCCACCGACGAACATGACGGGCACCGCGTGGATCTGGCAGTCCGGCGCGTCCAGTCCGTCCTGGATGCGGAAGAACCCGCCCGCCTCGCCCACGTTGGAGGGCAGCGGCCGCCGGCAGGTTCGCGCGCGGCTCGATGCCGTACGCCTGCAGCTCGGCGGCGACCCCCGATGCCAACCGAGAGGCTTGTCCAGGCCCGGTGCCGCGGCACACGCAGACCTGCTGGCACGGGCCGGGAGGCCGTAATATTGGCCGGTGACAGAAGCTGAGCAACGTTCTGAGTCCTTCGATTCCTCGCAGCCGCATATTTCGCGTGTCTACGATTTCCTGCTCGGCGGAAAGGACAACTACGCGGCCGACCGCGCCGTCGGCGAGAAGATCATCGAGTCGCTGCCGACCGTTCAGGTCGGGGTCAGGGCTCAGCGTGCCGTGCTGAGGCGGGTCATCAGGTTCCTGGTCGGCGAGGCCGGGATCCGGCAGCTCATCGACATCGGCTCGGGGCTGCCGACGGCGGAGAACGTCCACCAGATCGCGCAGCGGCTCCAGCCGGACACCCGGGTGGCGTACGTCGACAACGATCGGGTCGTCCTGTCACACGCCAGGGCGCTGCTCGCCAATGACCCGGTGACCATCGTCGTGGACGGCGACCTGCGGCGTCCGGCCGGCATACTGAACGACGCCGAGGTCCGCGCCCACCTGGACTGGGACCGGCCGGTCGGCCTGCTGCTCTGCGGCATCCTGCACTACATCCTCGACTCCGAGCGCCCGCGCGAGCTGACCGCGACCCTCATCGACGCACTGCCGTCCGGCAGCTATATCTTCATCCACCATCTCGTCGACTCCGGCGACCCGGTAGTCGCCGACGTGCAGGCGGCCATGCAGGCGGGAATGGAACGCGGCCAGTTCAGGCGCAAGGAAGAGATCTTGAGCATGTTCGGCGGACTGGAACTGGTCGAGCCCGGCCTGGTGCCGGTCTCGCAGTGGCGGCCGGACGAGAACGCGACGACGGCCGACGGCAGCCCGGTCATGCGCCTGGCCTGCGCGGGAGTCGGACGCAAGCCGTGACCGGCCAGCTCGGCGCGGCTACCGCAGCGTGACGCCCTGATCCACCGCCTGCCCGTGACTGACCGCATCCCTGGAGGCAGGCAGGTGCAGTTCGAAAACCGAGCCCTTGCCCTCGGCGCTGCTGACCCGGACCGAGCCGTGGTGCGCCTCCACTATCGCTTTCACGATCGCCAGTCCGAGCCCGAAACCGCCGGCCGAGCGGCTCCTGCCCGTGTCGACCCGCGAGAACCGGCCGAAGATCCGCTCGGCTTCCGCCGCCGGGATGCCGGGGCCCGAATCGCTCACCGCCAGGATGATCGTCTCGTCCTCGTACCGTGAGCTCAGCTCGATCTTGCCGTCGGCATCGGTGTGGTCGACCGCGTTCTCGATCAGCGCGTCGAGCGCCAGCGTCAGCCGGTCGGCGTCGCCCTGCACGTGGGCGTCGGCCACTCTCCCCAGCGACCAGCGCCGCGGGAGGTGACTCCACCTGTGCAGCGTTTCGACCAGGACCTCCTCGACGTCTACCGGGGCCAGGTACAGGAAGTCGGGGGCGTCGGTGGAAGCCAGGAGCAGCAGCCGGCTGGTGAGCCGCCGGATCCTCAGCAGTTCGTCAGCGGCGACGCGGGCGTCCGCGGCGATCGCCTGATCGGTGGCGGCCTGCTCGATCAGCTCGACATGGCCGAGCGCGATCGCCACCGGGGTGCCGAGCTCGTGCGAGGCGTCCTGCAGGAACTGGCGCTGCTGGTCGAGCAGGACCAGGTTGTGCTCCGATACCCGCCTCATCTCCTCCATCGCCGTGACTCGCCTGCGGGAGTGCCAGACCATGATCACGAACATGACGGCGAGCAGCGGCACCTCGGCGAGGTAGTCCCCGTCCTGCTTGTGACGGAGCACCTGCCAGCCGATCAGGCCGCCCGTGGCCAGCGTGACGGTCAGCACCGTGATCAGCGTCGACCCCAGGTGCCAGAGCCGGAACCCGTAGATCGCGGTCAGCGTCAGCCAGATGATCAGGAACGGGATGGTCTGCCACTCGGGGATGAGGTGCATGGCGAGGAGGTTCAGCCCAATGAAGATCACCAGGGCAATGTCCACCCGGTAGGCCCTGGCCCAGTGCAGGATTCCGCCGCTTCGCACTCAGCCGACCCCGCCCGCCAAGCCGTGCTGCGACCTTACCGCCACCATGTCCGCACACCGCCCCTTCCCGCGCATGACGCACGCGCCAAGCCGAATCCTACGATGCGGGCGCCGAATTAGGTAAGGCGTGCTCAGAGGTGGTCTTTTCGCGCGGCGGTCACCCCGCGTTCCGCCCCATCGTCACCGGGCGCTTGGTGCGCGTCGGCCGCCCGGCGTCCGCATTGCCGTTCCCGCTGCCAGGAAAGATCGAGGCTCGCGCCGCTGGCGGGGACACCTTCACCGCCTCGGCCGGCCGGAACGGCCGGTTCCGCCTGCCGCTTCCGCCCGGCGCGTACACGGTGACCGGGCGCAGCCCGCTGATCAGCGGGGGCAAGCAGCCGTGCCGCGCTGGCGACCGGCTCCGCGTGACGAGGCACCGCGCGGACCAGGGGTGTGACAGAAGTGATCACAGAGAGCAGAGTGATCTAAGTGACTAATGTGTCGCCACCGCCGCCGGGCGCCCGCCGACCAGGCCCGTCCGCCACCGCCGCCGGGCGCCCGCCGACCAGGCCCGCCCGCCACCGGCTGCAGGACGCCCGCCGATCAGGTCCGTCCGCCGCTGCCCCGGCGCCCGGCGACCCCGGCGACCCCGGCCGCACCGCCGCCGCTCACGCGGCTTACCTGGCCCGCGGGCCGCGAGGCGGCTACAGCCCGAGCAGCTCAGGCAGGCGGTCGACCGGGAAGCCGGGACTGCGGTGGCCGTCGCGGCCCGTCATCGTCGTGCCGGCGACCAGCACGTTCACCACGGCCTCCTCGACGCACTGCACGACCGCCTCGAACAACGGGTTCAGCTGCCCCCACGGCACGAACTCGATGCTCGGCAGCCTGTCGTCCCCGCCCCTCCCCAGCGCGTCGAGCGAGCTGTCCAGCATCCCGACGTTGGTCGCGGAGAACGCGAGGAACAGGTCACCGGAGAAGTGACTGCCGGTCGTCCCCGTGCGGGCCAGGCCGAGCGGCACCCGGCGGGCCAGGGCATTGCACTGGCCGGGCAGCAGCGGGGCGTCGGTGGCCACGATCGTGATGCACGACCCGGCGCCGGGCGGGGCGATCCAGTCCGTCTCTTCCATCGGGTTGTCCGCGCCGAGCACGGAACCCAGGCGGCGCCCGGCCACGACCAGCTCGCCCCGGCTGCCGAAGTTCGCCTGCATCAGCGTCCCGACCGTGTAGCGGCGCGAACCTATCTGGGCCCGGCGGGAGGCAGTCCCGGTGCCGCCCTTGAAGGCGTAGCAGTTCATCCCGGTGCCGCCGCCGACGGAGCCTTCGGCGACCGGGCCGCTGCTCGCCTTGTCGAGCGCCAGGATCGCTGTCTGCTCGGTGACGTGCGCCCCGTTGATGTCGTTCAGGTAGCCGTCCCACGTCTCGGCGACGACGGGCAGGTGCCAGCGCCGGGCAAGCTCCGGATGCATCCCGATTGACCAGTCGATGATCCCCCGGTGCACCGCGCCGATGGCGTGCGTGTTCGTGATGCCGACCGGCAGCGACAGCGCTCCGGTCTCGTCGAGCCAGGCAGTGCCGGTCATCTCGCCGTTGCCGTTCAGCGAGTACCAGCCGGCCGGGCAGGACCGGCCGACCTGCGAGCGGCCGAGCGGCAGGACCGCCGTCACCCCGGTGCGGACCGGGCCGCGGCCGACATCGAGCGGGCCATCCCCCGAGATCAGGGTCTCGTAGCCGACCTGCACGCCGGCCACGTCGGTGATCGCATTCCACTCCCCCGGCTCGCCCTGGAAGGCAATCCCGAGCTCGCGGGCGCGCGGCCGCCGCGCCGCGTCCCCGCCGCCTGAACCGTTCCGCATCCGCTCAGTGCTCCATTCGCTCAGTGCTCCGTCTCGTACCCGCCGACCGGGTGGATCTCCAGCGCCGGTCCCATCAGGATGCCGCCGGCCTCGTCGGCCGCGTGCTCGTCGTGCGGCGCGGCCGGCATCGTCCACCGCGTCTCCCGATGCCGGCGCAGGTAGTCGTAGTAGTACGCGTAACAGACGGCCAGCGCCCCGACTGCGATGATCACCTGCGACGGGTTCCCATTCCAGAGTTCGTAGGTGACATAGCCGAGGGTCAGGATCACGGCGACCGGCGCCAGCGGCCAGGCCGGCATGTACCTGGCGTGCGCGGTCGTGCCGTTGCGCCGGCCGACGATGGCCGACGATGGCCGACACCACCGCGGCTGTGCTGGCCGGCGCATAGTCACCGTTCTCACGCGCGCAGCAGGTCGCCGATCGCGGCGATGCCCGACGCGATCGCGCGCTCGCCCAGGTTGCCGAACCCGAGCACGAGCTGCGCGGGGACCGCAGACCTGCTCGACCGGTGGCTGCTCATGCCGTAGAGGCCGACCGAGCGCTCCAGCGCGGCCGCGATCACCGGCTGCTCGGCGCGGGTGCCGGGCAGATGTGCCACCGCGTGGAAGCCGGCCGCCAGGCCGGTGACCGCGACATCGGGGGCGTGCGCGGCCAGCGCATGGGTCAGCGCCGAGCGCTTCCTGGCGTAGCTGGCGCGCATCCGGCGCAGATGCCGGTCGTAGCGGCCGGACTCCATCAAGATCGCGAGCGCGAGCTGGTCGAGAACCGGGGAGCCGCGGTCCTGCCTGGCCTTCTCCGCTCCGGCGGCGGCCGCCAGCCACGGCGGGCAGAGCACCCAGCCCAGTCGCAGCGACGGAGCGAGCGACTTGCTCACGGTCCCGATCGCGGCTACCCGGTCCGGGGCCAGCCCCTGCAACGCGCCCACGGGGTCCCGGTCGTAACGGAACTCGGCGTCGTAGTCGTCCTCGATGATCGTCGCGCCCGCGCCGGCCGCCCACTCGGCGAGCTGGAGCCGTCGCTGCGGGCTCAGCACCACGCCGGTCGGCCACTGGTGTGCGGGGGTCAGCACGACCGCCCTGGCGCCCGTCGCGGCGAGCGCCGCCACGTCGATCCCCGACTCTTCTACCGGCACGGGAACCGCGCAGACACCCGCCGCGGCCGCCGCGGCAGCGACGGTCGCGCTGTAGCCGGGGTCCTCGAACGCCACGAGCGAGATCCCGCCGCCGGCCAGGGCACGCAGGGCGATGTTCAGGCCCTGCGCGAAACCGGCGCAGACGACGATCCGGCCGGGGTCGGCGACCGCCGCCCGCACCCGGCGCAGGTAGGCGGCGAGCACCTCGCGCAACTCCTGGCTGCCGCGCGGGTCACCGTAGCCGAGCTCCGCGTTCGGCGCGGCACGGCACGCCTCCCGCACCGCCCAGGCCCAGTCGGCGCGCGGGAAGCTGGCAAGGTCGGGCACGCCCGCGGCGAAGTCGACGCTGACCCCCGGGCCGCGCGGCGACGCATGATCTGCCCAGGCCGGCGCCCGCGCCGGCCCAGGCTCGGCCCCCGCGGGCGGCGACGCCGGCGCTGATACGGGCGGTGCCGGCTGCGCCGGCCACGCGGGCTGCGGGGCAGCCGCTCCGGCGGCAACCCTGGTCGCTGAGCCGACCCGGGTCTCCAGGTATCCCTCCGCCAGGAGCTGCGCGTAGCAGTCTTGCACCAAGCCGCGGGAGAGCCCGAGCTCGCGCGCCAGCTCGCGCGACGAAGGCAGCCGCTCGCCAGCACCCAGCCTCCCCGACCTGATCGCATCCCTGAGCTGGCGTTCGAGCTGGGAACGCAGCGGCTCGGCGGCTCGCCGGTCCACGGCGAGCAACAGCTCAGGTCCCAAACCGGACCACTCCACAGGCACGAAATTGGAGCTTACCAGTAGACCAGTCCGCTCCTAACGTGCTGTCTATGACAGCTATCACGCAGCCGCGCGGCGGCAACGGACTCGGCAGGTACGCCGACGTGCTCAGGACCCCGGGCGCGCTGGGGTTCGCCATTCCCGGGATCATCGGCCGCATGCCGATGGGCATGCTCAGCATCGCCCAGGTCATGCTGCTCGTGTCCGTCACCGGACGGTACGGCACCGCCGGCGCCGTGGCGGCAACGAGCGCGGTCGCCTACGCGATCGCCACCCCCCGGCTAGCCCGGCTGGCCGACCGGTTCGGGCAGGCCCGCGTGCTTCGCCCGCTCGCCGCGGTCTTCGCCGTTGCCACCGCGGCCTTCGCGGCCTGCGCGGTCGGGCGGGCGCCGACCTGGGCGCTGTTCGTCACCGGCGGTCTCAGCCGGGCGAGCATGCCGTCGCTCGGGCCGATGGTCCGCGCGCGGTGGAGTCAGCTGCTCACCGGGACCGGCGGGCTTGATTCTGCGTTCTCCCTCGAAGGCATCGCCGACGAGCTCATCTTCATCGCCGGGCCGGTGCTGGCGGTGACGCTGGTCACCGAGGTGCGGCCGGTCAGCGGCGTGCTCGCCGCCGTGGTGCTGAGCGTCGCCGGAGTAGCCGGCCTGACGATGCAGCGGCGCAGCGAGCCGGGCGTCCTTCCCTCCTCGCGGGGCCGCGGATCGGTGCTCCGCAGCCGCGGCCTGCGCGCGCTCATCGGCATGCACGTCTGCCTGGGCGCGCTGTTCGCGGCCGTCGACCTGGCGACAGTCGCCTTCGCCACCGAGCACGGAGCCGGCGCCATGGCCGGGCCGCTGCTGGGCCTCTACGGCCTGGGCAGCGCGATCGCCGGCCTCTGGTACGGGGCGCGGCACTGGCGGGCACCGCACAGTTCCCGGCTCCGCGCCGGGTTCGCGGCTACCGCGCTCGGCGTCGGCCCGCTCGCGTTCATGCCGGGACTGGCCGCGATGGCCGTCGCCATCTTCGTTGCGGGGCTCGGCATCTCGGCCACGCTGATCAGCTCGTACACCATCGCCGAGCGCGTGGTGAACGCCGGGCAGCGGACCGAGGGCATGTCGTGGCTGACGACCGCCGCCGCGACCGGGACGGCGATCGGTGCCTCGATAGCCGGCCGCCTGGTCGATGCGCACGGCGCCGGCGCCGGATACCTGTTCGGCCTGGCCTGCGGGCTGGCCGGACTGGCCATCCTGACCTGCATGCTCCGTCACCTGGGCGGAGGCCCTGACCAGTCCGGGCCGGTCAGCAGGTCAGGCTGACCGTCTGGTTGCCCGGGCTCGGACGGCGTGATCCGAGGCTCGCGCCAGGAACCGCGGTAAGCCGAAGGGTTCTGGGTTACGCGAAGAGAAAGCGGCTCGCATAGGCGCGAAGTCTTCTCGTTAACGCGCGCGGGCCCCCTGCGCCGACCGTGTTAGCCGGATTGCTGGGGTTCCGTGGCGCGGCGCTGGGTGAAACTGAACCAGTTTCCCGAATCGTCCCGCAGGATCGCCTCGGTGCCGTAAGGGCGGTCAGCCGGCGTCTGGACGAACTCGACGCCGCGCTCGACGAGGGTCTCGTAGTCGGCGCGGCAGTCGGTCGTGGCCATCACGCCGGGACTCAGCGCGCCCTTGGCGACCAGCGCGCGGACCTGCACGGCAGTGTCCGCGTCAAGCATCGAGCTGGCCGGGTCCATCAGCAGGAACTCCTGGCCAGAGCTGCCCGGCGACCGGACCGTCAGCCAGCGCCCGCCGCTGTCGAGCTGGATGTCGTTGGTGAGGTCGAAACCGAGTTGCTTGGTGTAGAACTCCTTCGCCGAATCCTGGTCGAGCACCCAGACCGACACGATCGAGATGCCGGTGATCATCGTGTCCTCCTCGTTGTAGACGCCTGAACGACGGTACGGCGGAAGCCGGTTGCCCGCTTCTCCGAAATTGCGGTCTGTCAGCGGGAGCGGACCGGGCCGACCCTCTCGGCCGGGCCGGCCGAGCCCGGCGGACCGGCCGCGCGCAGCCCGGTTCGCCACATCAGCGCGAAACAGCCGGGGATCGGCGCGGGGCCGCCCTGGCGCGCCGCCTCCCGCCGGTAGTCAGAAGGCGACCGCCCGATGATGTCGGCGAACCGGCGGCTGAAGGTACCCAGGCTGCTGAACCCCACCAGCATGCAGATCTCGGTGACGGTCAGGTTGACCGAGCGGAGCAGTTCGCACGCCCGCTCGACCCGGCGGCGGGTCAGGTACCTGCCGGGCGTCTCGCCGTAGGCCGCGCCGAAGGCCCTGATGAACTGGCCGAGCGAGTACCCCGCCTCGGCCGCGAGCGCCGCGATCCCGATCTGCTGGGCGTAGTCGCGGTCGATCCGGTCCCGCGCGCGCCGCAGCGCTCGCAGGCTGGCGACATCCACGGCACCCGGGCCCACATCGCCAACCTAGCCGTACCGAGCTCACCCGCCGGCTTCCCCCGAGTTGGGGCCCAATCTCTGCCCGGTTTAGTGCGCCGCGCCCTCGTACCTAAAGTGAAAATCAGGCGAGACCAGATCCGGGCAAGTCGTCCGAGTGGCACGCCTGGGCGGCGTCGGACCAGCGGCGGAGGTGGGTCCTGATCGACCAGGACTCGATCGCGTCCTTGACGGGCAGCGGCGGAATCTCAGGCACGGCGACAGGGTAACCGTCTTGCCACAGTTTCGCCGGGAATTATTTGCGCGCGAAAAATGGGTGTACCCGGGCGGATCCGCGCGGTTACGGTTGGCGCTCCAGCGGAGGTAGTCATGGAGCAGATCAGCAAGAAGCTGATGAACTGGGCGTCGATACTCGGCGACAAAGCACGCGCGCAGGCCGAGCGCACGGCGGCGATGCCGTTCGTCTACCCGCACGTTGCCCTGATGCCGGACGCGCATCTGGGCAAGGGCGCGACCGTCGGCTCGGTCATCCCGACCCTGGGCGCGATCATGCCCGCCGCGGTCGGCGTCGACATCGGCTGCGGCATGATCGCGCTGCGCACGCAGTTCACCGCCGAGGACGCCCGCGCCCGCGGCGACCTGGCCGCGCTGCGCGAGGCGATCGAGCGCGCGATCCCGCTCTCGGCCGGACGGTACAACGGCCGGATCTACGGTGAGCAGACCACGGCCAGGATGACCGAGCTTGAGACGCGCGAGGGCGCCGACAGCGCGGAGCAGATCGCGCCGAACTGGCGGCTCCAGCTCGGCAGCCTCGGCTCGGGCAACCACTTCATCGAGGTCAGCCTCGACGAGGCGGACCGGGTCTGGCTGTTCCTGCACTCCGGATCGCGTGGCGTGGGCAACAAGCTGGCGCAGCGCCACATCCAGACCGCGCAGGCGCTGGCCGCGAAGTGGTGGATCACCCTGCCCGACCGCGACCTGGCCTACCTGGTCGAGGACACCGCCGAGTTCTGGGCGTACATCACGGACCTGCGCTGGGCGCAGCACTTCGCGCTGCTGAACCGCGAGGAGATGATGCACCGGGTGGCCGACTGCGCGTCGGACTGGTTCTGCCGCGCGGTCGAGTCCGCCGAGACGGTGAACACCCACCACAACTACACCGAGCGGGAGACCCACTTCGGCAAGGAGGTGTGGCTGTCGCGCAAGGGCGCGATCGACGCGTCGCCGGGCAAGCCGGGCCTGATCCCCGGGTCGATGGGCACCCGCTCCTACATCGTGACCGGCAAGGGCAACCGGCTCGCGCTGAACTCCTCCCCGCACGGCGCGGGCCGCGAGTACAGCAGGTCGGCCGCGCGGAAGGCGTTCAGCCGTGCCCAGCTCGACACCGCGATGGCCGGCATCGAGTGGCGCAGGACCGACGCGTTCCTCGACGAGATCCCCGGTGCCTACAAGGACATCGACGTGATCATGGAGGACGCTAAGGACCTCGTCGAGATCAGGCACGTGCTGCGCCAGATCGTCAACGTCAAGGGCAACTGAGCGGCGGGGCCGGGGGCGGGGGCGGGCTGGCGGCGGTCCGGGCCGCGGCCGCCCCGGCCGCGGCCTCCCCGGCCGCGGGCACGACGACCGCCGTCGCGATCAGGCCGTGCCTGACAGTCCAGCGCCCGTGGTAGGCGGTGACCGGCCGGCCGCCGACCACGGGCCCCGGGACGAGCAGCCGCGCGGCGAACGTGCCCGAAGGGTGCAGCGTGAGTTCGGCGTCGGTAAATCCCAGCCACCGTCCGGTGGCGGGAAACCACGCCTTATAGACCGACTCCTTGGCGCTGAACAAGATTCTGTCCCAACAAAGACCGGGCGCGGCTGCCGCCAGGCCGGCCAGCGCCGCCCGCTCCGGCTCGCTGGCCACCATCGGCAGCACGCCGTCTGGCAGCAGGTCATGCGGTTCCGCGTCGATCCCGATCGCGGAGAACGCCTCGGTCCTGCCGATCGTGCAGGCGCGATATCCCTCGCAGTGGGTCATGCTGCCGACCACGCCGGGCGGCCAGACCGGGGCGCCCGACGGGGCGCGCGGGACCGGCGCGGCATCGAAGCCCGCGCTGGCCAGGGCGCGCCGGGCGCACGCTCGCACGGCGGCAAACTCCCGCCGCCGCTTCGGCGCCGCACCGGCGATGGCCGCCTCCTCGGCGGGGAACAGCGGCGCGCCGTCGCACTCGTCGCCGAACGCTTCGGCCGCGACAACCTCGGGCGGCACGATCGAGGCGAGCAACGCGCTTACCACCATGTCCCAATGCCGTCCGCTGCTGTCGTCTCGTCCGCCGCGCCCGCATGACTGTCGTCGGTGGACACCGAGGACTGCCCAGCCAGACCCTCCGGAGCCGATCGGCGACCAGATCCGCGCCACGCCCTAACGGCCCGCCCAGCTCTCCCGCGAGGCCGCGGCGATCGGAACCAGCGACATCGGCGGACCGTTGATGTCGTTATAGCAGCATCAACGGTCCGCCGATGTTGGGGGACTGGCTCGGGACGGCCGGGCCGGCGGCCCGGGCGGGGTGGTATCCGGCTACGGCGGCTCGGGCGGGGTGGAACCCGGCGACGGCGGGGCGGCGACCGGGCACCGAGCGGTGAATGATCCTGCCGCGATCGGGTATCTGCTGGTGCGCCGCGTATACGCCGGAATCGCCGATCGCTTCCAGCAACGCCAACCCCTACGAATGACCTGGGCGGCGGCAGCGGCGCCGCCCGGTAACAGAGGTGCATGTGCCGACGTCACAGCCACCCGCCGATGAGTTCGGCGGGAGTTCCTCCGGGCCGGGTTTCTCTGGCCGGCCGGACGCGATCCCGGTCCCGGCCGGGCCGGACGCGGTCCCCGACCCGGCCGGGCCGGGCCAGAACGGGGACCGCCGGGCCGACCTGATCGAGACCGCGCAGGAGCACTGGGCCGCCGCCCTGACCGACCTGGGCGGCAGGAACACGCTGCTCTACTTCAAGGACCGGCGATCCGGCACGCTCGACCTCGCCGACGCCGACCCGGACGCCTTCGCGCACTTCATCCAGACCGGCTCGATCAGGCTGACCAGGCTCTTCCGCGACGTCGATATCCGCGCCGACGCGATCCGGCGGATCCAGGTGATCTACCGGAAGGCACGGGAGCTGCTCGAGGAGCGCGGGATCAGGGCCGGATACCTGGCGACCGGGATGGCGCGCTGGGACGAGCTGTTCCTGCAGCCTGCCGCTCCTGTCCTGCTGCGCGGCCTGACGATCACGCCCACCCGCGCCAGGCACGACGACTTCGAGCTCGCACTCGACGACGAGCCCGCGGTGAACCCCGTCCTGCTGCACAAGCTGGCCAGCGTCTACGGCGCCGCCACCGACAAGCTCGCCGACCTGCGCGGCGACCGGCTCTACCGGGCGCTCACCGCCGCCGCCGAGGCCGCCGAGGTCCCGGGGTTCGCGATCGTGGACAGGAACGTGATCGGCACCTTCACCTACGCCAAGCTGCCCATGGTGCGCGACATACAGAACGCCGCGGAGCTGCTGGCCGACAGCGACGTGGTGGCGGCCATCGCCGGCGATCCCGACGCCCAGGAGCTGCTGTCGGCCGACGACGCCGAAACGCCGCTGCTCGACTCGCCCGACTCCGACTACTCGGTTCTCGACGCCGACTCGTCGCAGCGCAGCGCGATCGCGGCGGTGCTGTCCGGCCGCAGCCTGGTGATCCACGGCCCGCCGGGAACCGGCAAGAGCCAGACCATCGCCAACCTGACCGCCGCGCTGGTCGCGCGGGGCAGGAAGGTGCTGTTCGTGGCGGAGAAGCGGGCCGCGATCGACGCCGTCCTGTCCCGGCTCAAGGGCGTCGACCTCGGCGAACTGGTGCTCGACATCCACGAGGGAACGCGGGACAGGCAGCGCATCGCCAGCGATCTGGGCGCGAGCCTGGACATCGCGCAGCAGACCGCGACACCGGACGACGCCAGCCTGCGCCGCAGGCTTGGCGAACGGCAGCGCAGGCTCAGCGACCACGTGACCGCGCTGCACGAGGCGCATCCGCCGTGGGGGCTGACCCCGTTCGCCGTCCAGTCGGCGCTGCTCGGGGTGTCCGAGGAAGCCAGGAACTCGGTCCGACTGCCCGCACCGGAGCGGATCACCGGGATCAGGGCCGACGAGATCCGCGACGAGCTGCGCGAGTTCGCGCATCTCGGCGGGTTCGCCATGCGGCCAGGGTCCACGCCGTGGTTCGGCGCCGCCCTGCGCACGGCCGAGAACGCTCGCGAGGCCTGCAATCTCGCCGCTCAGCTCAGCACCTACGACCTGCCACGGCTGATGGACCGGCATGCCAGGGTCAGCGCGGGACTTGGCCTGCGCGCGCCGGCCGACTACGCCGACGCCCTGGCCAGGATGAGCCTGTACGCGGGGATCCAGCAGACCGGCCAGGTGCTCGACCCGTCGGTCTACGCGGCGGACCCCCGGGCGCTCGCGGACGCGACGGCCGGCACCGGCGGCGGCTCGATGGGCGAGCGGCGCAGGCTGCGGAAGGAAGCGCTGCGCCTGTACGCCGGGCCCGGCAAGCCCGCCCGCGAGGACCTGGCGGCGGCGCTGGCCGAGGCGGCCAGGCAGTTCGCCGACTGGGAGCGGGCCAGGGACGTCAGCTTCGCGGTCGGCCGCGCCGGCCTGCTGCCCGCCGTGCCGACTGACTTCCATGAGCTCAACGAATTGCACGCGGACTGCGGGCACAAGCTCGATGCCCTGCGCGGGCGGGTGCGGCTGTCCGCCGACGACGTGGCCGGGCAACTGGCCGCGCTGGCCGCCGACCAGGACACGGCGTGGAAGCTGCCCAGGCTGTACGAGCTGGCCAAGCGGTTCGACGACCTGAGCCTGGGGCCGTTGCTCGACGAGCTCGGCCGGGCCGAGGCGACGCCCGACCTGGCCGCGGCGGCGTTCGACCACGCCTGGTACTCCTCAATCTTGGATCAGATTCGGGTGCGCGACCCGCGGTACGCCGCGGAGCGCGGAAGCGCGCTGGACGAGATAGCCAGGGACTTCCGCGACCGCGACGTCGAGTACCTCATGGCCAACCGGCGCCGGGTGCGGCACGCCTGGGCGCAGCGGCTGCGCGAGGCCCAGGATCAGCACCCCTTGCAGGCCAGGGTGATCCGCAAGCAGGCGGCGCTGCGGCGCGGCCACCTGCCGCTGCGCAGGCTGCTCGACCAGACACCTGACGTGCTGTTCGCGCTCAAGCCCTGCTGGGCCATGTCACCGCTGATGGTCAGCCAGGTGCTGCCGCCGATCAGGCTGTTCGACGTCGTGATCTTCGACGAGGCCAGCCAGATCGTGCCTGCCGACGCGATCCCGTCGGTCATGCGGGGTCACCAGATCGTCGTCGCCGGCGACGACAGGCAGCTGCCGCCGACCAACTTCTTCCGCCAGGTCGGCGACGGCGACGGCGATCTCGCCGACGAGGAGGACGACAACCTCGTCTCGTTCGGCGCGGGATTCGAGTCCGTGCTCGACGCCCTCCGGCCGCTGCTGCCGACCTGGCCGCTGGCCTGGCACTACCGGAGCCGGGACGAGCGGCTCGTGGCGTTCTCGAACGCCCACATCTACGGCGGCGCGCTCACCACCTTCCCCGGCGTGGCCCGCGACGACTGCCTGCGGCACGTCGTCGTCGAGCAGACGCCGGAACCCGGTCAGGAGGTCTCGGTCACCGCCGAGGTGGAGCAGGTCGTCGAGCTGATCCTGGAGCACGCCAGGACCAGGCCGGACCAGTCGCTCGGCGTGATCGCGCTGGGGATCAAGCACGCCGAGCGGATCGACGCCGCACTGCGTCAGGCGCTGGCCGATCAGACCGAGCTCGAAGCCTTTTTCGCCGACGACCTGGCCGAGCCGTTCTTCGTCAAGAACCTGGAACGGGTCCAGGGCGACGAACGGGACGCGATCATCTTGTCCATCGGCTACGGCAAGCACCCCGACGGCCGGATGCGGTATCAGTGGGGACCGCTGCTGCGCGACGGCGGCGAGCGGCGGCTGAACGTCGCGGCGACGCGGGCCAAGCACAGGCTCACGCTGGTGAGCTCGTTCTCCAGCAAGGACGTCGACCCGGACCGGCTCACCAAGACAGGAGCGAAGCTGCTCGCCGACTACCTGGAGTACGCGGGCTCGGGCGGGACGACCTCGGCCACGTCTGGCGCGACCGAGCTGAACCCGTTCGAGGCCGACGTGCGCGACCGGCTCGCGTCGTGCGGGATCACGGTCGTGCCGCAGTACGGCGTCGGCGGTTACCGGGTGGACTTCGCGGCCACGCATCCCGGTGACAGCGACCGGATGCTGCTGGCCATCGAGGCCGACGGCGCTTCCTACCGGAGGTCGGGCAGCGTGCGCGACCGGGATCGGCTCAGGGGCGAGCACCTGCAGCGGCTGGGCTGGACCTTCCACCGGATCTGGTCGACGAACTGGTTCCGCGACCCGCAGTCGGAGGTGGCCAAGCTGCAGAAGGCATACCAGGACGCGCTCAGCGCCGCCGCTGCGGCTGAGCCGCCGCCCGCGGCGCAAGCCGAGACCGCCGGGGCGTCCGCCGAACCGACCGGTGCGTCCGCCGGGACACAGCGATCCGCTGCGGTCAAGCCCGGACCCGGCGCCGGTCCCGAGCCGGCCGGACCCGGACCCGCCGCGCCCGAGCCCGGTGCCCCACGCCAGCCCACCGCCGTACCCGGGCCCAACGCGGCACGCGAGCCGCTGGCGACTCCGCCGCCGGCCGCCGAGGTCGAGGCCGGGCGCCGGATCGCGCTGCCTCAGGCCGGGGAGCCGTCCGGAGCGGTTGACGTGCCCGACCGCCAGTAAGCCGACCGCGACTATCGGGACGGGTGGGTCCCGGGATCGACCCGGCTTTCCGGGGATGGATCCCGGGATTGACCCGGTCTTTCCCGATCGCTCAGACGCGGCCGAACGTGATCGCCACCTGCCGGAACCCGAGCGAGGTCAGCAGGCCGGTGAGCATGCCCTTGGTGTTGCGCTGGGCCTGCGTCAGCAGGGCGCTGTGCCGGGCGGCACTCTGTATCTTCTGCTGGGCAAGCACGTAGACCTGATGCTGGCTGTTCGGGTTGCCGGAGAGGAAGTTGCCGATCCGGTTCAGCAGCCCTTGCTGCTGGGCGAACACGTACGAGTGCCGCACGTTCAGCACCGCGGGCTCGAGTTGCGCCCGCGGCACCCTGACCGTCACGGCCGTGCGGTTGTGCGACACCGTGATCGCGCTTCCCTTCAGCTTCGAGAAGTCGACGAACGCGATGTCGGTGCCTTCGCCGACGAACAGCGTCTGGGTGCCCTCCACGAAGGACGGCAGCCAGGAGGTCCGCACGTCCAGGTTCACCACCACCTGGAACGACCCGCTCGCGGCCTCGTACCTGCTCAGCGAGCTGATCGACTTGAGCAGCACGGGCGAGCTGCGGTCCACCGTGGTCTCCGCGAACGGGTTCCTGAACTGGGGCAGCAGGTGCACGGCGGACAGCGCGAGCGCCACCGCGACCGCCGCAGCCGCGACGACGGCCACCATAGCGGTCACCCTCCCGATGCGGCTCCTTCGGCCTCCTTGTCCCGGCCCGCCTGGGCGATCGGGCCGATCAGACGGGTCCGGCTGGCCCGCCCGCCCGATCGGCTCGGTGTGGTCGGTCCGGTCCGTCCTGACGGTTCCCCGCCGGTCTGCGTCCATCTGCGCCTCCATGGTCGACGCCGACCCGCCGCCGCATTCGCCGCGCTGCTCCCGCCATTGACGCGGAGCGCGGCCTGCGGCGACATCGGGCGGTCTCGTCGGGCGCTAAGTACCTTTACCCATCGCGGCGAAACCTGGCGCGTCCTAGGAATCGCGATGGAGATCTGGGACCACCGGACACACGAGGCCCTCCGCGATGACCCTCAACGCCTGAATGTGTTTCGCCGTGGTTTTGCGCGCAGCCGCCGCGGGCCGGCAATCGGAACAGCCAACGCCCGAGATGACGGGCCGTCAACCGCGTACGCACTGGTCAGGGGCTGTTTCGGGTAGTGGTGACAGGTGTTGGGTCCGGGAGGGAGGCTTGGGAGCGCGGACCGGCACGGACGCCGTCCCCCGGGTCTCGGGCACTGCCTGCCGGGGCAGCCACCATAGCCGTGGCTGACGTTGCCTCCCAGCCAGAACCGACTATAATCCTGGTCTATGACAGTGCTGCCCTTGTCTGAGGTGAAGGCCCGGCTCTCGGAGATCGCCGACGAGGTCGGCCGCACCCACGAGCGAGTCCACATCACCAAGAACGGCAAAGACTACGTCGTGCTGCTGGCAGCTGAAGATCTTGAGTCCATCGAGGCGACGCTCGAGCTGCTGTCCGACCCAGCGGCGCAAGAGCGCATCGCCCAGTCCCGTGACGAGATCGCCCGCGGAGAGGGCCTGTCCATCGCCGAGGTGGCGCGGTCCCTGGAGGAGCGCTTCGGGAAACGCCGGCCGTGACCTACCAGGTCACCATCGCTCCGACCGCAGCTCGCCAGCTTCACGACCGGCTACCCGAAGCCGTCGCGTGGGCCTGTTTCGAATTCATTCGCGGGCCGCTCAGCGAAGAGCCGCGCAGAGTGGGCGCACCCCTGCGCAAGCCCTTCGAGGGACAATGGCGAGCCCGGCGCGGCGAATACCGCGTCCGCTACGCGATCGACGACGACGACACCATCTACATCCTCGACATAGATCACCGGCGCAACGCTTACCGCTCATGACTGATCGGCCACGGATCAGCGATGGCAAGGGAAGTGGACCCGAGATAGCAGACCGGGATAGCCGGCGTAGGTTCACCGTAGGTCTGCTGGAACGCCGACCGGAGCCGCTTGAGGAGGCTGGCCTCGATGATGAGCGCCACGTGCTGGAACCCGAAATGTGCTTGGGGTCGCTCAGCACCATGTACTTCCCGCTCAGCAGCTGCGGGTCACTCAGCTCCGGCGAGTAGTCGCCGAGCCTCAGCGGGCCGAGCCCTTTCAGCTGCGCGAGGGTTATCAGGTGGTGCTTTTCGGCGAGCGTCTTGCGCACGATCAGCTCGGTGTCGCAGAAGGGCATGACCGGCGTCATGACGGTCGCTCCATGCTGGTGCTCGTAGCGCTGTGCGAGCTGCAGCGTCTGCGCTTCCGACCCCGGTGGCTTGCTGTACCGGCGTCCGAGGATACGACTTCGCCCAGGTACTCGGGTAGGCATTTCCCTTGCCCGGTAGGGCTGACGATGCAGGCGACGCTGTGCCCGTGCTGCTGCGAGCGGCTGCGAGCAGCACGACACTGGCGCCGGCCGCCGTGAGCCGGTGCCCTCGGTCAGCGGCGGCAACGTGGCTCGTGCTCTGCTGCCCACCCTCGCGATCATCGCCATCGGGATCACCTGGGGAATCGGATTCCTCAACAAGCAGCGATCATGCTGCTGCCTGCCCTCGGCGAGCGAAACGGCTGAGCCCGCACGCTTCGGCCGCCAGCACGGGAGAGCACCGGCTACGGAGCGAGCCCGTTCCCGCTAAATTGCCTGACCGGAGCGCGGCGGCCACTTAGCGGACGACCCCGGCCGGGCCGCTTCCATGCCGCCACGGATCGGATCCGCCGACACGGCCAGATGTCCCGGTCTGACGGGGCACTGTCCGGTAGCGTGCTCCGCGTGACGACGGCCGCCCTGACAGAGCCGGATCTGGCGTCGGCGGATGAGTTGCTGACCGAACTCGGTCCTTACCTGTCCCTGCTCGGCGTGCTGCGACAGGGCGCGCCGGTGGACGATGCGCGCGCCGGCCTGGTGGAGGCTGCTGCCCACGTGTGGAGCAGGCCGGGTTTCGACACCTTCCTGTCCCGGCCGAGGCTTGGCTTCGAGCCGTTCGACTACCAGCTCCAGACGGCGCAGACGGTGCTCCGCAGGATGCGGGGCCGGGCGATACTCGCCGACGAGGTCGGGCTTGGCAAGACGATCGAGGCCGGGCTGGTGCTGTCGGAGCTTCGCATGCGCGGCCTGGCCGATCGGTCGCTGGTGGTCGTGCCGGCCGGCCTTACCAGGCAGTGGCAGGAGGAGTTGGAGCGGAAGTTCGCGCTACCGACGATCGTGACCGCCATCGGCGGACGGGACGAAATCGCAGGCCGCCACCAACCTGTCGTGATCGCCTCGCTGGCGACGGCCCGCCGCGAGCCGCTTGCCGCCGCGCTGACCCGCCAGCCCTGGGACATCGTCATCATGGACGAGGCGCACCGGCTGCGCAATGCGCGCAGCGCATCGGGTCGGCTGGCGCGGGGCTTGAGCGCGCGGTACCTGCTGCTGCTTACGGCGACGCCGGTGGAGAACCGGCTGCAGGACTTGTATGAGCTAGTCAGCCTGGTCGCGCCCGGCCTGCTCGGCACGCTGGCGCAGTTCCGCGCGGAGCACGGCGCGGGCGCGCCGGCCGTGCCGCGGAATATCGCCGGGCTGCGCGCCCGGACCAGGGAGGTGATGGTGCGGCACCGGCGCAGCGAGGTCAGCCTGATGCTGCCGCAGCGGCTGGCCGAGACGGTGCTGGTGGCGCCGTCCGCACCAGAGGCCGCCCTGTACGCCGACATTGCCGCCCGGATCAGGCAGGAGGCGCAGGGCGCAGCGCAGTCCAGGCGGCTTACGCTGCGCAGCCTGGCCAGGCAGGCGGGATCGAGCCCGGCCGCGGTCGCGCCGACCCTGGCGAAGGTCGGCTGGCCGGACCTTGCGAGGCGCGCAGCCTCCATCACCGACTCCAGCAAGGCAGCCGAGCTTGCGGCCCGGCTGCGCCGGGCCGCTGGCGCGCAGGTGCTCGTGTTCACCGCCTTCCGGCAGACACAGGAGGCGCTGGCCCGCGAGCTGCGCGCGCACGACATCCCGTTCGCGGTCTACCACGGGAGCCTCGCTCGCGCCGACAAGGAGAAGGCTATCGGCGCGTTCCGCGACGACGTGCCGGTCCTGCTCAGTACCGAGTCGGCCGGCGAGGGCAGGAACCTGCAGTTCTGTCACATGATGGTGAACGTCGACCTGCCGTGGAATCCGATGCAGATCGAGCAGCGGCTCGGCCGCCTCCACCGGGTCGGCCAAGACCACGACGTGCTGCTCACCAACCTCGTCGCCCGCGGCACGATCGAGCAGCGCATCCTGCACGTGTTGGAGGCCAAGATCAACTTGTTCGAGCTGGTGGTGGGCGAGCTCGACATGATCCTCGGCAGGGTGGACGACGACTTCGACTTCGAGTCGTCGGTGTTCGACGCATACGTAGGGGCCCGCGACGATGAGGAGTTTGCCGAGCGGCTGGCGCAGCTCGGCGAGGACTTGGCGCGGGCCAGGACCGAGTACCTGCGCGACCGGGCCAACGCCGATGAGCTCATCGGCCCACAGCAATGAGCACCGCGACCGTCGAGGGCGGGCTGGCGTTCTGGCTCAGCTACGTGGATTCCCGCGGCGGGCTGTGGGAGCAGTCATCAGACCGTGCTCTTGTCATGGTGCCGCCTGCGCTCCAGCGCGCGTTCGATCTGCCGGAGGAGCTCACCGTCACCGAGCATCCCGATGTTGCCCGCGAGGACGGGGCCGCGCTGCTGACCACCGGGCACCCGCTGCTGACCACCGCAGCGGAGGACGCCCTGCAGGCCGCGGACGCCGGCCTGCTGACGCTGGCCGAACCCAGCACGCAGCGGCCGGATGACGGGCGCCTGCTAGATCGGGCCCGCGACAGCTTCCCGGTCGATCACGGCCGGATCGACGCCAGGGGCCCGGCGGGCCGGGTCATGCGGCAGGTGCTGCGGGTTGGCGCGCTGATCTCGTACTCGGCCTCCGCCGACGACCTGTTCCATGAGCGGGCCGAGTGCTGGGTGGACGTGCCGTCCCGGCTCGAGCTGGCCGGGCAGGTCCCTGACCGGCTGCAGCGGGCCGCGGCGGCTGCGGCGGCCGCGGCCGGTGCCACCCTCAGCGCCGTGCCGACGGACCTGGGCCGGGTGCCGCCGGCCCTAGTGGAGGCGCACCGACTGCTGGACCGGACGGCGGCCGGGCGGTGCGAGGCACTCGCGGCCGGGACGGTGCGCGAGGCGGCCGAGGCGGAGCTGGATCGGACGCAGCGGTACTACGCGGAGCAGCTGGCATCGCTCGCCAGGCGCCAGGCCAGCGCGTCGGCGGAGCGCCGGGAGATGCTCGCCGCCCGGATGGACGGCGTCCGGGCGGAGGAACGGCGGCGGCTGGCCGAGATCCGGGAGAAGTACTCGCCCCGGCACGAGATCCGCCCGTACCGGCTGCATCTGCTGCGCATCCCCACCCTCCGCCTGGAGGTCGATGTGCTGCGCGGCGCGCGCCGGTTCCCGCTGACCCTCGACTGGCTGCTGCCGGCCGGCGCGTTCGCACCCGTGCGCTGCCCGGCATGCGGCGCAGACACCGGGCGCCGACCGCTCGTCGTCGCCAAGACGCACCTTGGCTGCGCGGGCTGCCTGCCGGGTCACGCCGCGGTCTCGTTCACGCCCCCGGCCGCCCGCAGTGCCAGCTCCCAGGCCGGCGCCGGCCACCGGCCAGGGCCGACCACCCAGCCAGGGCTGACACCCAAGCCCAGGTCGGCGGAAGCGCCCGCGAGAGCCGTACAGCGCGTGCGGCCCGCGCGTCCAGCGCGGCGCGCGATGCCCGACCCGCAGGAGCTGAGCAGGTCGGGCCAGCGGCTGGCCATGGACCTGTGGTCGATGGCCGCCCAGCAGAATCTTCGCGCACTGCGGCCGATTTGCGCATCGGACTCGCCGGCTGGGGCCGCGCTCCGGCTGTTCGGCGTTGCCGGCCCGGCCAGGGCGGTCGGACTTGCCCTGGGCGACCAGCCCGAGAGCCTGACTTCCGTCACGTTCGCGCCCGGGCGCGGGGAGCTCGCCTGTACCGGCGGCCGCCTGAAGACTGGCTCGGGCAGCTATCCCTACGTGCTGCGATGGCAGGTTGGGGCACGGCAGGCGAGCGAAATACTGCCGTTTGAGAGCATTATGCACAGGTTCCTGCCGTCGGCCAGGTGGCTGCTCGGCCCGGCCGCGGCGCGCCTGTTCGGCGGGCTGCCCGAGCCGGAGGCGGACCTTGACCCGGTCGCGCTCCAGCTGTGGCGCCGGGTCGTGCCGGAGCACGGGCTACCGCTCACCCTGCGCTGCCTGGCGGCGTGGTGGCGGATCGGGGACGCGGGCGCGCTGCTCGCCGCGCACCGGCCGAGCGAGCTGGCAGCCGCGATCCACCGGATGCTCGGCTACCGGGCAGGCGAGGCAGGCGTCACGCACGAGAGCGTCGCCGTGCTGTACCGGGTGGAAGCCGTCCGCACCCGCGCCCTCACCCCGGTCCTGCAGACCCGCCTGCGGCTCTCCGCGCAGCAGCCCTGGTGACATGCGGTCGCCTCGGCCGCGGCATGCATATACGGAAACGGGCTGCTGGCGGCGGAGTCCAGCAGCTGTGAGCAGAACGTCCCGGACGGATCGAAGATCTTTTTGGTTGCTTCCCAGCTAAAGGCTTGGGAGCCAAGGGCGTCCTTGACAGCTTGCGCGTGCCCGCGCACCGCGGCGGCCAGTTCGGGCGTGGGGGTGAAGCCGGCGGCGTGCATCACGTAGCTGGCGTCGATGCTGGGCTGGGCTCCGCCGCCGGTTGCAGGGCGGGCCAGCGCGCCGCCGAGGTGGCGGATCTCGATGCTGGCCAGCGGGGTCAGCGTCCGGGCCGGCCACAGCTGCCAGCGCATCGATCGCGGCGGACGGGAAGTCGGCGAGGAACGCGCCGTCTCCCCGGTTGGGCACTGCTGGGGCGTGTCCGTGTTGAGCTGCTGGAGCGCGGGCGCTGTACGGTGTGCTGGCAGAGATCGAGGCCCTCGGTCTCGATCTCATCGAGCCTCACATCTCGGGGTGGATCATCTCAACCGGGCGAAAGCAGGTAAGCGCTACAGCATCTCCGCCAGCAGAGCTGCGGTGTTCCGCGACCCGAAGCCATCAAATCTGGCATGGGCGACAAGGACTTGTTCGCAATGGCCGACTACACCCTGCACCGCTGAAGCGCCAGCCGGCGCTGGCCAAGCGGAGTGGGATGTCTCACTGCGAGTTGGGCCCGGACAATACCGGGACTGGCCGAGCTATGCCTGCTCACGAAGGTGCGGGTCGCCCAGCCGCAGCTATGGGCCGTTGATTGCGCGCAGTGCCTTGGACCGGGCGTCAGCGCAGGTGCTGGCCGTTATCGCGCGGCGACCGCCAGATCTCGAGATGTTCGGAGCCGAGGTTCTCGAGATGCGCCGCCCCCGGAGAACTTACCGCGTCGCTATTCCGGGGCTGACGGCCTTCGCGGGGTGCGTCCAAGAATCATCCCGAACGGATGATGTGGAGGCATCTCACGGCTGCGATGGTGGCTCCATCGGCGGGCTACCGCCGGCGCGCCGAAGCGAACGGCCGTGCACACGCCGAACCGAAGGAGCGGAACGTGAACAGTTACCCGAACATCAGTGATCATGGGCTCATCGGGGACCTGCAGACCGCGGCGCTGGTAACCACTGACGGCACTATAGACTTCTTCTGCTGCCCGCGGTTTGACTCGCCCAGCGTTTTCGCGTCGTTGCTCGACGCCGACCGCGGCGGCTACTTCCGGATCTCGCCAGCCGCCGACAACTACGTCACCAGGCAGCTGTACCTGCCAAACACGGCCATGCTGATCACCCGGTTCATGACCCCCGACGGGGTCGGCGAGGTGCTGGACTTCATGCCGGTCGTCGAGGGCAGGCCCACCGACCGGCACCGGCTGGTGCGATACCTGCGGGTGGCCCGGGGCAGCATGCAGTTCGTGGTGGACCTGCAGCCCCGGTTCGACTACGGCCGGGCCACGCACACCGTGGAGGTCTCGGAGGCCGGCGCGGTGTTCCGCAGCGACGGCATGCACCTGACCTTGCACACCGTCGGCCGGCGGGCCGAGAGCGAGGGCGGGGCGTCGGTCCAGCGGACCGGAGACGGGCTGCGGACGACGTTCACCATGCGCGAGGGCGAGAGCGGCCGCGGCGTGGTGCTCGAGTCTATGGGCGGCAAGCCCCGGGCGCTGCCGCCGGGCGAGCTGGACCGGCTGGCCGACGACACCGCGGCGTTCTGGAAGGGCTGGCTGCGCCGGTCCACCTACAGCGGGCGGTGGCGGGAGATAGTCAACCGTTCGGCGATGACCCTCAAGCTGCTCACCTACCAGCCCACCGGCGCGCCGGTCGCCGCCGCCACGCTGGGCCTGCCCGAGCAGGCCGGCGGCGAGCGGAACTGGGACTACCGGTTCACCTGGATCCGGGACGGGTCCCTGTCCATCCACGCCCTATCCGGGCTGGGCTACCTCGACGAAGCCGCCAGCTTCGGTGTCTGGCTGCGGGACCGGTACACCGAGAGCAAAGGCAACGACGGCTCAGGCCCGATCAAGATCATGTACCGGGTCGACGGCTCGTCCGACCTGACCGAGGAAACCCTGGACCACTTCGAGGGCTGGCGCGGCTCCAAGCCGGTGCGGATCGGCAACGGCGCCGCCGACCAGCTCCAGCTCGACATCTACGGCGAGGCCATGGACGCGATCTTGACCGGTGACAACTACGGCCTGGAAATCGCGCACAGCGGCTGGCTCGCCATGACCAGCATCATCGACTGGGTGGCTGACAACTGGAACCAGCCCGACGAGGGAGTGTGGGAGACCCGCGGCGGGCGCAAGGACTTCACCTACGGCCGGCTCCAGTGCTGGGTCGCGCTCGACCGGGCCATCCGGCTGGCCGAGCGGCACGGCCGGCCCGCGAACGCCGCCAAGTGGGCCGTCGAGCGGGACCGGATCTATAACCAGATCATGCAGCGCGGCTGGAACAAGAAGGTCAAGGCGTTCACGCAGCACTACGCGACCGACGACCTGGACTCCATCCTGCTGCTCATGCCGCTGGAAGGATTCATCGCTGCCCGCGACCCGATGTGGCTGTCCACTCTGAAGGCCATGGATGGCGAGCTGGTCTCCGACAGCCTGGTCTACCGCTACAACCCGGCCTCGTCGCCAGACGGGCTGCACGGCGACGAGGGCACGTTCTCGCTATGCACGTTCCTGTATGTCGACGCGCTGGCCCGGGCCGGGCGGCTCGACGACGCCGTGCTGACGTTCGAGAAAATGCAAACCTACGGCAACCACCTCGGCCTGTACTCCGAAGAGATCGGGTCGACCGGGGAGCAGCTCGGCAACTTCCCCCAGGCGTTCACCCACCTGTCCCTGATCAACGCTGCCATCACCCTCAACCACCAGCTCGACCTGCGCGAGGGCAAGGCCGAGCCGGCCTTGACGGGCACCGGGTAACAGGCCACGAGCCGGCGGGACGGCCTGCGGGCCGGGGGCCCCCTGGCGTCCTGATCGCCTGCCCAGCGCCGCGCGGTGCCGCGGCCGGGTCAGGGCCGCCCGGCGTGACGGCGCCCGTCGATGTCGAAAATCGTTTGCCGCAACACTTGGCGGCCGTCCGTCTTTCAGTCAGCGGCGGGCGGCCCGCTGGCCGGCATGCCCCGGCTGAGCTCGAACACGGCCTGGTCGCCCGGGCGCAGCTCGCGGACGTCGCCGGGTACTCCGGCCCGTATCGGGTGGCTCGCGCCCTCGGGACCGGCGGCCAGCGTCAGCCGGTCGGCGCTGAGCGTGACCAGGATCGGGGTCTCCCGGAACCGCATCGGGAGTGACAGGTCACCGAGCCCGCTCGGGAGCCGGGGGTCGAAGTACAGAACGCCGTCGCGGATGTGGGTGCCCGCGTAGCACCGCTGCACGACGTCGAGTGTCCCGGCCATGACCCCCAGGTGGATCCCTTCCTTCGTGGTGCCGCCCTGGATGTCGCCGGCATCGCTGCGGAGCGCGACGAGAAACCGTTCCCACGAGCTCTCCGGGTCGAGGGCGGCGAGTGCTCCCGCGTGGGTGACAAAGCTCAGCGTCGAGCCGTGCGACGTCCGCCGGTCGTAGTAGGCGATGGTCCGCGCGGCCGTGCCGGGGCGGTAGCCGTACCCCAGCCGCTCGAAGATCTCGCGCAGTTCCTCGCGCGTGAAGAGGTAGAAGAGCATCACCGTGTCGGCCTGCTTGGCGATCTTGTAGCGGTTCGGGTCGTCGCCCTCCGCGCGCAGGATCCGGTCGAGCCGCTGGATGTTCTCGTACTTCGCGCGGTAGGCGGCCCAGTCGAGTTCTGCGAGGTCGCCGTAGCCCTCGAACTGGCTGATGATGCCGTCCCCGTGGAACGGGACGAACATCCGGCGGCTCATGTCCTGCCACAGCGCCACCTCGCCGTCACCGATGCCGAGCCGTGCGCGCAATCCTTCCGCGCAGCTCGCCTGCAGCAGCGACGGCAGCTTCCCGGCGATGTCGCACAGCCACGCCACCATGACGTTGGTGTAGGCGTTGTTGCGCAGCCCGCCCTGCGGCGCGCCCGGGTACTTCTCGTGGAACTCGTCGGGGCCCATCACGCCGTGGATCTCATAGCGCTCCCGGGCGGGGTTGAAGTGCGCGATAGACGCCCAGAACCGCGCGATCTCCAGCATCATCTCCGCGCCGTAGCGTTCGACGAACGCGTAGTCGCCGGTGGCCTGGAAGTAGCCCCAGATGTTGAAGAAGATCGCGGCGTTAACGTGCCGCTGGTGGCGGCTGAGGTCAGGCTCCCAGCGGCCCGACAGCGGGTTGAGGTGGACGCGCTGGGTCTCCTCGCTGCCCTCGCTGCCGCTCTGCCACGGGAACGCCGCGCCCCGGAACCCGGCGTCCCGGGCCGCCGCCCGCGCCTCCCCGATCCGGCGGTAGCGGTACAGCAGCAGCCCGCGCGTGACCTCGGGCAGCCGGGCGTTGAGGAACGGGAACGCATACATCTCGTCCCAGAACACGTGCCCGCGGTAGGCCTCGCCGTTCAGCCCGCGCGCGGGCAGCCCGGCGTCGAGGTCGGCGGTGTGCCGCGAGCAGACCTGCAGAAGGTGCGCGGTGTGCAGCCGGAGCAGCACCTGGACCTGCTCGTTTCCGGACACGCGCCCGTCGCACGCCCGCCACAACTCATCCCATGCCGCGCTGTGGCGCTCGAACGACGCGGGGAAGTCGCCGTGGCGGGCCGCCGACCTGGCCGCCCGCACCAGCGTGTCGCTGACCGCCGGGTCCCGCGACGTGTAGAAGGCCACCATCTTCTCGACCCGCGTCGCCTCGCCCTGGCGCACGTCGAAGGCCAGGACCTGCTGGATGTAGTCCTCCATCTGGTGCAGCGTCCGCCTCGCCGGCAGCGGCTCGCCACCGCGGAACACGCGCGTGCGCGTCGCCTGGCTGATGTACAGATTCGACTGCCGGGTCCTGGCCTTCAGCGCGATGACCTCGGGCCCGGACGTCCGCGGGGAAACAGGGCTCAGGTGACGGCCTTCCAGCTGCCGATAGCGGGCCACGCCGCCGTTGCTCACCCGGGCGTCGAGCGCTGAGATGACCTCGACGTGCCCGGACCAGTTCTCCGGAACCAGGGTCCACTCGATCCCGGCGTGGTGCGGGTCGGCCATGCTGACGAACCGGCGGCTCTGCAGCGCCGTCTCCCTGCCGGCGCGGTCACGAAAGCGGAAGTGCCGCAGGACGGCCACGTTCCGGATGTCAAGCTCGTGGCGGTAGCCCAGCAACTCGACATCGGCCAGCCTGACCGCATCCTCGCCTTCGATACGCAGCCGCAGGACCAGCCAGTTCGGCAGGTTGACGAGGTCCTCGTTGAGTACCGGCAGGCCCCCCAGGATCGTCGTCTCCCGGTTGTAGCCCCCGTGCGCATACGTGCCCGGATAGTGCACCCCGTCGGCGTCTTCCCACTCCGCCGCGCCACGGGTGCACAGGTAACCGTTGCCCGTGGAGGTCAGCGCCTCCCGCAGCCCCTCGGTCCCGGGATCGAAGCCATCATAGGCGAGCAAGAAACCGTCCACGGCACCTCCCGCCGGCCCGGCCGCCTTCGCGGTCACCGACGCCTCCCCC
>WNGG01000760.1_pt1 | contig 41091 bp, 33 predicted proteins | sample 5400661 | NCBI WGS metagenome assembly WNGG01 (sample SAMN13153372, study PRJNA577476) | soil metagenome | isolation source: 100 cm soil or saprolite under Garry oak tree replicate 1 | place: USA:California | collected 2016-06-15 | reverse complement strand
GACCGGACGCATGCTGACCGTCCCGCCGGAGGAATCCATACTCCCGGAGGCGGAAGGTGAAATTGGATAACATAGCGGCACTTGCGGCGAAGGTATCGGCTGCCCGCGAGCCGGGTCAGAGCCAGGGCCAGGGGGGTCTGGGGGGGTGGCTCCCCCGAAGTCGCGGGGGTTCCGGGGGGTCGTCCCCCCGGACTAGCACCGTTAGGAGCCGGATGCGAATCGCGCTGACCGCTCTCACTCCGCAGGGGCCTGCGGACGTGATCGTCAGCGGTGACGACGGCGCGACCGCCGGGCAGGTCGCCGAGGCGCTGCACGAGGCGTTCGCGCCGAAGGAGCACCTGGCCCCGGTGATCATGCACCCGCGAGCCGGCCAGGTGCGGGTCGCCGGGCTGGCCGCGGCCCGGCCGGTGCTCTGGGCCGGCGGGCAGCGGGTCCCGCCGGATATGCCGGCCGCCCGCGCGCTGCGGGACGGGGCGGTGGTCACCACCATCGAGCGCGCCGCCGCCGCCACCTCGCTCGCCGAGCCCGGCGGCGTGGCCGAACTGCGGGTCATCGGCGGCCCCGACGCCGGCACGGTGCACCGGCTCGGGCCCGGGGTCACCACGTTCGGGTCGGACCCCGCCTGCCAGGTGCGGCTGCAGGCACCGGGCGTACCCGGGCACGCAGGCACGATCACCGTGGCCTGGGGGCTGGACCAGCCCTCGCTTGAGCCGGCCGGCCCGCACGCGCAGGCGCGGCTCGACGGGCGCGTCGTCGAGGCCCCGTGCACCTGGCCGTTCGGCGGGGTGCTGCGGGTCGCCACGACGGTCCTGCAGCTGATGCGGCCGGAAACCCCCGACGCGCACCTCTCACCCGCCGGCGGCGGGCTGGCCTACCACCGGCCGCCGCGATTCCGGCCGGACCTGAAGCCGGTGAAGATCGGGGTGCCGGCCGAGCCGAAGAAGGGCCATGGTTCCGGCGCCACGATGCTGCTCAGCGCCGTGGTCCCGATGGCCATGGGCGGCGTCATGGTCTACCTGACCAAGCAGTGGATCTATTCGCTGTTCATGCTCATGAGCCCGGTCATGGTGCTGGGCCACTGGGCCAGCGGGCGCAAGCAGCGCGGCGGGTCGCACCGGCGCAAGCTGCGCGCGTACACCGCGCAGATGGCCGAGGTCGAGGCCAAGCTGGAGCAGACCAGGGCGGCCGACGAGAAGAAGCGCCGCGAAGACGCCATGGACCCGGCGCAGATCCTGCTCACCGCCACCGGGCCCCGGCGGCGGCTGTGGGAACGTCGCGCCGACGATCCCGACACGCTGCGGATGCGGATCGGGCTGTTCGACGGGCCGGCCATGATCCAGCTGGTGGCCGCCGCGAAGGACGCCACGCTACCCGCGGTGCCGACGTCGTTCTGCGTGCCCGTCTCGATGCCGCTCACCTCGATGGGCGTGGTCGGCCTGGCCGGGCCGCCCGACACGTCCCGGGCGCTCGCCCGCTGGCTGGTCGCTCAGGCCGCGGTCCTGCACAGCCCGCGTGATCTTTCCATCGTCGTGCTGGCCGCCGACCCGGCGGCGAGCGCCCACTGGAACTGGGTGCGCTGGCTGCCGCACTGCGCGCCGCGCGGCGGCGAGGACTGCGTCGCGCTCGTCGGCACCGACCCGGACTCCGCGGCGCGCCGGGTGAGCGAGCTGGTGACCGAGGTCACCGCGAGGCTGGGCAGCGCGGGCGAGGGCCCGCTGGGCCTCGGCGGCGGCGGCGACCAGGCGGCGGCCGGCAGCGACCTGGGTGCCAAGATCCTGGTGGTGCTCGACGGGGCCCGCCAGCTGCGCCGCATCCCCGGCATGCCCCAGGTGCTCGCCGCCGCCAGCAAGACGGGCGTCTACGCGATCTGCATCGACGAATCGCACCGCGTGCTGCCGGAGGAATGCGCCGCCGTGCTGTCCTGGGACATCCCCGGGCAGGCCGCGGGCAACAGCGCGAACGGGATGCACTACGGGCCCGGCGGCTGGGCGACGGCGTCTCACGGCCACGCCCCGCTGCGGGTGCGGCCGTTCCTCATCCGCGGGCACGGCTCGGTGTTCGGGCAGGGCGGGCCCGCCATCCTCGCCGACCAGGTCTCCGTCGGCTGGGCTGACCGGGTGGCCCGCGCGCTCGCGCCGGTCCGCGACGTGAGCCGGGACGACGCGGATTCCGCGATCCCGGACTCGGCGCGCCTGCTCGACCTGATCCACATGCCGGACCCGTCCGCCGACCTGGTGCTGCTCGCGTGGCAGCGGCGCGGGCGGTCCACCAAGGTGCCGATCGGGATGGGCGCCGACGGGCCGTTCGTCCTGGACCTGAGCGCGGACGGCCCGCACGGGCTGGTCGCGGGCACCACCGGGGCCGGGAAGTCGGAGCTGCTGCAGACGCTGATCGCCGTCCTGTGCGTGGTCAACCGGCCGGACGCGATGACGTTCGTGCTCATCGACTACAAGGGCGGCAGCGCGTTCAAGGACTGCGCCCGGCTGCCGCACACCGTCGGGATGGTCAGCGACCTGGACGGGCACCTCACGGTGCGCGCGCTCGACTCACTCGGCGCCGAGCTGAAACGGCGCGAGGAACTGCTGCTGCACGCCGGGGCCAAGGACATCGAGGACTACTGGGACACCAAGAAGCTCCAGCCCGAGCTGGAGCCGATGCCCCGGCTCGTCCTGATCATCGACGAGTTCGCCGCGATGGTCGCGGAACTGCCGGACTTCGTCACCGGGCTCATCGATATCGCCCGCCGCGGCCGTTCGCTCGGGGTGCACCTGCTGCTCGCCACGCAGCGGCCGGCCGGCGTGGTCAGCGCGGACATCAGGGCCAACACCAACCTGCGGATCGCGCTGCGGGTCACCAGCGCGGATGAGTCCGCGGACGTCATCGACACCCGCGACGCCGCGTTCATCGCGAAGTCCACCCCCGGCCGCTGCTACATCCGGTCGGGGGCGTCCAGCCCGGTCGCGGTGCAGTCGGCGCGCATCGGCGGACGGCGGCCGAGCGCGGGACCGGTCACGGCGAGCGCGCAGGTGGTCCCGATGCCGTGGCGCGGGCTCGGCAAGGCGCTGCCCGCTTCGGCGTCGGCCGGCGGCGACGAGGAGTCGATGGCGACGGACCTGTCGGCGCTGGTCGACGCGGTTGCCGCGGCCAACGCCCGGCTCGGCCTGCCCCCGCAGCGCAGGCCGTGGCTGGAGCCGCTGCCGGAGCTGATCACGCTCGGCGAGCTCCCCGCGGTGGACTCCGCCCGCGCGAGCGGGGGGTTCCGGGCCACGGGGTCCGGGGTATCCCCGGGGGTACAGAGTGTCCCCCCGGGCCAGCACGAGATCCCGCCGATCCCCTACGGGCTCACCGACCTGCCGCTGCGGCAGGCCCGCGCGCCACTCGCGCTTGACTTCACCCACGCCGGGCACGTGGCCGTGGCCGGCGCGGCGCGCACCGGGCGGTCCAGCCTGCTGCGCACGCTGGCGGGTTCGGTGGCGTCGCTGGCCTCCCCGGCCGACGTGCACATCTACGGGATCGACTGCGGCACCGGCGCGCTGCTCCCGGTCGCCGACCTGCCGCACTGCGGCGCGGTGGTGACCAGGGACCAGGGCGACCGGGTCGAGCGGCTGCTGAGCAAGCTCAGGAACGAGATCGCCCGCCGTCAGCAGCTGCTCGCGGCGCACGGGTTCGCCGGCCTGGCCGAGCAGCGCGCCGCCACCACCGGGGCCGACCGGCTGCCCTGGATGCTGCTGCTGCTCGACTGGTGGGAAGGCTACGTCGCGACGTTCGAGAACCTCGACTACGGCCGCCTGATCGAGACCCTGCTGCAGATCCTCCGCGAGGGCAGCGCGGTGGGGCTGCGCGCCGTGTTCACCACCGACCGGACGGCGCTGATCGGGCAGACCGGCACCATCTTCGGCCAGCGGATGATCTTCCGGATGACAGACCGCAGCGACGCCTCGCTGGCCGACATCGGCGAGCGCGCGCTGCCGGCCCACCACCCCGAGGGACGGGTCATGTTCGCGGCGAAACCGAACCCGCTGGAGGCGCAGGTCGCGCTGCTCGACCCCGATCCGAGCGGCGTCGCGCAGGTGGCCGCGCTGCGCCGGGTCGCCGAGCAGGCACGGCAGCGGTTCGGCCGGCCGCCGGCCCAGCAGCGCCCGCTGCGGGTGGACGCGCTGCCGCCGCGGATCACCCTGGCCGAGACGTACCGGCTGGACCCGGACTTCGTCCCGCCGTCGCCGATGTGGGCGCTGGCCGGCGCGGGCGGGGACCAGCTCTCCCCGCAGGGCATCGACATCTCCGAGGAGGGACCGGGAATCGTGGTCGCAGGACCGGCCCGCAGCGGGCGGTCCACGACGCTGCTGACGATGGCGCGGTCGCTGATCGCGGCGCAGACGCCGATCCTGGTGATCACGCCGCGCCGCTCGCCGCTGCGCGCGCTGGAGGGGACGCCGGGCGTGGTCGCCGTGCTCGGCGCCGATTTCGACGTCGAGTTCCTGCGGGCCGAGCTCAACCCGCTGGACCGGTACGTGGTCCTCGTCGACGACGCGGAGCTGCTGTTCGACGCGCCGAACTCCGCGGTACTCGAGCGGATCATCGTCACCGGCCGGGATGCCGATCACGGCCTGATCCTGGCCGGCACCACCGGCGACCTGGGCCGCTGCTACACGGGGTTCATCCCGGCGGCGCTGAAATCACGGTGCGGCGTGCTGGTGACGGTGGACACGCCGGACGACGGCGACCTGTTCGGCGTGCGGCTGCCGCGGAACGCCGCACCCGGCACGCTCGGCCGCGGCCTGATCCTGCGCCCCGGCCGGATGGCCCCCATCCAGCTAGCGATCGACGAGGATGGTCAGGGCTTGTAGGGCTGCACCCAGGCTTGCAGGGCGGTTACCGCCGACGGGGCGAGGAGCTGGGCGTCGTTCGGTGTGTCCGGCGGGTGCAGAAGGTGGTTGACGCCGCTGAGCAGGCGCAAGCCCGGCCCGGTGGCGCCCGCCGCGGCCAGGGCCCGGACCAGCGGCGTGATCGTGCTCGGCGGGACGTTCTGGTCCGCGGTGCCCTCGGTGACCAGGACGCGGGTGCCGCGCGGGAGCCGGGCCGCGAGGCCTGGCGGGTAGACCGCGTCGTCGCTGCGCACGTAGGCGGCGTTGACGGCGGACAGCAGGATCGGCGTGAGCAGGTTCACCACCTCGGGCAGCATGCCGCTCGTGGCGACCGGGCGCCCGGCGCGGAATGCGGCGATCGCCCGCTGCACGGCCTGCGCGTCCTGGCGGGCGGTCCCGGCGGTGATGCTGCCCTGCGCGACCTCGGCATCGAGCTGCTCGTCCGTCTGCAGCTGGACCAGGCTGAGGAACCGCTCGTCCTGCGGCTCGATCAGCGCGAGCCCGGCCGGCCGGGGCGCGACGGACTCCGCGACCAGCAGCGCGTACATCCCGCCCTCGCTGTGCCCGGCGACCAGCATCCGGCCGGGATCCGCGGCCGGCTGGGCGCGCAGGAAGCCGTAGGCCGCGTCGGCCTGGCGGATGAACGCGGCCAGGTCGATGGCCCCCGGGTGGCCGGCGAACGCGCCGGCGCCGGTCTGCCCGCTGAAGTACTTGTCGAACCGCAGGGTCATGATGCCCGCCCGGCCGAGGACCCCGGCGATCAGCTGCAGGGTATGCGGCTCGAGTCCGGCCGCGGCGTCGTCCCCGTTCCGGTCGGTGGGACCGCTGCCGGCCAGCAGCAGGGCCGCCGCCAGGCGCTGGCCGCATCCCCCCGTTCTGGCCGGCCCCGTTCTGGCCGGCCCCGTTCTGGCCGGCCCCGTTCTGGCCGGCCCCGTTCTGGCCGGCCCCGTTCTGGCTGGCAGAGCCGCAGGCGGCCACGCCGGTGCAGATAACCGCCGCCGCGGCGGCGGCCCGCAACATGTGCATGCCTGTCTCCCATGGGACATGTTTCGAACCAACCCCGTGCCCTTTCCGTAATATGGTTGCATAGCGCCACTTAACTTATACCGTTCGCCCAGTTACAGGGCGTTACTTAGGAGAGCTGATGGCAGTCTTCGGCGACCGGATCCTGCGTTGCACGGACGGTCACCTGTTCGTGTCGAGCGAGACGTCCCGCTTGTTCGGCTCGGTGCACCTCGGGCCCGTCCGGCGGATGCAGTGCCCAGTGGACGGGAAGATCGTGAACGTGTCCAACGTGCGGGAGAACACCCTGACTCCGGAGCAGATCGAGGAAGCCCGCAGGTTCCACACCTGAGATGCCCAGGCGCCCCGGAGGGCGCCCGGCCCGGGCCGGGCGTGTCCGGGGCGGCCGGGCAGGCACCAGGATCGTTAGGTGCCTCGGTTAGATCCGTGGTCCGTGGCGGTCAGCGGGGAGCGGGACCCCCGGACGTGTAGGCGCGCACGTCGGCGACGCTCCACCAGCTGCCGCTTGACGCGCTCAGCGTCAGGCGGACGTACCGGACCGGGGCGCCGCTCAGGTCGGCGGTGGTGAACTGCCCGGTGCCCTGGCCGGCGGCCACGGCGGTGGTCCAGGTCACGCCGTCGGTGCTGGTCGCGATCGTGTAACCGCGCGGGTAGTCGCCGGTGGAGGTGCCGGTATCGAAGACGACCCGCCGGGCGTCGACGGCGCGGCCGAAGTCGACCCGAAGGTACTGGCCGGGGGCCTGCCCGGCGCCGGTGGAGTAGCGGGTGCTGGCGTCACCGTCCACGGCGCTGGCCGCCACGTCGCCGGTGCAGCACGGGTCGGTCGGGCCGGCCGGGTTCGCCGTCGCGGTCCAGCCGGCCGGGCTAACCTGGTGAAGGTGGCCAGCGCCCCGCCGGGCAGGGTGTAGGTGAACGCCTGGTCGCCCTCGCGCACGGCGAAGGTGCTCGGGTTGTCGTTCTCGTTGTGCGCCACCAGGACCGTGCTGCCGTCCGGGTTGCGGAACGCCACGTCCATGACCTGCCCGTTCCACCCGGTGGTACCGAACGAGGTACTGGCGATGCGCACCGCCCCTGGCTTGACGAAGCGGGCCAGGTGCCCGAGCGTGTAGTACTCGGCGTTGTCGGTCGCGCTGTCGCCGGGGCCGACGGTGACGATGCCGGTGCAGGTGCCGCAGCCGCCGACGTGCGGGCCGCCGGACGGGTCCAGGGCCAGGTTCCAGTTGATCACGGTCCCGGCCCAGTTGCGGGTGGCGCCGATGATCAGGTTGCGGGCGTGCCACTTGAGCGTGTCGGAGAAGGTGTTCGCCGGGTCGGCGGACTGGCTGCCCGAGCACTCGGTGAAGTAGATCGCCTGGTCAGGGAACTGGTTGTGCAGCGTGGTCATCGCGCTCGGGTCGCCGAAGTAGCAGTGGTAGGCCACGCCGCTGATGTATCTCGCGGCCGGGGAGTTCAGGACGTTCTGCGGGTAGGCGTTGATGTCGGCGGTCTCGTCCGGCGGGGTGGCCGCGATGTCATTGGGGTGTTCGGCCCAGTTGTGGTCGTAGGCGAAGATCTGCGTTCTTAGGCCCGCGGCGCGGAGCATCGGCCCGAGATCGGCTATGACCTTCTCCTCCTGGGATGAGGGCATGTCGGTGCCCGGATAGCCGGAGGGGGTGCGGTTCTGCGGCTCGTTCTGCACCGTGATGGCGTCGACTCGGACGCCGTTGGCTTGGTACGCCTGGATGAACTTCAGCAGGTAGAGCGCGTAGGAGCGGTAGATGCGCGGGTCGTCGATCAGGCGGCCGCCGACGAGGGAGGCTGGGGAGGCGGGTGGGGAGCCGTTCGTCTTCATCCACGCGGGCGGGCTCCACGGGGACGCGATTATCTGCAGCCGCGGGTTGATGGCCTCGGCCTGGCGCAGCAGCGGCAGGATCTGCGCCTGGTCGTGAGCGATGTCGAAGTGCCGTTGCTGGTAATCGGTCTGGCCGGCGGGCAGGTCGTCGTAGGTGTACGCCTTGGTGGCGACGAAGTCGCTGGCGCCGATCGGCTGGCGCAGGTAGTCCAGGCCGTCCCCGGTCGCCGGGTCGAACAGGGACCGCATCGTGGCCGCGCGCACCGCCGGGGACAGCCGGTACAGGACCGTGGCCGCCGAATCGGTGATCGCCCCGCCGAAGCCCTGCATGGCCTGGAAGGACAGGGTCGGGTCGACGACGATCGCGGGCGCGGTGACCGGCGCGCCGCCGAACGCGACCTGGCCCATGTCACGGAGCTTGTCCGCGCCGTCCGGCGTGGTTATCCACACGTGCGCCGGCACTGATGCCGGCGCCGGCGCTGACACCGGGCCGCTGGGCGCGGCGGCTTCCGGGGGCGCGGCCGCGGCCGGGGGCGCGGCGGCGGCCAGGGGCGCGGCGGCGGCCGGGGGCGCGGCGGCGAGGGTCGCGGCGCTGACGGCGGCCAGCGCCGTGGCTAGCGAGGTCACGATGAATCTGATGCGGGACATCGTCGTCCTTTCCGCACGGAAGCCGGCCGAGCATTATGTAACAAAATGGAACAAATATCGAACCCTGTTTCCACGCGTAGCGAACCAGCACATCCCCGCTGATGTCAAGAGCCTGACGGGACTTCTCCGGGCCGGTTTCAGGTCGTTATGCTGCGGCCATGAAACATGCTTATGTAACAAAGTGGTGAGCCGCCCGGTCCGGCGGCGCGTCACCGTCCGCGACATCGCCGCCCACACCGGCGTGTCGATCGCGACCGTCTCCCGCGTCCTGAACGGCCAGGCCCATGTCGCGCCCGAGACCCGCGAGCTGGTCCAGCAGGCCGCCGAGAGGCTCCGCGCCCCGGGTTCCCTTACTGGTTCGCCTCGGGCCGCGCCGGGTGCCGTCTACGTGCGCTGCCCCTACACCCTGACCGACTACTTCGGGCTGATCGTGTCCTCCATCGCCGAGACCCTGGCGCTGCACGGACGCGACGTGATGCTCGACGCGGGAACGGCCGAGCAGCGGGTCACCGTGCTGCCCTCGCTCCCGTCGCGGCCCGGCATCGCCGGCGCGATCGTGATCTTGCCGCCCGAACCCAGCGTGCACCTGGCCGCGCTGCGGGCCCGCGGATTCCCCTTCGTCGTGGTCGATCCGCGCACCCCGCCCCCTCGCGACATCGCCGCGGTCTCGGCGGCGCACTTCGCCGGGGCACGGAGCATCACCGCGCACCTGGTCCAGCTCGGCCACCGGCGCATCGGCATGGTCGCCGGACCGCACAACTGGCTGGCCGGCCAGGCCCGCCTGGCCGGGCACGCTTCGGCGCTCGCCGAGGCAGGCGCGCTGCACCCGGCCGAGCTGACCCGGGCCGGCGAGCCGACCGTGCGCTTCGGCCACCGGGCCGCCGGCGACCTGCTCGACCTGCCGCAGCGACCCACCGCGCTGGCCTGCTTCAACGACAAGACCGCGGTGGGAGCCCTGGCCGCCGCGGCCGAGCGCGGCCTGCGGGTGCCTGACGACCTGTCCGTCACCGGCTTCGACGACATCGACCTGGCCCAGGCCACCAGCCCGATGCTCACCACCGTCCGCCAGCCCCTGGCCGAGATGGGCCGGATGGCCGTCAGCCTGCTGATCCGGCTCCTGGACGGCCACCGGGTCGACGCCCTGCACGTCGAGCTGGCCACCGACCTGGTCGTGCGCGGCTCTACCGGTCCGGCCTGACCGGCTCCGGCTCTCGCCGCGGAAGAGCTATCCCTCCGTAGCCGCAGGTTATATAAGCCGAACGGGCTCCGGTACACCCTCACGGCGTCCGCAGGTCGAATCGTGAGGTGAAGGCCAGCAGGCTGGGAGGTGTTTATCGGGCGCTGGCCGCTAGAACGGTCTGGTGACAGATCGGCGGGATAACCGCTGTACTGGCCCCCGCCGCCGGCCCGGGCGCTGCCAGGCTGGCTTTGACGTTACCTGATCCAGGGGGCCGGGAACCGGTGCGGGACCCCACGTGAGCGGTTGCCCGCCGGGCGTGCGGGGGTGCACCGGTGGTCTGGGCATCGCGATCGCCCTGCCCGGTGCGCTGACCCGGTCCGGCCGGGTGGCTGGCGGGTGCCGTGATGCTCACGTGTGCCGTGGTGCGGCCATCACCGCATGAGATCTTGGGAAATCCGGGCTTCGCGGAACATCTGGTGGACGATGTGCTCATTCCAGAATAAAAGAAAGTTCCGGTGTGTCGCGGCTGCGGAGCGCGCGGCCGGCGGTTGCCCGGTTTGCGGTGATTTCTTCCCTGCTGCGGACGCTCCGTGCCCCTGCCGCCCCGTCCGGGGGGACTGCCGTCCCATATGTTTACAGTTCCGGGTGCTATCACCCCCGGAACTGCAGACATATCGCCGGGACTCCGGGCAGGCAACCGGCATTCCGGGCATGCCCGGAACGCCGCCCGGCAGCGGAATCGCATCAGGCCGCATCCGGGACACGCGACACGCCGCAAACTCACCCTATTTCGGAATGAGCACATAGACCCCCGGATCATCCGTTTAGCCCGGATCTTCCGCGTTAAATGGCCCGGACACTGGAATCTGTGCCCGCTCTGGTGCCCGCGGGGCCGGCGAGGCTGATGACGCAGCACAGAGGAACGCCCGCCTGCCCGCGGGATACGGCGCGATGCCAGGACGGCGCGCGCGGATGGGGTCAGCGCGGACTTCCGTCGCCACCCCGGGCCCCGGGCTCGGCCGGCCCGTACGGTCCTGAGATAGATCAGCGGGACGACCGCCGCGCCGACCCCGCGGCTGCCCGGGCGGGAGGTCAGCTCCGCATTGACGATCGCCTTCTCCAAGCGGTACGGAAACCCACGTTAGCAACTGGCGGCGCGCACGGCCGCGATGCTCTTGTCGATGTCGTCGTCGGTCGTGTTCCAGCCACTGACGCTGACGCGCATGGCCGTGCGCCCGCGCCAGGCGGTGGGGCCGCACCAGCAGGTCCCCTCGCGCTGGACCGCGGCGATGACCGACTCGGTGCGGGCCGCGTTCCCGAAGTCCACCACGACCTGGTTGAGAACGACGTCGTTGAGCACGCTGAACCCGGCGTCGCGCATGCCGTCGGCGAAGCGGCGTGCCAGCTGGCATGTCCTTCCCACCAGGGCGGCCACGCCGTCACGGCCGAGCGCCGCCAGCACGGCCCATACCTCCACGCCCCGGGCGCGCTGCGATGACTGGGGGGTGAAGTGCATGGGCTGCCGGGAGAGGTCGCCGGGGAGGTAGGCAGCCGAGGCCTCCATCGCCGCCGCCAGCGCGGCGGCGTCCCGGACCAGCGCCACGCCGCAGTCATAGTGCGTATTGAGCCATTTGTGCGCGTCGGTGGCCCAGGAATCGGCGCTGTCGACGCCCGCTACCTGCCCGGCGGCCGCCGGGCAGGCCGCCGCCCACAGCCCGAAGGCCCCGTCCACGTGAACCCAGGCACCCTGCTCGCGCGCCCAGGCGATCAGTGGGACGAAGGGATCGCTGGCGCCGCTGTTGACGTTGCCGGCCTGCAGGCACACGATCGCCGGGCCGCTCAGCGAGGGCAGATCGCGGGGCACGATCCGGCCCTGGCCGTCAGCCGGCAGCGGCTGCGCCCGGCCCCGGCCGAGCCCGATCAGGCCTAGCGCCTTGCGGACCGTGGCGTGTGCCTCCTCGCCCGCCACCACGGTGATCGGCGGAGCTCCCACCAGACCCTGGCCTGCGGCGTCCCACCCGTGCCGGCGGAGCACCTCGTCGCGCGCGGCGGCCAGGCAGGTGACGTTGGCCATGGTCGCCCCGGTGACGAAGCCGCCGCCGGCGCTGCCGCCGCCGGCGCCGGCGGGCAGGCCCAGCAGTTCGGTCACCCAGCGCAGCGCCACGGCATCCAGCGTGGTCGCGGTGGGCGACATGACGGACAGCGCCGCGTTCTGGTCCCAGGCGCTGGCCAGCCAGCCGGCCGCCTGGGCGACGGGCAGCGTCCCGCCGGTGACGAACCCGAAATACCGGGGGCCGGCGCTCGCCACCGTCGCAGGTGAGCCGATCTCGTCAAGCAGCGCGAGTACCTCCGCAGGGTCCCGGCCGCACGCGGGCAGCGGCACGTCGAGCTCGCGCAGGGCGCCGACCGCCTCCGGTGGCGGGGCGACCGGCCGGTCCGCCAGCCCCGCCAGGTAGCGCAGCGCCCGCCGGGACGCGTCCTGCAGCAGGGCCGGCCTGCCGTCTAGCGCAGCCTTGACCTCGGAACTGGAGGTCACTGGAGGTGAGCCTGGTAGAACTGCTGGAGCGCGGCCCAGTGCCGGGCCTCCGCGTCGGCGTCGTAGGTCGGGTTGTCGGGCACCGCGAATCCGTGCCGGGCGGGATAGATCTCGACGGTGTGCTCGACTCCGGCGCCGGTCAGCGCGTTTTCCAGCAGCGCGGCCTGCTCGGCGGTGAACGTGTCGTCGTCGGTGGCGCCGGCCACGTAGACCGCGGCGGTGATGCGGTCCGCCGCCAGGTGAGGGCTCGAGGGGTCGCCATCGACGGCCAGCCTGCCGCCGTGGAACGAGGCCGCCGCGGCGATCGTGCGGCCGAGCCCTCCCGCCGCGATCAGGGACATGCGCCCGCCCAGGCAGTAGCCGGTGGTGCCGATCGCGGGTCCGCTGACTTCGGGGCGGGTCAGCAGGAAGTCCGCGTAGGCGCCGGCATCGGCGACGACCCGGTCGTTGGTGAGCACGCTGACCAGGGTGCCCAGCCGGGCCCGCTCCTGACTGTCGGTGAACAAGGTGGCCGCGTCGAACGGCTCCCAGCGGCCCGCGCGGTAGTAGATGTCCGGGATCAGCGCGACGTAACCCATGCCCGCGAGCCGGTCGCCCATCCGGCCGAACGTCTCCCGCGTTCCGCCCGCGTCCGGGAATACCAGCACACCCGGCCGCGGGCCATCGCCCTCGGGGACGTGCAGCGTCCCGGGGCTGCGGCCATCGGGGGCAGGTATCTGAACATCCAGGCGTGGCATTGCGCGGCCTCCAGGCTCCTCGACGGTGATCGCCCGAAACGTATCATCGTGGGCTGAGACCTAACTGAGGCGGGATGTCGATGGGAATCCTCACCGAGGACATGAAGCGGCTGGTAGACGAGCAGCAGCTCGGGTTCCACGCGACCGTCTGCCCGGACGGCTCGCCGAACCTCTCGCCGAAGGGCTCGACCCGCGTGTGGGACGACGATCACCTGTTCTTCGCCAACATCTGCTCCCCGCAGACCCTCGCGAATATCCGGGCCGGCTCGCTCGTCGAGGTCAACGTGGTGGACCCGTTCGTGCGCAAGGGCTACCGGTTCAAGGGCCCGGCGGTGGTCCACGAGCCCGGGTCGGCCGTGTTCGCCGCGGGCATCGAGCGGATGAAGGCGGCCGGCTCGACATTGACCGAACGGGTCACGGCGATCGTCGTGATCGAGGTGCAGCGTGCCGCCCCGCTCGTCTCACCGGCCTACGACGACGGGGCGACGACAGAGGCGGACCTGCTCCGGGCCCACAGCGCCCGGTTCGCACGCTTGCACGAGCGACGCGTCAGCAGTTAGCCGCCTGCAGCCCGGCGGGCTCGAAGTGAACATCACGCTGACGAGGTCATGCCTGCATCGGCTGGCTCGGCTACCGCTGACTCGGGTTCGTCAGCCACCAGGGGACCTGGCTGGACGCCCTGTTTCCTCGGCCCGATGGTCGCAGCCTTCCCGATGGCCGTGACGACCTCGGCTTCCCACATGGCGTGCTCAGCTTGCCGCACCGCTCGTCCCAGCGTCGCCCGGACACCCGCCCAAGACAGGCCCAGGAAGCCCGCAGCGGATACCAGCACAGCGATGACCCGGTCGGTCCCGGCGGGCGCATATGTGAGTGCCGCCCAGATGGCAGTTCCGACCGCGACCACGGCGATCAGGATCGCCCACGACCACTTCCACATGTAGCGGAAAGCAAGAAGCCGGCCATTCGCGAGCAGGCTGGCGGCGGCTCCGACGTAAGCGCGTCCGTCGAGTAGCTGATCAGCTGCCTGCTGCCCGGTGAGCAACTGCCGCCACAAGGATCCCTGCTGGCGAAGAGCGCGGATGACACCCTCGTCGATCTCCGCCGGATCGATCCGGCCAGCGGAATCGCACCAGTTGCTGACCCACCGCTCCCATCGCCTCAGCGATGCGCGGACGGCCGAAGCCGAACGAGGTGGCAACCTGGCATCCAGGTCGTCGAGCCAGGCAAGAGTGTTCGCCACCCGGTACCTCCCGAACCGCTCCGCGAGCAGCCCCGGCTCATCGCTCGCCGGCAACTGCGCCGTGTCGGCGAGCAGCCTTCCCAGCCCGAAGGCGAGCGCGGCGCCGGGGTCACTCCCGGCCAGCCGATTCCGGGTATCGAGGTACAGGTCGTAGACCGCTGCCCGCACGTCATCTCGAGTGTGACCGGCCGTGTCCAGGACGATCTGGATGTTCTCCGCCGTGGGCATTTCCGCGCCCAGCACGGCCCCGAGACGGGCGAGATCGGCACCCGCCCGAGCGGCCAGCGCACACGCCTTCTCGTGCGGGGTCATCTTCCCGACCCCGGGAAGATGCGATGGCAGCGGCCCGGAATTCGCATTCCGCGGCGGCCCCGGAAGCTTCCTGCTGTCATACAGCTCAGCCAGCAGCCAGCCGAGGTCCACAGCGAGACATACCGTGTCCTGAGCAAAGCTTCTGTCAGTCATGGCACCCCATAATCGCGCACTGGGATATTCACGTAAGCGGAGCGGACGTGATCGGGATACAACATGCAGAGGTTGGAGATCCTGCCCACCGCCAGATGTTGTGGCCACTCCGGTTAACTAAATATCCCAGATCGCGCATATGGAACGGCAGCACCGGCACAAGCGAGAAGCACGCCGAACCAGCGCGCGTTCCGGTTGACAGCGCCAGGCAGCGTGGGCCACGCGATGCCTGCACGGAGCTGCCGCTGTCCGGGCTGCGGTCCCGGGCTTAACGCGCCGCCTCCAGCTGGAGCAGCAGTTCCTTGCGGTCGGCCCCGCCGCGGTACCGGCCGACGGCGCCGCTGGCCGGCAGCACCCGGTGGCACGGCACGACGATCGGGATCGGGTTGGTGGCCAGCGCGGTGCCGGCCGCGCGGTACGCCTTCGGGCGGCCTGCCGCGGTGGCCACCTTGCCGTAGGTGCTGGTGGCGGCGTACGGGACGCGCCGCGTGGCGGCGAGCACCTCGCGGCGGAACCCGGTGCTGAGCGTCCAGTCCAGCGGCAGGTCAAATGTGGTGCGATGGCCCTGGAAGTACTCGTCCAGCTCGCGGCGGGCTTCGTCCAGCCGGGGCGGGGCGAGCAGGATCCGCGGCGAGACCTTCGCGGCCAGCTCCGCCAGCACGTCGTCGGACGGCTCGTTGTCGAACGCGATCCGCACCAGGCCGGCCGGCGTCGCGCAGACGATGAGCGGGCCGAGCGGGCTGTCCGCGGTGGCGTAGGCCACGTCGAGCAGCCCTGCCGCGGCGGCGCGCTCCGCCAGGCTGGCGCGCAGCCTGGCCATGGTGTCGTCAGCGGGCTCCGGAATCTTCATCCGATATCTCCTCCCGGAGTGTCTTGAGTGCTTCGTGTACGTTGCGGCGGGCGGCTTCGGCGCTGGTCCGCATCGTGCTGGCGATCTGGTCATAGGGCAGGTCGAAGAGCGTGCGCAGGGCGACCGCCTGGCGCTGCTTGGGCGGCAGCGCCCGGACCCGTGCCCACAGGTGCTCATCCGGCGGCTCGGGGCCGGGAGCCGCGGCGGCAGACCGTACGTCGGGCACGGGCACCGGCTCGCGGGCCCGGGCCCGGATCGCGTCGATGGCCTTGCGCGCCGCGATCCTCAGCAGCCACGACTTGACCGATTCCGGCTTGCGCACCCGCGGGTACCCGGCGAGCGCGGCGAGCATTGTGTCCTGGAACACGTCGTCGGCGTGCGCCGGGCCCAGCTGCGCGGCGGCGAACCGCCACACGTCGGCGCCGTACCGTTCCAGGACCTGCTCGAACGGCGGCAGCCTGGGCGCTCTCTGCGGGCTGGCCATACCGGTCACCGGCGGGTGTCCGCAGGTCGCGCAGGTCGAACCGCGAGCGGCCTCGCCGCCGCGGATCGCGCCGCCGCGACCGGTGCGGGGGTTCCGGCCGGGCGGCTGGCCCGCCAGGCCGCCGCCGCGGCGAGCAGCGCGACGCCGGCCAGGACGGCCGCCGTGACGGCGAACGCGTGCGCTGCGGCTACCGGGGCGACGGCATGCGGTGCGGTGTCGCGGGCTCCCGCCAGGTAGAGCGCGCCGATCGCGGCCACCCCGATGGCGCCGCCGATCTGGATCAGGGTGGAGCTCGCGCCGCTGATGTCGGGCGCGTACCGCGGCTCGACGGCCGCGGCCAGCCGACCCGCCTGCGCCGCGAACTCCACGCCCAGGCCCAGCCCGCCCAGGCCGAACATCGGCGCCAGCAGCGCCTCCCCCGCCTGGCCGCCGAACATGCCGGCACTGATCCCGGCGAACGCGACGGCGAGCAGCACGCACCCGGCGGCCGGCACCCAGCGACGGGCGCCGAGCCGCCGGACGACCTGGCCGGCCAGCCCGAACGCGGCGACCCAGGGCAGCAGCGTGAGGCCGGACACGACTGGACTCCGCCCGAGGCCGCCCTGCAGGTACTGGGCGAGCGTGAACATCAGCGCGTAATAGGTGCTGGTCGCGACCGCCATCGTGACGAACCCCCAGCGGACGGCCGGGATCCGCAGCAGGTGCATGTTGAGCAGCGGCGGGTGGCCATTCCTGGCCACCCGGTTCTCGACCGCCGCGAATGCCGCAGTGGCCGGCAGGCTCGCGGCCAGGCACATCCAGGCCCAGGCCGGCCATCCGGCGGAGCTCCCCAGCGTGACCGGGACGACCAGGAGCAGCGCGCTGACTGACAGCAGCCCGGCACCGGCCAGGTCCAGCCGCGCCTCTCGCCTGCCGTCTGGGGGCAGGTACCGCAGCGCGGCGACCACCGCGGCTATGCCCACCGGGACGTTGACCAGGAACACGGCGCGCCAGCCGAGACCAGCCACGTTGGCCGATACCAGCAAGCCGTCCAGGATCTGGCCGCTCACCGCCCCGGCTGACAGCGCCAGCGCGTACCGCCCGATCGCCCGCACCCGGTCCGGCCCGGCGAAGTGCAGCTGGATCCCGGTCATCGTCTGCGGGAACATCACGCCGGCCCCGGCGCCCTGCAGGACCCGGGCGGCGACCAGCACCGCTGGGTCGGGGGCCAGCCCGCAGGCAAGGGACGCCAGGGTGAACACCGAGACGCCGGCCAGGAAGGCACGCCGGTAACCGTACGCCTGCCCCAGCCGTGCGCCGGTGATCAGCAGCATCGCCACGGCGATCAGGTACCCGCCGACCACTAGCTGGAGCACGGCCCCGGACGCGCCGAGATCGGCGTGCACCGACGGCGTGGCGACGTTCACGATCGTGACGTCGACCTGCGCCATGAACGGGCCGATCAGCAGCACGCCTAGCAGCAAGCCCGGGTGAATCCTCTGCTTCGCTATACCCATGCCTACCAGACGCGTGCGGCCCCGGGAACGTGAGATCGCGGCGACGCGGACCCGCCATCTGCCTGAATCCGCCGCGTTGCGTGAAGACAGCGGCGTCTCCCGCCGCTTGAGCTCGGGAGACGTGGGCGCTGCCACCGGCTTTCAGAGCGGCCGGTGATCAGTTCGTCTCGTCGCTTCACCCGTTGTGATGGGGGTACTTGCAGCGGATACTGCCTAGTGATGCAGGTATCAGCCGACCGTAGGGAGGGTTCATGGCCGCCGCTGTCGATGAGCAGGCTTCGGCAACCGTTCGCGGGGCGTGCCCGCACGATTGCCCGGATACCTGCGCCATGCTGGTCTCAGTGCGCGATGGCCGCGCGGTGGAGGTGCGGGGCGACCCCGGGCATCCGTTCACCCGCGGCGGGTTGTGCGTGAAGGTGAACAACTACGTCGATAAGGTCTATAGCCCCGACCGGGTGCTCTACCCGTTGCGGCGTACCGGCCCGAAGGGCAGCGGCCGGTTCGGCCGGGTTTCCTGGGACGAGGCGCTGGACGAGATCGCCGGCCGGTTCCGGTCTGCGGTCGCGGAGCACGGCGCGGAGTCGATCATGCCGGTCAGCTACCTGGGTACTGAAGGCATCCTCAATGGCCTGAACGTGGGCGACCCGTTCTTCAACAAGCTCGGCGCCACGATCACCGAGCGCACCTACTGCGACTCCGGCGCCTGCACGGCCTACACCATGACGATCGGCGCGACCGCGGGCGTGGATCCGGAGAGCCTGGTGCACTCCCGCTACATCCTCATCTGGGCTTGCAACATGATCTCCACGAACCTGCACCTGTGGCCGTTCGTGGCCGAGGCGCAGCGCCGCGGCGCCAAGGTCGTGGTGATCGACCCGGTCCGGCACCGGACCGCCGCGCACGCGGACTGGTACATCCCGATCCGGCCCGGGACCGATGGCGCACTCGCGCTGGCCATGATGAACGTCATCATCGGTGAGGGGCTCACCGATGAGGCCTATATCCGTGACTACACGGTGGGCTACGAGGAGCTGGCCGAGCGGGCGGGCCGGTACACCCCGGAATGGGCATCGGAGCAGACCGGGATCCCCGCCGCGGACATCCGCACCCTGGCCCGGGAGTACGCCGCCGCCCAGCCCTCGATGATCCGGATCGGGGTGGCCATCGAGCGGCACGCCGGGGGCGGGCAGACGGTGCGCTCGATCGCCTGCCTGCCGGCGCTGACCGGTGCCTGGCGCCGGGTCGGCGGCGGGCTGCTGCAGCTGCCGCTGTGGGCGTTCCCGGTGAACTGGCCCGCGCTGCTGCATCCAGAGCTGGCCAGGCCCGGGACCCGGGTGGTCAACCAGTTCCTGCTGGGCCGGGCGCTGACCGGGCAGCTGGGCCTGGACCCGCCGGTCACCGCGCTGATGGTCTACAACTCCAACCCGGCGGTGGTCTGCCCGGAACAGGACAAGGTGATCGCGGGCCTGTCCAGGGAGGACCTGTTCACCGTGGTCAGCGACCACTTCCTGACCGACACCGCCCGCTACGCCGACCTCGTGCTGCCGGCCACCACGCAGCTCGAGCAGCACGACATCATGTTCAGCTGGGGCCACTTCTACGTCACGCTGAACACCCCGGCCATCGAGCCGCTCGGCGAGGCCATCCCCAACACCGAGCTGTTCCGGCGCCTGGCCGCGCGGATGGGCTTCACCGAGGACTGCTTCACCCGCACCGATGAGCAGATGCTCGCCGAAGCGTTCGACTGGTCCGCGCCGGCCATGGCCGGCATCACCCTGGACTCACTCCGCCAGAGTGGCTGGGCCAGGCTCAACCTGCCCCCTGCCGACCAGTACGCCCCGCACGCCGAGGGCAACTTCCCGACCCCGTCGGGCAAGGTCGAATTCCGCTCCTCAGTCGCCGCGCAGGCCGGCAACTTCGTCCTCCCGCTGTTCCGGCAGGGCTCAAACGACTTCCAGCCCGGCGGCACCATCGACCCCCTGCCGCACTACGTGCCACCCCGCGAGACGGCCGACGCCGGCTACCGGCTGAACCTGATCTCCCCCAAGTCGCACGCCTACCTCAACTCCAGCGCCGGCGACCAGCCCGCGCAGCGGCGCGTGCAGGGCGAACAAGCGGTGACCATGCACCCGCACGACGCCGTCGAGCGCGGCATCACCGACGGGCAGTACGTCCGCGTGTTCAACGACCGCGGCCAGTTCACGGCACTGGCCCGGATCACCGGCGAAATCGCCCGCGGAGTGGTCATGGCACCGATGGGAGCCTGGCCCAAGAACGCCAAAGGCCACGCCACCGTCAATGCGGTCAACCCGTTCGTATTCGCCGACCTCGGCAACGCCCCGACATTCTCCGACACCAGAGTCGAAATCGAGCCGACCTAACAGCCAGCGAACGGCAGCAGCCAACGGGCAGCCCTCCCCGGACGGGTTCGATGACCCGCTCAGTCACAGGTGCCGCCGCGCCGGGAAACAGTGTCATTCATGGCCGCCATGGTGTCTCCGCCGGCGGATCCAGGTGCGGGCGAGCGCCCGCACCAGGCTCAGCGAAGCCAGGACGACGATCGTCGCGTCCACCGCGGGTACCCAGCGGACCTGGCCGTCCTTCACGACGTAGACGCCTGATGGCAGCACCAGCCCGCCGAAGCCCCCGCCGGCGTCCGTGCGCCCTGAGGCCTGCGATGCCGAGTCCTGCGGTGCCGAGTCCTGCGGTGCCGAGTCCTGCGGTGCTGTGCCGTGCGCTGCGGGACCCTCCTGCGGCGGGCCACCGTGACGGGCGGCTGAGCCGCCGGGCCGGGTACGTGCCGTGCCCCCGCCGCCTCCTCCGGCCACGATCGCGACCGGGATGATGAGCATGCCGTCCTTCTCGTACGCCGTGCCGAACGCGCGGCGCACGGACACGTTGTCCGATACTTTCGCCAGCAGGTTCTCCACGTCCATATCAACCGCCTCTTTCTGCTCCTGGCCCGGTCATATGGCCTCCCGGCCGGACTCGCCACTGGGACAACAGTAAGGCGGGCAGGCGCCCGTCACGGAAAAGGGCGCACCTGCCAGGCCCGAGCGTCAGTGCCCTGAGCGCCGGGCGCCCAATCGGCGTACCACGCTCGCCTCAGGTCTCGTTCGTGACGAAGTGGTCGATCGTGAGCTGGGTATGGCCGAGCGCGCTGGCGCCGGGCTCGTGGTGGGCCCGGCTGGTGAACCCCCCGGCGCGCGCGGCCCACGCGAACACCTCGGGTTCGACCGGGTACTGGCATGAGTAGCCGTGCGTGGCGTCCAGGGCGGTGGCCAGGGTCCGCCCGATCAGGGCGGCCGCGGTGGCCGAGCGGACCGAGTGCGCCTCGATCACGATCCAGCCGTGCCGACGGGCCAGCGGCTGCCAGCTGCGGAACAGGCCGGCCAGGTTCAGGGCCAGCTGCGCGGCGGGAATGGCACTGCCGTCCGGCCGCGCGAAGGCGGTCATAGCGCCGGGCGGGGCGCTCGGGGGTGCGCTGCCGGGCGGAGCCGGTGGCACGCTGCCGGGCGGAGCCGGTGGCACGCTGCCGGCTGGGGCGCTGCCGGCTGGGGCGCTTCCGGGCGGGGCGCTTCCGGGCGGGGCGCTCGGTGGCTGGTAGGCGCGGTCGTGGATGGCGGACTTGCAGACGTGCAGCGCGTCGCGGGCGTCGTGGCCCGCGGCGGCGAGCTCGCGGGCGAGACGGGCCGGGTCGGCGATGTCCCCGTCCATGACGAGGTGCGGCACGCCCGCGGCCGCCAGCCGCGCCGCGGCCGCCCTGCGGGCCACCGGACTCGGGTCGGCACCGACCATCAGCAGCGGGTACTCCCCCAGCCGGGGGCCGCGCCTGGTCTGCGTGCGCACCGCGGCGTACAGCGTTTCCAGCAGCGTGCCGTCCCCGCAGCCCATGTCGACGACCAGGGTCGGCTGGGCGGCCAGCGGCTCGCGGCCGAACAGCGGCAGGGCGACGTCGAGGAAGGGAGCGCGGCAGGTCGCGGCGAAGACCTCGCCGCTGAACCTGATGTCCAGGTCGCGGTCCAGGTGGGTCTCGTCATCGCCGGCGGCCCCGGCCGGCGAAGGAGCGGCGGGCGGATCGCCGAAGATCAGCCCGGGGACGCTGCGCAGCAGCGGGAGGTACACCATCGGATACCGGTACTGACGCGCCAGCGACACGGCCACCTCCCCGGCAGCGGTGAGGCGGACGGCGTCGCCGTCGAACCGCACCCAGCCCGGCCGCGCGAGGATCTGCGCCGCGTTCCCGGCAGGCAGTCCGTCTCCCTGGGTCAGGCCGAACATGACCGGCGCGATCAGGTGCCCGTTGAGGTGGGCCAGCACCTGGTGCCGCACGTCGGCCGGCACCCCGGCCACGGGCAGGCCCCAGTCGTGCCGGGCCGCGTCGAGGAACGGCTTCAGCGCGGCATCGCCCGCGGCGGGGCCCGCGACAGGGCCAGCGGCGGCGCGTCCGGCAACGGGCAGGAACCGCACCGCGTGCGCGTAGCCATCCGCCAGCCGCGTCATGACGACGCGGCCGCCCGGCGTCGGCGTGATGCTCAGCTCATCCGTGCCGCCCTCGCCGGCGCAGGTCACCCAGCCCTGGTCGGCGAGCAGGCGGATCGCCACGTGCAGGAAGCCGGCCTGGGCGCCGAGCCCGGCGCGGAGCTTGCCGAATTCGGTCCGGTCCGCGGCGGCCAGCGCCCGCAGCGCGCCGTGCGAGGCCAGCGCCGCCATGGTCGAGCCGATCGCCATGCCGTCGATGTGCCGGCATACCGTGCCCCAGAGCCGGGTGGCCAGGGCCGTGCGCGCGGCACGGCCCGGGTCCGCCGGCGGGTCAGCCATCCCGCTGGTCCAGGAAGTCCGCGACGGTTGCGGCCAGGCCCGCGACGTCGAACAGGAAGGCGCCGTGGCCAAGGCCGCTGTCCAGCACGACGTGCCGGGAATCGCGGCCCGCCGCCCGCAGGGCCTGGTGCATACGGTCGGTTTCGGCCGCCGGGTAGCGCCAGTCGCGCCGGTAGCTCAGGAAGAGCACCCGGGCGGTCACCGGCGCCAGCGCCTGCTCGAGGCCGCCGTACTCGCCCTCCAGGTCGAAGTACTCCACCGCGCGGGTGAGGTACATGAGGCTGTTGGGATCCAGCTGATGGCCGGCCTGCGCGGCGAGCCGGGCGATGAACGACTCCACCTCGAACTCGGCGTCCAGCGTATACCGGCGCCCCGCCGGACCCCGGGTCGCCGGGCCGCCGGCCGCCGGGCCGCGGGCCGCCGGGTCAGCCGGGCCGTCGGCCGCCGGGTCAGCCGGGCCGCCGGCCGCCGGGTCAGCCGGGCCGCGGGCTGCGGGGGCGTGGCGCGCGGGGCGGCGGCCGAACCGCGCGTCCATCGCCTCGGCGCTCATCCACAGCGGTACCGCCGCGGCGATCGCGGCGCCCAGCCCGGCGGCCGGGAACGACTCCCCGTAGTAGTCGCCTCCGTTCCAGGCTGGGTCGCCGCGGATCAGCCGGCGCATCACCGTGAAGATCGCGATGGAATGCGCCGAGGTGGCCGGCGTGGTGGTGATGATCACCGCGTTGCCGACCTGGTCCGGGTGCTGGATGGCCCACTGGATCGCCTGCTGGCCGCCGAAGCAGCCGCCGGTCACCGCGCGCAGGCGCTCGATGCCGAGCCGGGCGACCAGCTGGTGCTGCGCGTTCACCATGTCCCGCACGGTCACGACCGGGAAGCGCATCCCGTAGGGCTTCCCGGTGGCCGGGTCCGGGCTGGCCGGGCCGGTGGACCGGCCGGCCGCGAGCGTATCCGCGCAGATCACGAAGTACCTGTCGGTGTCGAGCGGCTTGCCGGGCCCGATCGCCGCGTCCCACCAGCCGGGATGCGGGTCGCCGGCCGCGTGGCGTCCCGCGGCGTGCGCCCCCTTGGTCAGCGAATGGCACACCAGGATGGCGTTGTCACGCGCCGCGGTGAGCGTGCCGTAGGTTTCGAAGCTCACCGTGTGGCCCGGCAGGACATGACCGCACTCCAGCGCGAGCGGCTCGGTGATGCGGATCGTGTGCGGCGGCGCGACCAGGGCCGGGTTGTCCAGCGAGACGGCGGTCGTCATCGCGACTCCGGGTCAGGCCGCCCGGCGAATACATGACCGCCGGGGAACTGCGTGTAATCAGGCGCGGCGGCGCCCGTCACCGATAGCGCCAGCGCGATCAGCCGGCCGTCGATCTCGAGCACGAGCCGGTCGGCGAGCAGCCGGGCGACGATGTCCGCGACCTGGTCTCCGGTCGCCGCCGGGGCCGTGGCCCGCACCTTCTCCGCGAGCCTGGCCCGGCGCGGCGCGCCGTCACACGCCAGGTACACCTCGCGGGCGAGGCCGGCCAGCATGTGCCGGGGCTGACGAGCGCAACTGCGCGTGTCCGTTAGGTCTATATGGTTGCCCTGGTCCGCCGCGGTGAGGACCGGCTGCCTGCCGCCGGCGTAGGCCGCGCGCCAGGCCTTGACCGCGGCCGCGATGGCCTGGATGCCCTGGTTCCCGGCCATCTCCTCGGTCAGGGTCTGCACGTAGCGCAGCGGGCCGGCGCCCGGCTCGGTGCTGAAGAAGTAGGCGAGCCCGTCCACCTCGGCGGGCGGGAGCGGGTAGACGAGCGACATCGCCCCGATGGGGAACAAGATCAGCCCCAGCCGCCGCGCCTGCTCGTGGTAGACGCTGTACCGGTCGAACCGGACGCGCGGCAGGCTCGCGGGCGGCTGGAGGTGCTCAAGCGCGGGCAGCCAGGCCGTCATGTCCTGGTACCAGTCGTCCTTCTCGCCCGGGAAGCCCCACAGCAACGACCAGGACAGGCGCAGTCCCAGCTCGCGCGACCACTTGAGCAGCTGCACGTTCTGCCAGCCCTGAATGCCCTTGTCCATGAGCCGCAGGACCTCGCTGTGCAGCGACTCGATGCCGGGCTGCACCCAGGTGACGCCGGCCGCCACCAGCGCCTCGACCTGCGCCCTGGTCACGTTGGCCTTGATCTCGAAGAAGATCCGGCGCTGGCGCGCGTCGGCGGCGAGGCCGGGCAGCAGCGAGGAGTAGAAACGACTGTCCAGGATGTTGTCGACGGCCTCGAAGTCACCGGTGCCGTACCGGTCCTGCAGTTCGCCGAGCTCCGCAACGACGCGCGCGGGCGACTTGGAACGGAAGGCCATGCCGGTGCCGTTCAGCCCGCAGAACGTGCACTGGTGCACCGCGCCCCACCAGCAGCCGCGGGAGGTCTCCAGGGGGAGGCCGGGGCGGATGCTGGTGCGCAGCGGGGAGGCGGCCAGCGCCGCGAAGTAGTCGTCGAACCGCGGCGTGGGCAGGCTGTCCAGGTCGCTGAACACCGCCCGGGGCAGTGCTGTCCTCTCGGCGTCCGCCCGGCGGTGGGCCGGGCCGAGAACGCCGCGCGGCAGTTCGGCGGGATCCGCATCGCGGCGGCCGGCCAGCGCGAGCCGGCACAGCCCGGTGATCAGGCCGTCGGCCTCGCCCGACACGACGAAATCGACCCAGGGGAAGCACCGGTGGGTGGTCTGCCCCATGACGGTCTCGCAGTTCGCGCCGCCGAGCATGGTGACGACGTCCGGGTCGAGCTCGCGGATCCGGCGCAGCAAGGCGAGCGACGCGACGTGCTGCTCGAACGTCGACGTGCAGCCGACCACGCGGGCGCCGGTGGCGAGGACGCGGCGCGCGGCGTCGTCGGTGAACCGGGTCGCCGCGGCGCGCAGCGCGACCAGGTCCGCGACGAGCGCCGGCCCGCGGACGCCCCGCCAGACGGCGGGGTGCCGCTCGCTGGCCTCGCTGATCTGCCGCAGGTACTCCGCGTCCAGCCGGGTCCGTTCGGCCCCGTCGCCGAACGCCGCGGCGGCGAACGTCCACTCACCGGCCAGGAACACGGTGGACATCCGCGACGCGCACAGCTCGTACAGCTGCAGCCCGGCGCTCTCCGCGAACCACAGGCCGGCCGGCGCGACCGTCGTGGCGATGCCGTCCCGCTCCAGGATCGCCGCGAGCAGGCCCAGCGCCATCGACGGCCGGGTCAGCGACGCGTACGGCATCGAGACCAGGCAGACATCCGCCCGGCCGGCCTGGGCCGCCTGGGCCGGCTGGGCCGCCTGAGCCGCCTGGGCCGCCTGGGCCGCCGCCTGGGCCGGCTGGGCCGGCGGGGCCGCGGTCATCGTCACCTGCCCGGCCGGGCTGCGACCTCGAGCGGCAGCAGTTCCGGTGCGCCGTCCGTCACGGCCGGCGCCGGCGGCTCCTCGTCGAAGAAGCCCTGGGCGAACAGCTGGTCGAGCACCGCCAGCGTCTGGACCGGCGCGACCCGGGCCGTCGACCGCCGGCGCAGCGCTATCTGCTCGACGGTGTTCGTGCCCGCCGCCAGCAGCGCGGCCAGCTCGCCGGCCATCGGCTGGCCGTCGAAGGCCAGGCCGAGCCCGGGCGAGATCACCTGGAGCCGGTCCGGCTCGACCATCATCCGCACGTCGCGGCGCAGCCGCACCCGGTCGAGCACGGACAGCGCGTCCCTGATGTGCTCATCGAGCATCGACCGGAGCAGGTCGTTCAGCTCGGCCGCCGAGCCGAACGTCCCGGACGCGATCACCCAGTAGCCGAGCGGCCAGCGCTCGCTGGCGTTGCACGGCGAGATGAGCTTGACCGAGGAGTCCACCATGTTGAACAGGAAGCCGGACACGCACGCGATCGTCGAGCTGTGCTGCTCGGTGACCAGCTCGCCGGCGCGCTTGCGGGCGAACTTGCGGGCCCGGCCGGCGTTGGACTTCAGGTAGCGGCCGGCCTGGGCCGCCTCCTTGTTCTGCGGGACGCACTCGACCCGGAGCAGTTCCTCCGGCGTGAAGCCGTCGTGGATCCGGTTCAGCGAGTTGAGCGCGATGACCGAGAACCGGTCGACGGCCGAGTCCATCGAGGCGGCCAGCCGCAGCAGCGCCCGGGTCCGCTCGATGTCCTTCTGCCCCTGCGCGGTGGTGGTCTGCGGGCATTCGCCGAGCACGTCGTGGAAGTCGGTGAGGAAGTGCTCGTAGTCGGGGTTGTCCAGCGGGTCCGTGGCCCAGTACAGGAATCCGTGCTTGGCCGAGGGGCCGTACACCTCGCCGAGGACCTGCAGGCACTCCCGCCACAGCGTGGCGTTCTGCGGGGTGTACGGCCAGGTGTGCTCGAACTTCGGCGCGGCCACCCCGCAGAACCAGCAGCCCACCGTGCAGCCCTTGGACAGCTCGATGGCGGCCGGCGCGTGCACGATCTGCTCGGCCCGGTCCCGGCCAAGCTCCCCGGTGCAGCGGCTGATCATCCGGTCCCGCCAGGCCCGCAGCCGCGGGTCGGCCGGCACGACGTCGGTCCGCAGCCGGGTCCGGTGGTCGATCTTCTCCTGGACGAACACCCGGTAGCGGAGCACCGCGGCCGGCACCTCCGCGGCCCGGCCGCTCCTGACCAGGCGCGTCGCCTCGGTCGCCCGGCCGGCGTCGATGAGCGGCAGCACGTCGGCCGGGGTCAGCGACACCCCCAGCGCTGTCAGCGCCGCCTCCGCGTCGCCGGCGAAAGCCTCCTGGTACTTCGGATCCATCGTCCACCGCTCCAGGAAGCGCTTTATGTGCGAAACGTCACGGATGTAGTCGGCCGGCACATCCGACAGGTCGCCAAGCAACTCGTGATACGGCGCTGACAGCTTCATCTCCGGCAATCTCCTCTAGCGGTAATCCAGCAGGTGAGGGTCAGGTGAGGACGATGACCGCGACGGCCACGGCCTCGGCTTCCACGGCGGCCGTGGTCGTGGTCGCCACCGCTTCTGCCTCCACGGCGGCCACCGCGACCGCGGCCTGCGCGACGGCGTCGACCTGGGCCTCGGCGACCGCGAACGTGTTGGTGACCTGGTTGGTGTTCGACACCACCGAGGTAGCCGCCGCGGCGGCCGACGCCGCCGACGCCGCCGACTGCGCCGCTGCCGCCGACTGCGCCGACGAGGCCGCCGATACCTCGGCCGCGCCCAGCAGGGCCGCCTCCGACACCGTGAACGTCTCCGCGGCGCTCTGCACCGTGTCACCCGAGGTGAACACCGAGGCCTCGACCGCTCCCTCGGCGGACGCCTCGGCCGCGCCGAGCAGCGCCGCCTCGGACGCGGTGAACGCCTCCGACATGCTCTGCACGACGTCACCGGAGGCGAAGACAGAGGCGCGGGGCGCGAGCCGGCGCAGCACCTCGACGTCGGTCAGCGTCTCCGGCCCGGCCGGCGCCAGCGGGACGACCAGGCACAGGCCCTGATCGGTGTTCTGGATCAGCCGGACCTCGCTGCCCTCGGGCAGCGGGAGCAGCTCGCGCAGCAGCGGGAGCATCTCCTCGGGTTCTGAGGTCAGGCTGGTCAGCGCCACGTGCCTGACGGCCGGCGTGTCCGCCAAGACCCTGATCCGGACACCGGGCGGGAGCTGCAGGCCCGCCGCGGCGAGGACCTCGCCGGGATCGCCGAGCAGCCGCGCCAGGTAACTCCGATCCCGCCAGGCCCGGGCGATGACCAGCCCCGTGATCAGGCTGCCCCGCTCGCCTTCCAGCAACTCCTCCGGCGCGATCACGTCGCTGGTGACGCGCTCTTCCGGGGTGAGTGTCATGTCCGATCTCCTTCGGTGCCCGCCGCGGCAGGCACGGTTGCGATGAGCACCTGGATCAGATGGCGTTGCCGGTGGCCTGGGAGATCGCCTGCATATTCTTGCCGGTGACCTGCGAGGCCTCCTGCAGGAGCTGGTTCAGCGAGGCGTTCGCCTTGGAGACGAACTGCGAGAACTCGCTGCGGAACTTGTCGCCGTGCTGCGCGACCCAGTACGAGGAGCTTTGCTGGACCGCCTGGTTCATCTTGTTCAGGATGCCGTCGAGCTCGGTCTTCATCGGCCCGCCGAGCTGCTTCACCAGGTTGTCGAGCTGGGCAAGGTCAGCGCCTACGAGTGCCATGGTCACATCTCCTGTCGTGGTGGATTTCGCACGCGGGTCCGCACGGCCCGCGTGTCACAACCCCGTTCCCGTCGGTCCTGGGCGCTCGGCAGAGTGTCTAACACCTAAGACCGTGAGAAGTGATGTTAGGAACGACATATGAGGTTCGATGCGATAATTCAGGAAATTTAGTGGTTCTGTTACTGCGCGTAGGACCTCAAATCCACGAATCTCCCATCTTGGGATAGGTTTGATACTTGAAAGAGAGACGATCTCACTTACTGGTAACGCACCGCGGAGGGCGGGGAACCCCGGATCAGCGGCCGGACCGGGCCGTGCCCTCAGTGGTCCTCGGTGCCCGCCGAGGACTGGCGCGCGTACGGCTGAGCCCACTCCTGCACGGCCGCTACCACCGCGGGGGCGAGCACGGGATCGTTCAGCGTGATGCCCGGCAGGTGCAGGAAGTGGTCCACCTCGGCCAGCACCCGCAGCCCGGGTCCGGTGGTCCCGGTGCTGGCCAGGGCGGCCGCGAGCGGTCCGACGGCGGACATCGGGACGCGGGTGTCCCTGGTCCCGGCCGTGATCAGGACCCGGGTGCCCGGCGCGGCCCCGGCCGCGGCCGCCGCCGGGTCTATCGCGTCGTCGGTCCGCACGTAACGGGCGTTCGCGGCCGAAAGCAGCTCGGGTTCGAGGAGCCGCGCCACGTCGGGCAGCAGATCGCTGGTCTCCACCGGCTGCCCGGCCCGGAACTGGCCGATCGCCCGCTCCACCGCGGCCGCGTTGCGCGCCGCGGCCTCCGGCGTGATAGTTCCGGCCGAGGAGGCCGCGTCGAGCAGCTGCTCGGTCTGCAGCTGGATCAGGCTGAGCAGGTGATCGGCTTGCGGCTCGATCAGGGCGAGCCCGGCGGGCGCCGGGCGTACCGACCGCGCCAGCAGCAGCGCGTACATGCCGCCCTCGCTGTGGCCCGCGACCAGCATTTCCCGCTGACTGGTCTCGGGCTGTTCACGGAGCGCGGCGTAGGCGGCGGCCGCCTGGCGGATGTACGCGGCCAGGTCGAGGGCCGCCGGATCGCCGGCGTAGGCACCGCCCCCGGTCCGGCCGCTGAAGTACTTGTCGAACCGCAGGCTCACGATGCCCAGCTCGGCCAGGACGGCGGCGATGAGCCGGAGCGTCTGCGGCACGACCTTGAGCCGGGGGACGTTCCCGTCGCGGTCCGTCGGCCCGCTGCCGGCCAGCAGCAGGGCGGCGGCGAGGCGCTCTCCGTCACGGCGCGCGGGGACGTGCAGCGTCCCGTACGTCATGGTGCCGTCGGCCTCGAACCGGATCTCCCGCTCGGCCGCCGGGATCGTGGTCATGGCGCCTCCGAGCGCAGGGCGAGCGTACCGGGCTCGCAGGCCGGCAGCGGGCCGACGGACCGCGGCGTACGCGTCCGGGGCGAGTTCGGCCGCGGCGGCGCCGATCCGGCGGATCTGCGCCGGGTCGATCATCTCACGGGCCCGGCCGAGCCACGACGGCGGCGAGCTGACGCCGATGAAGCCGGCCAGGCGGGTCAGGCTGGCGGCCGGATCGCGGAGCAGGTCCTCGTACCGGAGCCGCGTCCAGGCGCCGGACGGCAGCCGGCCCAGCGCGGCCTGCCCGGCGCAGATCATCGGCGACCAGAAGTCCCGGCCGAACAGCGCCACCGGGATCGGGTGGGACATGAGCTTGGCCGCGTCGTAGGGCGGGCAGATCATGCCCCGCAAGCGCCCGGGCAGCGCGGCGTCGACCTGCGGCAGCGTCGCGGCGGGCGGCAGGCCAGTGGCGCGCCGCGCGGCGCTGGCCAGGATCTCCCGCCGGAACATCGGATTCCGGCTCATCGACAGCGCGCAATCGGGGCCGTCGCGATGCAGGTGCACGAACCGCGCGGCCGGGAACTGCTCGCGCAGCCCGCCGATCAGGTGCAGCGACGCCGCGGACCGCTCGACGACGACCGGCCGCCCCAGCAGCCCGGCCAGGAAGCCGAACAGCGCCCCGTACTGCCCGGCGGCCGGGCGCCGGGGCCAGCGCGGCACCTCCGCGGCGAGCGTGCCGAACAGCTCATCCGGATCGGCCGCGAGCATCGGCAGGACGAAGTGGCTGATCAGCGGGACACCGGTGGCCGGGGCGAAGCGGCCGGTACCGAACGGGTAGGTCATCTCCGCGGTGCGCAGACCGGCGGCGACCATGGCGTCAAGCATCGGGAACGGCCGGGCCAGCAGGTCCCACAGCTCCGCGCCGGTCATGTCGCCGACCGGGAACGCCGAACGGCCGGAGGAACCCGCCAGCCGCAGGATCCCGAAGAACTCGCTCATGCTCAGCACGTCCGGGTGCTCGCGCAGGATCCGCGACAGCATCGTCGAACCGCAGCGTCCCGTCCCCACCACGAAGGCGAGCGGCACGGTGCTCATCATGCTCAACGAACCTCACAGTCAGCGTTAGAAACGCTGATACGATGACGTGGTGGACAGCCGGACCGCCCTGATCACCATCGCCCGGTACGCACGAGGCCAGTGGGGCATGGTGACCTCGGCCCAGGCGGTCGCGGCCGGCGTCAGCTACATGCAGCTCAAGCGGATGACGGACGGAGGCCTGCTGGAGCGGGCCGGGCCCGGAGTGTACCTGATGATCGGCGGCCGGGCCGCAGCCGAACGGAATATGGCGCACAAGGTAGCCTGGCTGCGCCTTGACCCGGCCGTGCCGGCCTGGGAGCGGTCGCTGCTCGGCCGGAACAGCGCGGTCGTCTCGCATAGTTCGGCCGCGGTGCTGCTCCGCCTCGGCGACCTGGTGGTACAGGACGTGGAGTTCATCACCACCAGGCGGCGGACCACCCGCGACCGCGGCGTCCGGCTGCACCACGTGACGCTCGCGTCTTACGAAGTGACCTGGGCGGACGGACTGCCCGTGACCACGGCCACGCGGACGCTCGTCGACCTGCTCGCCACCGGGATCGCCGCCAGCCACGCGGGCAGTTTCCTGGCCGAGGCGCTGGACCGCCGGATGCTCAGCGTCGGGCACGTGATCAGCGAACTGGCCCCCTTCGCCCGCCAGTACGGCTGCCCGGCCGGGGACGGCCAGGCGCTGGTGGAGGCGCTGCTCGACCAGGCGCCGGCGTCCGGGGTCCGTTCGGGCACCTGGGAACACGAGCAGACGGTCGCCGACCTGGCCCGCGAGCTGCTGAAGCTCTCCGAAAGCCAGCTGCAGTCGTTGCGCTCGCTGGCCAGCGCGGCCAGCGAGCCCGCGATCGCCGCCATGCTCTCCCGGCTGGCCGCGGGCCGCACCCGCACGTAGGTCCGCGAGTTGACCGGAAATTACTAGCCGTAAATGGCGCGCGGCAGCGGGCCAGTGCCCCGGCACGGGGGCCGGGCTCCGCTGTCCCGCGGGTGATTCTCCCAGGCGCGGTGGTGCCTGTGCTCACTGTAGTGCTTGTGCCCGCTGCGGTGCTTGTGCCCGCTGCGGTGCTTGTGCCCGCTGCGGTGCTTGTGCCCGCTGCGGTGTCTGTGCTCGTTGCGGTGTCTGTGCTCGCTGCGGTGTCTGTGCTCGCTGCGGTGCTTGTGCTCGCTGCGGCGCCCATTTAGGCAGCAACCCCAACATCGACAGCGGCCCCTTCAGCGTGCACGACCCGTGGGTGCTGAGCACCTGGACCACCGGGCACACGCAGTGGACGAGGTACATCCCGGTCAGCCGGTTCTGGCCCATGCAGTTCGTCGAGGCCGGCTGGCTGCTCGCGCTGTCGGTGCTGCTCATCGCCGCGACTGTCGGGCTGGTCCGGCAGCGCGCCGCCTGAAGGGCCGGCCACGACAGCGGACGGGAACCACCCGCTCTTCCGATAGAATTTACGTTCGATAATTGATAGGCTGAAGCCATGGGCACATATACGCCGCCGGGATGGCCAGCCGGGGTGCACCCGCCGGGAAGCGAGGACTTCGAGTCCACCGCCGTCGGCTGGCTGCTGGACGTGGTGCCGCCCGACTACCGCCTGCACGGGGTGCTGCGCCGGTATCCGGCCGCGCTGGCCGCGATGGCCAGGTACCACTCGAAGGCGTGCGTCGAGGGGGCGCGCCAGGGGTACCGCACGGCCAGGACCGAACTCGCGGGCACGCTGCCGCCGCACGCGATCGACACCGTCCTGGCCGCCTACCGTAAGGAGGGCGCCCGGCTCGCCGCCACCGCCCGCGCGGTCGGCCTGGTCGAGCGCGCGCTGCGCGGCGAGACCCTCGCGCCGGCGCCGAGCCCTCCGGTCCCGGCGCGCCCGGCGACCGCACATGCGCAGGCAACACCACCGCAGGCAACAGAGCCACAGGCAACAGAGCCAGACGCAACAGAGCCAAGGACAGCGGGACGGAAGACGGGACCGAAGGCAGCGGAGCCGCAGGCGGCGGGACGGAAGACGGGACCGAAGGCAGCGGAGCCGCGGGCGGCGGGACGGAAGACAGCGGCACCAAAGGCAGCGGCAGCGGGGGCAGTAACCTCAAGAGCGGCGGCCGGCGGCTAGCCCGGAATGCCGGTTACCTGCCCGGAGGCCCGGCGATATGTCTGCAGTTCCGGGGGTCATAGCACCCGAAACTGCAGACATATGGGACGGCAGTCCCCCCGGACGGGGCGGCAGGGGCACGGAGCGTCCGCAGCAGGGAAGAAATCACCGCAAACCGGGCAGCCGCCGGTGCCGTGCGCTCCGCAGCCGCGACACACCGGAACTTTCTTTATTTTGGAATGAGCACATAGACCCCGGATGTTCCGCGGAACCCGGATCTTCCGCGTTAATTGCCCGGAAACTGGAATCTACGCCCAGTGGCCCGGGCATGAGACGATGACACCAAGCCACGGGGGTGGGCTGCTAGATCTGCGGGCAGCGTGAGGATGGTGAGCCAGTGTCGCGGCAAGCCCGGATCCTGCTGGTGGACGACCGGATCGAGAACCTGATCGCGCTGGACGCCATCTTGTCCCCGCTGAACCAGATCCTGGTGCCGGTCAGGTCCGGCGCGCAGGCGCTGGAGGCGCTGGTCGCCGACGAGTTCGCGGTCGTGTTGCTCGACGTCGTGATGCCGGGAATGAACGGCATCGAGACCGCCGGCCGGATCAAGCAGAACGCCAAGACCCGCGACGTGCCCATCATCTTCCTGACCGCCGCGCTCGCCCAGCCCGGGCAGCCCTTCCTCGGCTACGCCGCGGGCGCGGTCGACTACCTGGCCAAGCCGTTCGACCCCGGAGTGCTCAAGGCGAAGGTGTCGGTCTTCGTCGACCTGTACCTGAAGGCCAGCCAGCTCCGCGACCAGGCCGAACTGCTCGGCGGGCGGCCGCTGACCGACCAGCTGTCCGGACGGCTCGAAGCCGTCGAGGAGACGGTGGCCGCGCTGTGCGCGCTGCCCGCAGTGAGCCGGGACGCCGAGGCGGCGCAAACGGCCGCCCGGCTAGCGGGACGGGTCGGCCGGCTGCGCGACGCCCTCGACGCGCTCGGCGGCACCGGGCCCCGCCGGTACTGAGCCTGGCCCGACCGGCACTGAGCTGGAGAATGCTGCCCCTTCAGGGGACGACCAGCCGTCCCCCGGCACGTAGGACCTGACCACCCGGGCCGGGACGCCCGCCACCACGCACCGGTCAGGGACCGTGCCGCGGACCACCGAGCCAGCCGCGATCACGACGTTGCGGCCGATGCACGCGCCTGGCAGCACCACCGCGCCGGCCCCCAGCCAGCTGCCCGAGCCGATGCGGACGGCGGCGTTCAGCGGCATCTGCCTGCCGATCGGGACGTCCGGGTCGGCGTAGCCGTGGTTCTGGTCGGTGATGTAGACGTACGGGCCGGTGAACACGTCATCCCCGATGACCAGCGAGTGGTGCGCGACGATGTGACTGCCCCGGCCGATCACGCAGCGGTCCCCGATCCGCAGCACCGGCACCGGGCCGAGATCCTGGCCGGGCACCATCCCGGCAGACAGGGACACCTGGGCGCCGATGAGGGTGTCCTGGCCGACGGTGATCCAGCGTTCCCCGAAGACCGAACCGGGCGGGAAGGCCGCCATCGAGCCGCGGCCGAACGCGGCGAACCGGCGGCCGGCCGGACTATCCGGAGTCACCGCCCCGGCCTGCCGCGCCGCCTCCCATGCCCAGTGCACCGCCCGCCACGGCAGCTGGCGGAGCCAGGCCACGCCCGCGTTCACGTCCGCGCGGACGCGGCCAGCTGACCGCAGGCGCCGTCGATCTCGCGGCCCCGGGTGTCCCGGACCGTGACCGGGACGCCGCGCGCCTCCAGGCGGCGGACGAACTCGCGCTGCGCGGCGGGCCGGGACGCCGTCCACTTCGACCCGGGCGTCGGGTTGAGCGGGATCAGGTTGACGTGCGCGAGGTGCCCGGCCAGCAGCGAGCCCAGCAGATCGGCCCGCCAGGCCTGGTCGTTGATGTCGGAGATCAGGGCGTACTCGATCGAGACGCGGCGGCCGGTGGCCGCGGCGTAGGCCCAGGCGGCGGCCAGCACCTCGGCGACCTTCCACCGCCGGTTGACCGGCACCAGCGTGTCGCGCAGCCCGTCGTCCGGGGCGTGCAGGGACACGGCCAGCGTCACCGACAGGCGTTCGGCGGCGAGCCGGGCGATGGCCGGCACCAGGCCCACCGTGGAGACCGTGACCGAGCGCTGGGAGATGCCCATGCCCTCGGGCACCGGGTCGGTCAGCCTGCGCACCGCCGCCAGCACGCTGGCGTAGTTGGCCAGCGGCTCCCCCATGCCCATGAACACGACATTCGATACGCGGGGGGGCTTGGGGGGGTCGTCCCTTCCCAAGGGGGGTCCGGGGGGATGGGTCCCCCCGGGAGAGAAAGAGCCAGCAGAGACTCGGCCGGGGCCGCCGGGGACCTGGCCGGCCGCGAGCAGGCGCGCGCCGGCCACCACCTGGGCGACGATCTCGGCCGCGGACAGGTTGCGGGTCAGGCCCGCCTGCCCGGTCGCGCAGAACGGGCAGGCCATCCCGCAGCCCGCCTGCGACGACACGCACATCGTGACCCGGTCCGGGTAGCGCATCAGCACCGACTCGACCAGCGCCCCGTCGAACGTGCGCCACAGCGTCTTGCGGGTGGCCCCGTCGTCGCAGGAAAGCTCGCGCTCGGCGGTCAGCAGCCGGGGCAGCAGGGCCTGCGCCAGCGGGCCGCGGGCCGCCCGCGGCAGGTCGCTCATCTCGTCGGTCTGGTCGGTGTACCGGCCGAAGAAGTGCCTGGACAGCTGGCTGGCCCGGAACGGCGGCTGGCCGAGCCCGGCGACCACGGCGCGGCGCTCGGCCAGCGGCAGGTCAGCCAGGTGGCGCGGTGGCGCCGCCCGCCGGCCGGACGCCGGGCGGCGGCCGGCCAGGACGAGCGGCACCGGCCCGGCTGGTTCTGGTGAACCCATGGGGTCGGGTGCCGGTACGGAAGAGGGAGACACTCAGCTCCGTTCGGAAATTAATGATTTTCCTGCTGCCACACCAGGATAGGGGGAAGATCCAGCTGCGCAGTTTCCCTTCCGGGGATCAGGTTTCTACCACTCGGTGGAGTCAGTACATTTCCTGTCATGGGCACGCCGCATGCAGAAACCGCCGGGCCGGGCCAGCCGCGGCCGCCGGTCACGCTGCTGGAGAGTTCCAGCCCCTACGGGAGCCGGAAGGTCACCGTCGAATACGACGGCCTGACCACGGCCGCCTACCTGCATGACGACACCGCGGCGATATCGGCCACCTGGATCGCCAACCACCGGCCCGTCCCGGAAACCTCCCAGGCGGCCGACCAGGCCCGGCTGGACGCCGGGCGCGCGCCGCTGATGCCCGCCGCGCGGACCAAGCACCCGGGCGGCCGGCCGCCGCTGCAGGCCGGCGCGCTGGAAGCGCTGTGGTTCGAGGAAGGCGACGGGGTCGCGATCCTGGAGAACGGGCGGCCGCTCGCGGTCATCGCGGGGTGGTCCGACATGGACCGCGGCATGCCTGGCTACAGCAGCGACGTGATCGGCCAGACGCCGTTCGGCTGGTCTCTGGACGACGCCATGGAGGGGCTCGCGCCCCGGCTGGAGCGGTCCCGGGCGTACTGGCGCTGGCGGCAGTCGGCCAGCGGATGGGAACAGTTCCAGCAGGCGCTGCTCGGCCACCTGGAACCCAGGCTCGGACCAGGCGGGCACTACTGGGACGCGTCCGCCGGCCACCAGCCGCTGACCGGAGTGACCGAACGGCCCCCGGGTCCGCACCGCCCGTACACCATCTTGTCCACGGTGGGCATGAGCTGCCAGCGGATGCCCGTCGTCGAGCAGGTCCTGGACGACCCGAGCGGGTACGCCAGGATCGAGCTGGCGCTGGCCACCACGCTGCCGAGCGCCCAGGCGGCCCGCGTGTTCGGATGGCTCGCGACCTACCCCTGGCGCGCGGTGACGTGGTTCGGGCCCGGCCACAGCGTCCGCTGGTATCACGACCCCGCGACGTTCCCGCTGGGCGCCGACGGCAACGGGTCCTTCGGGGCGGTGCTGCTGCTCGACTCACCCGGCTCGCTGCCCGGTCCCGAGCCGCCGGACCTTTCCGGTTTCACCTTCGGCGGGGACCCGGTGCGATGGCTCTGGATCGTCCCGATCTCCGAGCCGGACCGTCAGATGGCGAAGGAACACGGTTCCGCCAGCCTGGTCAGCCGGCTCGCCGACCAGCAGCGCAGCTGGATCGTCGGGCCGTAGCGGAGCTAGTTCGCCGGGCCGTGGCGACTGGGGACCACGGCCCGGCGAAGCCGGCCACGCGCTAATGCACGTGCAAATTGACGCCGAGGAGGACCAGCCACCAGAGGAAGACCGCCAAAAGCGCGCTGGCCAGAGTCTTCAGCCAGGACAAGCTCGCATAACCGCGATCCCAGGCGACGAACAGGCCGATGATGATGTAAATCAGGAACACGAAGCTTCTGAACCGGACCGACATGTCTTTCTCGGCTCCTCTCCAAACCGATCCAAGACCCCGGCCCTGCAACTGCCCTATTGGAGGCGGGTAAAACAATCAGACGGGGATGAAAAGGAAGAGCAGCAGCCATATCACGGGGGCGACGACCAGGAGCGAGTCGAGGCGTTCCAGGATGCCGCCGTGACCCGGCAGCAGGTTGCCCATGTCCTTGATGTCGAGGTCGCGCTTGATCATGGATTCGACCAGGTCACCGAGGGTCGCCGCGAGCACTGCCGCCGCCCCGGTGAGCAGCCCCTGCCAGAGGTGGCCGGGCAGCAGCAGCGTCAGCGTCAGCGCCCCGGCGACGAGGCAGGCGGCGGCCGAGCCGGCGAAGCCTTCCCAGGTCTTCTTCGGGCTGATGGCCGGGGCCATCAGATGGCGGCCGCCGCGGCCGAGCGTGATCCCGGCGAAGTAACCGCCGATGTCGCTGCAGACGGTCAGGATGACGAAGGTCAGCACGCGCCGCGGTCCGTCGGCCGGAGAGAGCATGGCGAGCACGAACGAGGCGAGGAACGGCAGGTAGAGCACGGCGAACACACCCGCCGTCACGTCCTTGACGTAACCCGAGGAGCCGCCGGGCAGCCGCCAGGCGAGGATGACGACCACGGTCAGCGCGAGCGCGGCCAGCGCGGGCCTGGCCCCCAGCCAGTACATGCAGGTCAGGACCGCGGCCCCGCCGGCCGCTACCGGGATCACCGGGATGTTGATGCCGCGCTTGGCGAAGGCCCCGGCTAGCTCGGCCAGGGCCACCGCGATAGCCGCCCCCACGTACAGCAGGAACGTCGCCTTGACGGTGAGCAGGGTGAGGAACACCAGGCCGCCGAGGCCCGCGCCCACGCCGATCGCGACCGGGAGGTTGCGCCCGGTCCGCCCGGGGGGGCGGGGAGCCCCTCCCAAGGGGGGTCCGGGGGGATGGGTCCCCTCGGGAGAAAGAGCAGGGGGGGTCTGGGGGGGATCGTTCCCCCCGGGGGGGCAGGGTTCCAACTAGACCTCGAGGAGCTCGGCTTCCTTGTGCTTGAGCAGCTCGTCCACCTGCGCCTCGTAGGTGTGCGTGAGCTCGTCGAGCTCACGCTCGGCGCGGCGCACGTCGTCCTCGCCCGCGTCCCCGCTCTTGATCATCTTGGTCAGGGTGTCCTTGGCGTGCCGCCGGATGTTCCTGATGGCGACGCGGCCGTCCTCGGCCTTGTGCCGCGCGGTCTTGATGTACTCGCGGCGCCGCTCCTCGGTCAGCTCAGGCAGCACGATCCTGATGATCGCGCCGTCGTTCGCCGGGTTGACGCTCAGGTCGCTGTTCCTGATGGCCCTCTCGATGGCCGCCAGCGAGTTCTTGTCGAACGGCTGGATGACCACCATCCGCGGCTCGGGCACGTGGAACGAGGCCAGTTGGTTCACCGGGGTCTGCGTGCCGTAGTAATCGACCGTGATCTTGCTGAACATGTTCGGGTGCGCGCGGCCGGTGCGGATGACGCTGAACTCTTCCTTGGCGACCGTTACCGCCTTGTCCATCTTCTCCTCGGCTTCGAGGAGCGTGTCATCGATCATTGTTCGGCTCCGTTGTGCTCGCCATGCCTATGCGAGCTTAGCTGTCCGCCGGCCTTAGCCCGCATGATCCTCGCGGTATTCGTCGTCGGCCGCCTGGTCCTCAAGGCGGCAGATCAGCGTGCCGACCTCCTCGCCGCGGATGGCCCGGACCACGTTCCCCTCGTCCATCAGGGCGAACACCACGATCGGCAGGCCGTTGTCCATGCACAGGCTGACCGCGGTGGTGTCCATCACCTTGAGCTCGCGGCTGAGGTACTCGCCGTAGTCCAGCCGGTTGAAGCGGACCGCGTCCGGCGTGGTGTGGGGGTCGGCGTCGTAGACCCCGTCTACCTTGGTGCCCTTGAGGACGGCGTCGGCGCCGATCTCGAGCGCTCGCTGCGCGGCACAGGTGTCGGTGGAGAAGTAAGGCGCGCCGAGCCCGGCCCCGAATATCACCACCCGGCCCTTTTCCAGGTGCCTGATGGCCCGGCGCGGGATGTACGGCTCGGCCACCTGGCCCATCGTGATGGCGGTCTGCACCCGGGTGTCGACGCCGCGCTTCTCCAGCACATCCTGCAGGGCCAGGCAGTTGATGACCGTGCTGAGCATGCCCATGTAGTCGGCGCGGGCCCGGTCGATGCCTCGTTCGGCCAGGGCCGCGCCGCGGAACATGTTGCCGCCGCCGACCACCGCGGCGACCTGAACTCCGTCCTTCACTGCGGCGATGATCTCCGCCGCCAGGTGGGCTACCACGTCCGGCGAGATGCCCAGGGGCTCAGCGCCCGCGAACAGCCCGCCGGACAACTTCAGTACCACCCGGCGCCAGCTCGGATGAAGCACCCCCGCGAGTCCAGGCTCCGGAGCCTCCGGCATCAGGCCTGGCCGACCTGGAACCTGGCGAAGCCGGTGACGGTGACGCCATTTTGCGCCAGGACCTGCTTGATCGCGGTCTTGGGGTCCTTCACGAACGCCTGCTCGGTGAGCACGACGTCCTTGAAGTAGGCGTTCAGCCTGCCCTCCACGATCTTGCCGATGGCCTGCTCCGGCTTGCCTTCGTCGCGGGTGATCTGCTCCGCGATCCGGCGCTCCTTCTCGACCACGTCGGCCGGGACGTCATCGCGGATCACGTACAGCGGCCGCATGGCGGCGACCTGCTGGGCCAGGTCCCTGGCGACGTCGGCGCTGTCCTTGTCGAGCTGGACGAGCACGCCGAGGGTCGGCGGCAGCGCCGCATCGCTGCGGTGCAGGTAGCTCGCCACGTATCCGCCGTCGAACCGGGCGAACCGGCCGAGCTCCAGCTTCTCCTTCAGGCTCGCGCCTGCTTCCTCGATGAGCTGCTGGACCGTGGTGCCCGGCCTGGCCTCCGTGGTCAGCAGGCTCGGCCGGTCGGTGACCTCGGCCTTGATGGCGGCGGCGGCGATCTCGCCGGCCACCTGCTGGAACAGGTCCGTCTTGGCGACGAAGTCGGTCTCGCAGTTCAGCTCGACGAGCACGCCGGCCTGGGTCCCGTCGAGCTCGGCCGCCACCAGGCCGTTGGCCGCGGTGCGGGTGGCCCGCTTGCCCGCGTCCTTGGCGCCCTTGAGCCGGAGCAGCTCGATCGCGGCCTCCAGGTCGCCGTCCGCCTCAGCCAGCGCGTTCTTGCAGTCCATCATGCCGGCGCCGCTCTGGTCGCGAAGCCGCTTCACGTCAGCGGCGGTGAAATTCGCCATGTCCTCGTCTCTCACTCAGATACTTCGTCGGTGCCCGCGGCCGCCTGCCCGTCCTGGTCGCCCGGCGCGCTGTCGCTCGCCGCTTCGCCGGCGGTCGCGGCCGTGACCTCGTTGGCGGCTTCGGCCGTGGCCTCGTTCGCGGTCGCGGCCGTGGCCTCGTTCGCGGTCGCGGCCGTGGCCTCGTTCGCGGTCGCGGCCGTGACCTGGTTCGCGGCTTCGTTCGCGGCGGCGGCCTGGTTCGCGGCTTCGTTCGCGGCGGCGGCCTGGTTCGCGGCTTCGTTCGCGGCGGCGGCCTGGTCCTCGGCCGCCTCGGCGATGGCCGTCAGGTCGTCCGCTTGGTCGGCCGCGGCGGCGGTGTCACTGGGAATCGCGGATTCAGCGTTGATCTCGCGGGCGGCGGCGCCTTCAGCCGCCGCCGCGGCCACGGTCGCCGTGTCGGCGGAGCCTGCCTGGGAACCCACCAGCAGCTCACGCTCCCACTCGGCCAGCGGCTCCTCGGTGCCGATCTGGCTGCCTGACGGCTTCTCGTCGCCGGAGGCCGCGCCCGCGCGGGCGATCAGGCCCTCGGCGACCGCGTCGGCCACCACCCGGGTCAGCAGCGCGACGCTGCGGATCGCGTCGTCGTTACCCGGGATCGGGTAGTTGACCTCGTCCGGGTCGCAGTTGG